>Ga0182016_10008777_pt1 | contig 10141 bp, 7 predicted proteins | sample 712S2MmetaG_FD_120491 | JGI IMG/M metagenome (GOLD analysis project Ga0182016, IMG submission 120491) | Permafrost microbial communities from Stordalen Mire, Sweden - 712S2M metaG | ecosystem: Environmental > Terrestrial > Soil > Wetlands > Permafrost | place: Sweden: Stordalen | collected... | reverse complement strand
GGCCTGCCGCCGATTTACGATCCCACGACCGGGCTGCAATTCAGTTCCAACGGCGTGCCGAATGTGATTCCAGCGTCGCGTATTTCCCCGCAGGCAATGGCGCTGCTGAACTATTTTCCCCAACCAAATCTTCCTGGCGATGTGCAGAACTATCACCTTCTGACGACCGCCCAGTCGAACACAACGCAGGCCGGCGTACGCTATTTGCGCGGTCTGGGTGCGAATGCTGCCTTACCTGGCACCGGTCGAGCCGCCGTCCGCAGAAACCAGAACCAGGGTCTGCGACAAAGCATCAACTTCAACTACAACTGGACCCACTCGGCCCAGGACCTGGTCAACATGTTTCCGCAGTTGGGCGGCAAGACTTCATCGGCTTCAAACTCGGTGCAGGCCGGTTACACGGTGGGCTATCACAAGGTGACGAACATCTTCAATGCCAATTGGAATCGCAGCAATACGCAGACTACGAACTTCTTCACCAATGAATTGGATGTGGCCAGCCAGAGCGGCATTCTTGGACCGAATAACGCGCCCTTGAATTCGAGTCCTCTAAACTACGGTCTGCCGAACGTAACGCTGAGCAACCTGACCGGACTGAGCCAGCAGCAGCCGAACTTCTCGCTGTCGCAGACTATCTCGATCTCGGAGTCGGTGAGCTGGATTCACGGGAAACACAACTTCCGATTTGGTGGGGATTATCGCCGCGTGCACCGCGACTTTCTTAGCGGTTCCAATGCCACCGGGACTTTCACATTTACCGGTTTGTTCACTGAAGGCCCGGACGCAACCTCAAACAATTACGGTGTTCCGGCCACCGGGTCGGCGCTGGCGGATTTTCTGTTGGGATTGCCGCAAAGCAGCACCATCAACTCATCGGTGGCGAAGAGCTATTTGCGCGACAATGTGTGGGACGGATTCGCCACAGACGATTGGCGCATTTTGCCTTCTCTAACACTGCAATATGGCCTACGCTACGAGCTCTATGAGCCATACATCGAGAAGTATGGACACCTTGCCGATGTTGACACAAACCCAGGGTCGCAGTTTACTGGCGTTGCCAATGTGCAGGCCGGTGGTACCGGTCCTTTTGACGGCCCGTTGCCGGCTTCGTTGGTGTATCCATTCCATCTGGCGTTTGCGCCGCGGCTGGGCCTTGCATATCGGCTGCCCAAGCAGACTGTACTGCGTGCCGGCTTCGGCATGAATTATACGGTTGGTGAATACGCAACCTTCGCAACCACCATGGCGCATCAGCCGCCCTTCGCCAACGAACAAACCAACGAGGCGGCTCTGAATTCAAACGGCAACGGCCCTCCGCCGTGCATTCAGGCTGGCACTTGCTTCACGCTGGCGGATGGATTTCCGGCACCGAATTCTATTGGCAACTATGCACTCCAGCCCCACTACCCCATGCCTTATGTGCAGGTCTGGAACATCGATGTGCAGAAGACGCTGCCCTGGGGCGTAGTAATGAATGTCGGCTACAACGGATCGAAAGGCAATCATCTGGATATTACCAGCGCCCCGCGCGCCACGCCGGCCAATCGGCGGACTAACCCAACCAACCAGGTATTTACCTATGACCAAGCAGTAGCGTTTTCCAAATTAAGCGCCGGCACATTGCGCGTGAACAAACGGCTCACCGGCGGCATGGCGGTCGGTGCCAATTACCAGTATTCGCATTCCATCGACAATGCCGGCTCAGTGGGAGGAACTTCACCGCGCGTGGCGCAGAACTGGCAGGACCTCGACGCGGAAGAAGGTAACTCGAGCTTCGACACCCGCCACCAGGTGAGCGGGAACTATCTCTATGAATTGCCCTTCGGCAAGGATAAGTACTGGGCTACTACCGGAACGGCATCGCACATACTTGAAGGGTTCTCGGTGTCCGGAACTTTCAGTTTTGCCACCGGCTCATGGCTTACACCGAGTTATCAAGCTTCGGTATCGGATGTCGCGTGCGGCACAGCTGACTCGGGGCGTCCCAATCGAGTGCCTGGGGTTTCTTTGACCGCGGGCGGCGGCTCTCGGAATCAGTGGTTCAATCCCGCGGCTTTTACTGAGCCCAACTCCGTGGCAGGCTATCCCTGCGCCGTCTTTGGCACCGCGCAGCGTAATTCAATTCAGGGGCCGGGAACAATCCAGAACAATATGTCACTGTCAAAGACAATGCAGCTGGGAGATACACGAAGCATGGAAATTCGTGCTACCGCAAGCAATGTTTTTAATACCGTGCAATACTCCGGAGTCGGAACGAGCGTAACATTGCCCACCTTTGGCCAGGTAACTTCGGCCGGAGCGATGCGATCGTTCAACTTTACGGCGAGGTTCAGATTCTAGTACGACCGCGGGTAACTCGAAATTAGTAGGAAGGCCTTTTAATGACCGGCTGGATGCGGAAGATCGGAGCAGGCTTTGCGGCGCTGGCGCTTGCGGCGCCATGCCTACCGTCGGGGTATTCGCAAAGTCCCGATCAGGCATCGAGCGTTCAATCGTCGAATGGACAAGTCTCCACCACACAGCAAGGCGGATTCGTCCTGAAGATGAACGGCGAACTGGTGCTCACCAACGTGGTTGCGCGCGACGCCAAAACCGGTGAAGTGGTGCAAGGACTTACGCAGAACGATTTCAGCATCTACGAGAACGGCAAGCAACAGCACATTGATACCTTCGATTTTGAGAGTGTCGACAAGGCGACGCCACTGAATGAGGCCACGGTGAGCGGTCTCGCTTCGGGTGGCGGCGGGAGCAAAGCCGTGGTTGTTGCGAAGCCCGAAGAACTGCGCAATCACCGCTTGATCGTGATGTTCTTCGACTTAACCTCCATGCAGCCCGAAGATCTGGATCGCAGCGTGCTGGCGGCACAGACTTTTCTGAAGCAGAAGATGCAACCAGCGGATTTGGTCGCGCTGGTTTCGCTTGGCGACACGCTGAAGGTGGACCAGGATTTTACAGCGAATAAGGACGCACTGATCAACGAAGTAGCCGTTTATAACGGCACCGAAGGACAGGGCTTTGCGCAGGGCGCTACCGCGAATTCGAACCAGGTGGAAGACACTACCGGCTATACGCCCGACGAAAGCGAATACAACGACATCAACACGGACCGCGAACTTTTTGCTTTGCGCGCGGTCGCGAAGTCTCTGGAAAAAATCACAGAGAAGAAGTCTCTCCTCTATTTCACCGGTGGCATTTCACGCGACGGTATAGAGAATCAGGCTTCGCTGCGCGCGGCAATCAATTCCGCGGTGCGTGCCAACCTGGCCATCTACAGCGTGGATACACGCGGCCTTCAGGCGATTTCACCACTGGGTGACGCATCGACAGGAAGCCTGCGCGGAACTGGGGCCTACAGCGGCGGCGCGATCACGAACAACATGAACGCCAACTTCGCCTCCCAGGAAGTGATGGCGACACTGAGCACGGATACTGGCGGCAAGGCGTTCTTCGATTCCAATGACTTTGCCCCGGCGTTTGCGCAGGTGGAGCGGGATACTTCGGCGTATTACGCGATCGGATTTCGTAGCACGAATCCAGCGCGCGACGGCCGCTACCGCAAGCTGACCATCAAGATCAATAAGCCGGGAGTGAAGCTCGAATATAGGCCAGGCTATTATGCGCCTGCGGATTTCAAGCATTCCGGCCAGGAAGATCGTGAGCGGGACCTCGATGAGCAACTGGCCAGCGATCTTCCGGCGACGGACATGGCGGTGTATCTGGACGCGATGTACTTCCGACTCGATGAGAATCGCTTCTTTGTTCCCGTTTCGCTGATCGTGCCGGGGTCGCAGATTCCGTTTGTGAAGGGCGGCGACAAGGACAAGGCCACACTCGACATCATCGGCTCGGTGATTGACGAATTCAAACGCCCCATCGGCCATGCGCGCGAGACTGTGAAGCTGAATCTCGACCCGACCTTGCAGGCGCGGCAAAAGAACATCGAATACACGACGAGCTTCGATCTGCCACCTGGCAAGTACCAGATGAAGTTCGTAGTGCGCGAGAATCAGACCGGGCGTATGGGCTCATTTGAAGCGGACATCACGCTTCCTGACATGAAGAAGTCTCCGATCCGATCTCTCAGACTGAGCTCGATTGTGATAGCGTCCATGCGCCAGCCGAGTAAGAAACAAAGCCCGTTGGTGCGCGGCGGAGAAGAATATGTGCCCAATATCAGCCATGTTTTCCGCCAGGACCAGCACCTGTATTTGCTTTACGAAATCTACAACCCGGCGCATGAGAAGGCTGCGGAGAATCAGCCCAAAGGAACCAAGCCAGGCATCAGTCTGTTGAGCAGCCTGGAACTCATTCAAGGCTCTACCAAGGTCTATGAAACGCCACTGGTGCAGGCCAAGTCCATCAACGTTGAGGGGCGCGACGCCGTGGCAATTGAACTTGATGTTCCGCTCGCGGGATTGAAGCCGGGACCCTATGTTTGCCAGTTGAATGTGATTGACGATGCGGGCGGGAGTTTTGCGTTTCCTCGATTCGCGGTGCTGGTGCGGGAGCCGAATGCTGCTGCGCCGGAAACTCAGCCGGAGGGCGGAACGTCTTCATTGGGAATTGCCGGCGGGCCGACGGGTTCGAACCCATAAGGACAGTGGCGGCAGCCCGAACCGCAGCACGAACCGCGCTTGAGATGGTACGCCTCCGTGAAGACCATGTTGGGCCCTTCAAAATAAAAATCATCGGGCTCAAGCGGTGCGGCAGGCTGGGAATTCAGGTCCATTTCTCTATTTTCTCGCGAACGGGCGCCATCTGCGCGAAGCCCGCGGAAGCAATAGGTAAAATCGAAGAATGACAGTTTCCGCGGAAGACCGTGCGCGCCGAATCAAGATCGTTATTTTCGATGTGGATGGAGTCCTGACCGACGGCACCATCTGGATTTATCCCATGCCCGTGGCGCTGCCCGACGGGTCCATCACCACCAAGATGGTGGAGGCCAAGGGCTATAGCGCTCACGATGGCGCGGGGATGACGCTGGCGCGGCTGGGCGGCATGAAGGTTGGCATCGTCACCAAGCGCATAAGCGAGACGGTTGCCTTGCGCGCGCGCGATTTGAAGATGGAGTTCGTCTACCAGGGCCAGGCCTTCAAGATGCAGGCGATCCGCGACATCATGCAAAAAGAAGGCGTGACGCTGGACGAGATTGCGTATGCGGGCGACGACGTGATCGACCTGCCTGTGATGCGCGAGTGTGGTCTCGCTATCGCTGTTGCCAATGCACGCGCACAGGTGAAGGCCGAGGCACATTATGTGACACCAAGCAAGGGCGGTGAGGGCGCGGGGCGTGATGCAATTGAGTTTATTCTCAGAGCCAAGGGGCTGCTGGAGAAGTGCATTGAAGCGTCGATCGATGAGAACAATCCGATGCCGCCATCGATGGATATAGGCAAGGGCGGAGATTTGAAGTAATGGCGACAGAGAGCAACATGACGATAGAACCTAAGCGTGCAGTGGTGTTATTGAGTGGTGGGCTTGACTCAGCCACAGTCTTGGCAATTGCGCACAGGCGGGGGTTTGAAGTCTACGCGCTGTCGTTCTCTTATGGGCAGCGGCACATCTGGGAGTTGGAAGCGGCTGCGCGTGTAGCCGCATCCATCGGGGTCGTCAAACATCGGACAGCAAATATCGACTTGAGAGTCTTTGGCGGCTCCGCGCTAACGGACGATTTCGACGTCCCTAAAGGGCGCTCGGCGGACGATATGTCGCACGGGATTCCGATCACTTATGTGCCCGCACGCAACACCATCTTTTTGTCGTTTGCATTGGCGTGGGCTGAGGTGCTGGGATCGAGCGATATTTTTATAGGCGTGAATGCGCTCGACTATTCGGGCTATCCAGACTGCCGGCCGGAGTTCATTGAGGCATTCGAGAAGATGGCGAACCTGGCCACCAAGGCGGGCGTGGAAGGCCGGCAGGCACTGAAGATTCACACGCCGCTCATCGCGATGACAAAGGCGCAAATTATCAGCAAGGGCATTGAACTGGGCGTGGACTATTCGCTGACGAGCAGTTGCTATGACCCATCGTCTAGCGGAGAACCGTGCGGTCTGTGCGACTCGTGCCTGTTGCGACAGAAAGGCTTTCGCGAAAACGGCATCCTCGATCCGTTGCGATACCGGCCCGTTGAAGACGAGGCTCAATCATGAGTTACGCCGTCAAAGAAATCTTCTACACGCTGCAAGGCGAGGGCGCGCAGGCAGGGCGCGCAGCGGTCTTCTGCCGGTTCGCTGGATGCAACTTATGGACAGGACGTGAGGCGGATCGAGCCACGGCGGTTTGTAGATTTTGCGATACGGATTTTGTGGGCGTCGATGGAGACGGTGGCGGAAAATTCGAAACTGCGGAAGCCCTGGCTGCGGCTGTTGAACAGAAGTGGACGGGAAGCGTGTCGCAAAGCAAGAGGTTCGTAGTCTGCACCGGCGGAGAGCCCTTGCTACAACTTGATCCAAGCCTTATTCAAGCGCTGCACGCGCGAGGATTTGAGATAGCTGTCGAGACGAATGGAACGGTTGCAGCCCCCGAGGGTGTAGATTGGCTGTGCATGAGCCCCAAGGCTGGCGCGCGCCTGGTGCAGCGAAGCGGGGACGAACTGAAACTGGTCTACCCACAGGACGGGTTCGATCCCGCTCAATTTGAATCGCTCGAATTCAAGCATTTCTTTTTGCAGCCGATGGATGGGCCACGCCAAACCGCGAATACAGAACTTGCGGTTGCGTATTGCATGGAGCACCCGCAGTGGCGATTGAGCCTGCAGACCCATAAATTGCTGGGTATCCGATAGCTCCGGCGAACCCGCTCTTACGGCGCGGAATACGGCGACACACTTACCGGGTGAACATCCGGCTGCACCAGCCACACGGTGCGGTCCTTGTAATAACGCTCTAATTCCAGATTGTGCGCAGCATCCATTTCACGCGCCCAAATAATTTGTGAGTTATCAATGTCGGGTGCGTTATAAACCCACTCGTCCAAGGAACTGTGTTCTGGAGAGTAGCGAACCAGAATGAGTTGGCCACCGGGTAATTGATTGAGTTTATCCTCGATCTGCCTGCGTTCCACACCGAACCGCCCAGGACCGGACCATGTGGAAGCCCATGATCCGCTGGGCCACGTTGCGAGCTCGAGATGCAGCGGCTCAGCGCCCAGGCGAAGCGCTGCGAGTGCAATGCACAGAGTTATTGTGAAGCGCTGCATCGCGATTCCCACCGGCTGGCCGCCCGGCTTCCATTGTCGCAAGTGACGCATCGCTTGCAGACCCAGCGCATAGATGGCCGGCATGATCGCGGCAAAGTAATGGGGAATCAGCCATGTCTCAACAATGACGCCACCGACAACCAGCACGATGCAGACGACCAGGAAGCGGATGCGCCGATCCAACAATGCGCACTTCAGCATGATCAGCGGCGGAAGCAACGCAAAGCCGGCATAGAACAGCAGCGTTCGAAGCGGCTTGAAGAAAAATGTTTCAGCAAAGAATCCGGACAATGTGTGCAGGTGGTTTGTGTAGCCGAGTTCCTCGACCACGTAGAAGTCGTGGATTGCTTTGTGATGGTACACCGGCTCTGGGCGCGGGGATTGCCATATCCAGTAAGGTGCGGCGGCGTACTCAGCGCGGTCTACGCTGTAAGGCAGCGTCAGCGGATTGCCGAAGGCTCGGTAATCGTAATATCCCAGCCATGCAACGGCCGCGAGAATGAGCGCGATCGGAAGCGCGGCGCGCCGTACAACCAGGCTCGCGGTTGGACGGTTTTTGCCAACGAAGATCCAGCGCGCCAGAACGAATCCAACGGGGATGCAAAGCAAAAGTCCCTCATAAGGGCGACTCAAAGCGAGCGCAATGATTCCCGCGGCCATCAACAGACTATAGCGAAGGCTTGTCGTGCGCACGAATCGCGGCATCGCTCCCAGCACAAGCGCTGCTCCCAGGGCAGCGACGGAGCCGCCGCCGGAGTATGTGTTGATCCAATAGCTGAAGAGGCCGATGCGCAGAATCGCGATGACTCCGCCGAGCAAAGCCAAGCTTGCAGGAAGCCATGCCTGCAGCATCCAGCAGAGCGCAGCGCACATCAGGGCGTTAATACACAGGAGCCCAAACCAGGGATGTCCGAAGAGCACCTTACCGGCCGCGAGAATCAGGCCCTGCGCGGGGAAGTACATCGACATATACGTTGGCTGCATGGTGATCTGGATGCTTTCAAAATGCAGCCACATAGCCGGCGTGGGATTGGTGAGCCTTCCCAGCGCGAAGGTGTTCGCCGCGAGCAGAAAGCTGAAGTCATCCTGGACAAACGGCAGCGGTATCCGGCAGAAGGGAAGAATCGCCAGTCGCAGCAGAAGCGCGGATATACCGACGAGCGCAACGGACAAGTGCTTTCTTCGCGCCAATCTTGTGAAGACCCGCTCAATGTGCGCGAACCATGACGAGCCAAGCCGCGGCAATGCGAACGCCACGGCGAACATGATCACCGTGAAGCCGCCTTCGATTAGAAGAAGCGAGGGACCGGTTTCATTGGAAGCTTCCAGAATCATCTCCGGCTAGCCTACACCATCGAAGGTGATCGTTGGGGGAGTCGAAATGGGATGTGCCAAGGAAGCGGCGGTTTGGTGCGATTGAGCCGATCCGGAGGAGCGCCGCGCGTAGACCCAAAGATAGAAAATGGCGATGGCCAGCAAAATAAGCGGGGCAGGACGGCACAGCAGGACCGTCAATAGCTTACCGGAAAGGCCGCTTGCCGCGGTCCAGATTGGCGCTGACGCAATTGCCAGATACAGAAGAGAAAGATGAGAAAGAAAAATCGCTCCGCATGCAGTTATGAAGAGCGCGCACCGGCCCAGCCATCTCTTTTCGGACCACAGCAGCGCACATGCGGGAACGGTTAGCATCACGAGGCTGGCGTCGTGCTGGCGGTGATAGACGGGCAATATGGAGAGTGCGGAGACGACCGCGAGGGCCAACGGAGCCAACGATGGAGAGAATCGCGAACGCACACCGATGACAACCCAAACGACAAGGAGTGAACCACAGATCGCAAAACTCACAGGATTGTAAACTTGTGAATCATCGCTGAAAAGGCTGATGGCAGACTGCAGGTTTACTGTGTTTGCCCCATACGAACGTGCGTCGAAGCCGGTCGGGCCGGGATCGTTGATTGCGCCGCGCGCCGAAGTGATGGCCAGGTTATGATGCAATTCCGGCATCCAATTCGGTCCCAGGTGATGGACCCAAAGAATTGCCGGTACAGTGAGGACGACTGTGCAAATCAGCGCCTGCAGGGCTCGCTTGCGGAATACGCCTCCCGCCAAAAGGAAATAGAGCCAGACCAGTCCCGCGTCATGAGGCTTAACGGCAAGGGCAACTCCGAGGCACACTACGCCGGCGAGTTCAAACCGTTTGCGCAGAATGCACCAGACGGCAATCAGGCAGAGGGCGACAACCATTCCGGCGGCGTTGCCAACCTCGATCAGCAATTCCTGACTCACCAGGAAAAGACCTATGAGGAGACCGGCTACCTTTGGCGCAGATCGGGATCCAAGCTCCCACATGAGAAAAGCGGCAAGCAAGAAGGTAGCGGCGGTGAGGGTCATCCATAGAATGTGCGCGAGTGACCAGGGAAGGGCCGCCAATGGCGTTGCCAGCATATAGGCCGCAGGCGGGTAATAGGACCAAACAACATTGTTTCTCAACTTGAGTTTTTCCGATTGCGGCTCATCGCCTTCAGCGAAGTAGAGGCGCTGCAACTGTTCTTGCGAATAAACGTCGCAACCGGAAAGCATACACCTGGCTCCATAGAAAAGAGGCTTGAAATCGGCCATGGCGATATGAGAGTGGTGTTCGAGCGCGAAGCCAAAGACGGCAAACACAATCGCGCCCATCAGGAGCAATAGAAGTCCGTCAAACCGAGACTTGGCAGCGCCCGCCTTTGTTTTCTCAGATGGTGGGTTCAACTCATCGTACTTTGCTTGTGTCACTGAATCGACCTCAGTGTCTTTCCGCCAACTCCGCATAATTGGCGCGGTCCAGCACTATTGCCTCAACGACAATGGCCGAGTCGAAGCAGGTGAAGTTGTGGATTTACGTGTCGATTGGATTATAGCGGGAGAGCGAGCGAACGGTGGCGAATTGCGCAAGTTCAAG
>Ga0182016_10008774_pt1 | contig 10144 bp, 9 predicted proteins | sample 712S2MmetaG_FD_120491 | JGI IMG/M metagenome (GOLD analysis project Ga0182016, IMG submission 120491) | Permafrost microbial communities from Stordalen Mire, Sweden - 712S2M metaG | ecosystem: Environmental > Terrestrial > Soil > Wetlands > Permafrost | place: Sweden: Stordalen | collected... | reverse complement strand
CTGGTGCCCATTCTCTTTGAGCGCCTGGTGACGCGCATGGAGATCCACGAAGAGATCGAGCCGATTGTGAACGTGCCGCTCTCGGTGGTGATTGCCGGCGGGCTGACGCTGGTGGGCTATGTGGTGGCGGCATCGTTTTACCGACCGGACGAGCCCGGCCTGGGCCACAACGCGCTGGCCGTAGCCATTTCTCTTTTCCTGATTGGCTTTTTTACGATGATCAATCGCCGCAAGGCGCTGACCCAGGTGCTGGCGCTGCTGTCGCTGGAAAACGGGCTGTTTCTCGCGGCCATTTCGCTGACCTATGGGATGCCGCTGATAGTGGAACTGGGCGTTTTCTTCGATGTGCTGGTAGCGGCAATGGTGCTGGGCATACTGGTCTACCGCATCCGCGAGACCTTCGAGTCGGTGGATGTAAGCCGGCTGCGGAGGCTGAGAGGATAGGATGCTGCTGGTCGCTCTATTACTGGTCCCCCTTGCCACCGCCGCCGCGGCGTTCTTCGCTCGCCGGCGCGCGGCAATGGAAGCGGTCAACCTGGCCGGGTTCGCTGCGGTCTTTGTTGTCGCCGGCGTGCTGGCCGTGCGGGTGCTGGCCAATGGCACGGTCTCGCTGGGGAACGGTTTCTTCTATGCCGACGCGCTCAGCGCGCTGGTAATTCTTCTGACCGCATCGGTGGCCCTTGTTTGCTCCACATACTCGATCGGCTACCTGCGCGATGACCAGCAGAGCGGAGCGCTGGGCGACGACGCGAGCGGGATGGAACAGATCGCGCAGTTTCGCATGTACTACACGCTGACGCCGCTGTTCGTGTTCTCCATGCTGTTCATGGCGGTGGCCAACAATCTGGGAGTGATGTGGGCGGCGATGGAAGTTACCACGCTGGCTTCTATCTTCCTCGTAACCTTCTATGGGAAGGTCACCTCGCTGGAGGCCGCCTGGAAGTACGCCATTATTGGCGGCGTGGGTTTATCGATGGCGCTGTTCGGCACGTTGGTGGCCTACTATGCCGGACACCGCCTCGCCGGTTCCGAGGCGCTGAGCGGGTTGAACTGGTCGGTGCTGGCACAGCGAGCCGCCCAACTCGACAAGACCTCGATGCGGCTGGCCTTCGTCCTGATTCTCCTGGGCTATGGCACCAAGGCTGGCCTCGCGCCGATGCACACCTGGAAGCCGGATGCATACAGCGAGGCCCCGGTGCCCTCCGCCGCGCTGCTTTCGACGGCGCTGCTGAACTGCGCCCTTTATGGCCTCATCCGTTTCTACATTCTTGCCAGCCGATGCCTTGGCGCGGAGTACCCGAGCCGTCTGCTGCTTCTGTTCGGGTTGCTCTCCATGGGCGTCTCGGTTCCGTTTGTGCTGGTGCAGAAAAACTATCGCCGCCTGCTGGCCTATCACACCATCGATCATGCCGGCATTATGGCAACGGCGCTGGGACTCGGAGGCCCGTTGGGCTGGCTGGGCCTCATGCTGCACATGACCTTTCACACCATCGCGAAGTCGCTGCTGTTCCTGTGCGCGGGGAACGTGTCGCAGCACTTCCGCACCGACCTGTTCTCCAGGATCAAAGGCAGCGTGATCCGGGCCATGCCGCTGACAGGCGTGGTGTTTCTCATGGGCATGCTGGCGATTATCGGTATGCCGCCGTTCAGCCTGTTTCAGAGCGAGTTCCTCATTTTGCGCGCGGCCTTCGCTGGAGGGCATGTTCTTACGGGCGTCCTTTTCGTCCTGTTCAGCACCGGTGTCTTCACGGGCGCGCTGCTGCACGTGGGCGGCATGATCCTCGGCCCAGGCGGCGATACGGCAGTGGCGGCGCGCCGTCCCTGGCGCGATGGTTCGGTGCTGGCTCTGGCCGCGGCGCTGGTCGTAATCGGATTTTGGATTCCGGCTCCGCTGTTTGAACTGATTCGAGGAGCGGCGCGGGTGGTGGGCGGACAATGACATCTCCTTGGAAAGAACTTCGCGAGCGTTTTCCGGACCAGGTCCGCTCCGTGACAGAACCGGTCTCCGGTCAATTCACAGTTCTGTTGAACGGGCCCGACGCCACCGCAATAGTCCGGCACTTGCTCGCCGAGCGCCAGGCGAGACTAGTGACCGTTTTCGCCGAGGATCGGGTGAATGCGGAAGGCGTTTTCTACAACTACTATCTCTTCGACCGGCCGGGCGACCCTGCCTGGGTGATGCTGAAGGCTCCCATTCCCGCGGACCATCCCGCGTTCCCGTCGCTGGCCGCGGAATTGCCGGCCGTCAACTGGCAGGAGCGCGAGATTCAGGATTGGTTCGGGCTCGAAGCCACCGGGCATCCGAATCCCCGGCGCGTGGCGCTCCACGATAACTGGCCCGACGTGCATCCGCTGCGCAAGAGTTTTCCGCTCGACACCGTGCTGGCCCCGTTTGAGGGGGAGCGGCACGTCTATCGGCCCACGCACGGAGAGGGCGTGTTCCACATTCCGGTCGGCCCGGTTCATGCCGGCATCATCGAGCCCGGCCACTTCGACTTCGCCGTCGCCGGCGAGCCTATCCTGTACCTGCAACTGCGCATGTTCTACACGCACAAGGGAACCGAAAAGCTCTTCGAGAATATTCCCATCCACCGCGCGGTGTTTCTGGCCGAAAGCATTTCGGGCGATTCGGCGTTCTCTCACGGCACTGCATTCTGCCAGGCCATCGAGCAGGCTGCGGGAATCGAGGTCCCGGCGCGGGCACAATTTCTGCGCGCCATCCTGCTTGAACTGGAACGAATTGCGAATCACTTCTCCGATACCGGGGCCATCGCCAACGACGTGGGATTCGTGATTGCCAACGCCCATGCCGGCCGCGTGCGTGAGATGGTGTTGGGATTGAGCGAAATGCTAACCGGAAGCCGCGTGCTGCGCGGGATGGTGGCCATCGGCGGTGTGCGCAGGGACTGGCAGCGGGCTCAAGTCGAAGCCATCGAGAACACGCTCGAAGTCGTGGAGCGTGAGTACCGCGATCTGGTGACGATACTTCAGTCGTCCAATTCTACCCGCGAACGTCTGGAGCACACCGGAATCCTGCGCCCGGACAAGGCATTAATGCTGGGAATCGTCGGCGTGGCAGGTCGCGCCTCCGGCGTCGATCTCGATCTTCGGCGCGATCACCCGTATGAGGCGTACCGTCACCTCCCGTTCAGCGTGCCAGTCTACCAGGCGGGAGATGTCCGCCACCGCCTGCAGGTTCGCATTGATGAAGTGGGGGAGTCGATACAGATGATCCGCGCTGCGGCTGCCCATCTGCCAGACGGTCCGCACCGCGCCCCCGCTCAGCCCATTCCGCCGGATCGCTGCGCGCTGAGCGCGGTGGAAGGGTGGCGTGGCGAGATCGTTCACTGGGTCCGAACTGGCGACGGTAACCGCCTCGAACGCTGCAAGGTGAAAGATCCATCCATCAACAACTGGCCAGCCATCGTGGAAGCGGTAGAAGGCAATATCGTTGCGGATTTTCCAGTAATCAACAAGAGCTTCAACTTGTCCTATTCGGGGACGGATCGGTAACGCGATGTTCAAGATCCTCCAAAAGACGTTAAGCGTTGGCTCCGCGACGGCTGGGTATCCGCGCGTTGCGCCTCATCTCGCCGAGCAGTTTCGGGGATGCCCGGAGTTCGACTTCGACCTCTGGAGCGACGCACGTCCCGCCGCCGATGCGTGTCCCACCGGCGCCATCGCCGTCCGCGACTGCGACGGCCTGCGTCAGGTCAGCGTGGATTACGGCCGCTGCATCTTTTGCGGCGAATGCGCGGAAGCCTCTGGCGATGGAGCCGTGCGCATGACCCGGCAGTTCGAGCTTGCGGCCACTGATCGCCGCGACCTCGTTCTTACCGCCGAATACACGCTCCATCCCGATGGAAGCCACGCCGGGCTGCAAACGACCACCAGCGACCCAGGCGCCGAGGAACCCGGCAAGAGGATCGAAGCGGCCATCCACAACTTGCTCGGACGCTCGTTGTCGATTCGGCAAGTGGATGCAGGCTCGTGCAACGGATGTGAGCAGGAGATTGTTGCGTTGAACAACCCGGTTCACGATATCGAACGCTTCGGCATTCATTTCGTGGCCTCGCCGCGTCATGCCGACATGCTGCTCGTCACCGGCCCGGTGACTCGCAACATGGAACTGGCGCTGCGTAAGACCTGGGCCGCGACGCCGGATCCGAAAGTAGTGGTAGCCGTGGGCGCCTGCGGCATCAGCGGAGGCATCTTCGGAACCAACTACGCCTCGCTGGGCGGAGTGGATGCAGTCATTCCCGTAGACGTCTACGTCCCCGGCTGTCCGCCCCGCCCGGAAGCGCTGCTCTATGGCATTCTGCTGGCATTGGGCCAAGTGCGACAACGCATGAGCTTCCATCCGCACAGATGAGTCTTACGCAAGACTTACGCCAGCGTCACCACGAGATTCGATGGCCTGAAGGCCTCAGCACAACACGATCCTTGCGAAACCCTCACCACTCATCGGATGAGGAACGATAAACGCCGCAGGGCCTGGCAGCCACCAGTACGCTTGTGCGATCGGACCAGGCTCCTGAGTGAGCGGAATCCAGGCAGGCAAGACGCATGAGTGCGCGCTCCAGTTCCTCACTCCAGAGGAGGCAAAAGCCACCGGCATCTCGCTGAGCAACTGAACTCCGTGATGGGAGAGCGGCAGGTAGGTCGCGTTTCAGTTCCCGATGAGAGAACTAAGTACTTCACGTTTCGTTTTTGAGACCTTAGAATGCATAATGTCCGAAATGCAGGTGATACAACCGGAACCCCCGAACGCGGCTTTCGGCGTGATTCTCGATTCACGCAAAAGGAGTAGTTCCTGAATCGCCAATCCGGAACTTACCCTGCGCCCGAAGTCAAATAAGCGAGCCATGGGCTAAGCGCCGCTTCTCACACATGCTAGGTGACCGCCTCCACAAATAACATGCCGCCAAGCAACAAAAGTCCGCAGTAGACGTATCGAAGGAACGCGGCTCCGGAGAAGCGATGGTTGATTGCTCGTCCCAGGAACACCGCCGGCAGCATTACCGGCATCGAAAGCAGGAACTCGTGCGTCACCGTGCGGGTCCATAGCCCAGCGCTCCAGAAGCCAATCATCCCCAAAATGCTGGCAGGCAGAAATAAGCTTGCAGCGTCGCCCGAAAGTGCTGCGGGGACCATCCGCGCAGCGAGCCATAGATTACAAGTGGCGGCCCGTTCATGCCATAGGCTCCGCCCAGAATGCCGGCCAGAAATCCTGATAGCAGAAGCAGCGCCCGGTGCTCGTTCTTCAGCCGCAACGCATCGCGCGCCGCCAGCGAAAAGACCGCAAACAACGCGATCAGGATGCCTAGCCCCGCCTTGACCAGTTCCTGGTGCCCATTGGTCAGCACTAGCAATCCGAGCGGAATCCCGAAGACCGTGGCTAGCAGAAGCCCGGCGGCGCTGCGCAGGTGAACATGCCTCCAATCCTGCGCCACTACCACGGCTGCAATCGCGATCGAGAGCAGCACCGCCAGCGGCGCGGCCACTCGCAGTGGCATGCAAAGCACCAGCAGGGGCACTGCGATCAGCGCTTCGCCAAAGCCAAACGCCGACCGGATCACCGTGGCAACGAAAACAATCGCCAGGATAAGCAAAAGCGAAGCGTGGATGGATATCTCCCGAAAAAGAAAATGCCACCAAGGATCCCCGCCCGAATAGAGCGGGGCAAGCCTCTTCAAGCATACCGGGACCGCCAAGAATGATGCTGATATCTTTCAGCCCTCACCCCACTCGAAGCGGCTCGTGGTCGAATAGTCGCCTAGCCATTCAAGCCCGGTGTTGCGCACAATGACACATAGCCATGTATCCATCTTCGATTCACAGCGAAACTGAGGCAAGCTCCTAAACTCTTTTAAGAGCGCGTCCTGCACAATCTCCTCTGCTTCTTCTCGATTGTTTGTCATGCGCTGCGCCATCCACAGAAACTGGCCGCGGCGCCTTTCGGCAACCTGTTCGAAAGTCTCCAGATTAGTCATCGGAGCGCTCCATTCCTGTTCCTCCGCATTGTTAAAGCTCGATTTGCGGCCTCGCCCACTTTCACCGGCTATTGGAATCTCTCAAAGCTAGGTCCTACAGGCGTTCATCTGCAGACCTCCCCGCGTGCAACCTTGCTGCGAGTTGCTCGATCGTCATAAATAGAACGTCCTGAGCTACGGTGGAAATCACGCGGTCGTCGTACAAGTAATCTTCAAGAAAGTTCTCGCCTGCACGGACTACCAGAATTCTGGCGTGAGGCCACTGGTGGCGAATCCATCGACACGCGTCCTCGAGTTCGGCTGAATCGAGCGTATTGTGAAGGATTGCAAGCTCAAAGTCCTCCTGCTCCCCCGTCGCCAGCAATCCCCAATAGTCCGTCGCAATGGAGAGCCAGAACCCTGGCCCTTCAAGCAGCGCATCGTGGACCATGCTGCCGCGGTCCACCGACCCCACGGAGAGCACGCGGATCGTCTCTTCCATCCGAATACCCCGTTGGCCCTGACTTCCGTTGGCATTTTCATCGACACCTTTAGCTTGATTGCAGAATCCTCTCATGCAACCTCCGCCAGGCTAATAACGCCTTCGAGAACATAAAGAGGGGCTGAACCCCGCATACAGGAACTGGTCAGGATCATGAAGACGCTGAGATTGGTTGCGCCGCAGAATACAATGCTTCTGTCCGCGGGAAGCCGCTCCAGCACGCCAGCCAACTCGTCCGGTTCCACAGCAAGCGCGAATGCGCCCGGAACCGGAAATTGCCCTCGCTGATCGTTCGCCCTCAAATCAATCACGATGAGGTTGCCGGATTCTGCGAGGACTGTCATAAACCTGCGGATTGAGATCCATTCCATAACCCGCGTTTGTACCTGGGCAGACTGAATCTCGACCTTGAACGAGGGAGCCGCTGGCTCGCGGACAGATGGAGTGCTGACGCAGAGTTTGCGCCTGCCAACGAACCTGATTCGCCAGACAAAATACATTGAAGCTGCCAGCATCATTGCCAACAGCGGCAAAAGGAAATACATCATGTCTTCCTCCTGTGAGAAATCGCTTCGAGAGACAGTTCGATTCAGAGCGCGCGGCATGGCCGCCAACTCAGACGCGAAACCGCAGCGCCAACTAGGCTAGGCGGAAGCGATATGGAGGGGGAGAGCGGGATGGGATCAGGAAATTGCAATATGTAACACCGCGTGTGCGCACCGGGAAAATTGGCGCGGCAACACAACCGGCGTGGGGAAATTGCTGAGCAGGAGCCAGTAAGGCCTGTGCGCCCGGGACGAGATGCGATTCAGTCTTGAGCCTGGATGCCGCAGCCACGGAAGTGTTCCGCGGCTCGATCCACATTTTCGTAACCGAGGCTCGCAACGAGGGCGGCCGATAGCGATGATAGAGGGAGAGCTTGTAGCCAAACCCCAACAAAACGACCGCGGCTGCCAGTCCGACGAGCCCCAAAGAGAAGGGCCTAGCGACCTGTCTCCATGGGGGATACGGCCTCAGCGCCCACAATCTGGAGATCCTCTTCAGAGCGGTGCTGACTGGCATCGGTATTAAGCTCTTGACTGACAATTCGGCGGACCATTCCTTCTACCTTGGGGAAAGGAAACGTGCCACTAACCTGCTTAGACGCCATTCCGTTTGAATTGTATGTCCGCTAAGCAAACAACTCAGGTTAAAAGAATTGGGCGATCCGGAATTTCCTTCCCCGTCCCCCCAACCAGCATGCGCAGATATTCCTGGGTAAGGATGGCGCGCAAGCGAGGCGCGCGGACCGTTCCATAGCCGACGTTGAGCGCGGCTGCGATTTGTCGCAGGCTCATTCCAGACGATTGCATCTCCGCGATGCGGTCATGGTCAAGGTATTGGCGGGGCCGTCCGAGTCGCTTTCCATTCGACTTCGCGTTTCTGATTCCGGCGCAGACTCTTTCGACGATCAGATTTCGTTCAAGCTCCGCAACGGCTGCAATGATAGTGAAGAGAGCTTGCCCGAGAGGCGTTCCCGTCTCAATGTTCTCCTGGTAGCTGATGAACCCGACACCCAGACTGCGGAATTCTTCCAGAGCGGAAAGCAGGTGTTTGGTTGAGCGGGCGAAGCGGTCAAAGCGCCACACAATGACTGCGTCAAGTTTCCGTTTGCGCGCGTCGTCCATAAGTGTGTTCAATTGCGGACGAGAATCCTTCGTGCCAGACTGGCCCTGGTCAACGTACTCGCGAAAGACGACCAGCTGGCGAGCTGCGGAGTAAGTTCGCAAGTCTCGCAGCTGCATGCCGCAATCCTGGTCTCTGGTGCTGACACGAACGTAAAGGCCAACTCGCATATAGAGTTCTATGTCCGGATTCAGTCAAGTGGTTAATAATGTGGTGGTTTCCGCTCATTCGTCCGAGCCGGTCGCAGAAATGTCAGTGGTGGCTACCAGATCCGGTCACGCCAGCCATGGCTCGCTCATCACAAATTATTCCTCGCTTGCGGCAAGCCGTTGCTATGCCTTTGAGTTGGCTTCCGCGTGTGCGCGATTAAATAGTGCTTTCATGTACGCAAAGCCATATGCATATTCGGCGTCGCGTCCGCCCACCACGGTGGGCGTATGGTCGAGAATGACGATGCCGTCGAATTTGACTTCAACGGCGGCCTTGGCAATCTGGTACATGTCGTAATAGCCGTTATCCATGAAGGTTTCAATAAAGTGGGGAAGCGGCGCGCTGACATTGCGAAAATGCAGCTTCCAGATTTTCTCGGGGCCAAAGTAGCGAATCATCTCCGCCGGATCCTTGCCCATCAGCTTGGGTCCGCCCTCACTCCAGCAACCGCAGCACAGGCAGATGCCCACGTTAGGGCTGTTGGCAACTTCCATGGCTCGCTTGTAGCCTTCGAAGCTCGCGAAAATGCAGCGCGGAACGCCGGCCAATATAGGCTCTGGCGGATCGTCGGGATGAATGCCCATTCGAACGCTGTTCTCCTCTAATACCGGCGCAACCTGCTTGATGAAGTAGCTGAAGTTATCCCAGATCTCCTCCTGGGAGAAGGCACGGCCATGGGAGAGGGGCTCATAGTACTCTTTGCCGTCCCATACGCCGACCTTATTGGGACTAGCCATGTCGAATTCGCGGGCCTCGGCATTGCGAATGGTTCCCCTGCCGCTGCTCCAGATGCCGTTCCCCATGTGCGCATAGGTGGTGTAGTAAATGCCGGCGTGGCCCAAGTTGCGAATGTACTGCTTGTACTCCTCGATTTTCTGGTCGCGGCCAGGAAGATTGAGCGTAACCTCGGGCATATTGTGAACGCTGGTGTTGCCAATGTTCCAGACGGTGATGCCGGCGTCGGCGTAACGCTTCTTGATCTGCATAAATCCTTCGGCGGTGCGCAGATCCGGTGTCGATCCAACGCTAATGTAGTTGGCGCCAATCTGATTGAAAAAAAGAAGGTCGTCGTCGGTAGGCTTGGCTGGCCCCTGTCCCGTGAGTTTGAACCCCGGCTCGCTTTTGTGCACGGTGGCCGACGCTGAGCTGCTTGCCGACAAGAACGCCGAGGCACCGAAAGCGCTGCCGACGGCAAGCTTGACGAACTCCCTGCGGTCGGGACTGGCGAATAGGGCGGCTGATTCCCTGCTATCAGATCCTTCTCCTGTGCTTCCCATTGCGGCCTCCTTTAGGCGATTGGCGTCTTTCCAACTCGGATGCTCATGATGTTAACGACCAAGATAGGCGATGATCGGAACCTCGAAATCATGCGCGGCGGAGGCAACGCATATTCTTATCCCCGCCGCTGCACGATCTAATCCGGAATCTCCTTTTTCTGCACCGGGTCCATGGAATTGTATCGCTCCTGAGGCAGATTACGAGGCCAAAAGAACGTTTGTCCCGAAAGAGCCAGCGTTTGCGGAAGAAAAGCCGGGCGATTCGCTGCCGTCCTTGCCTCTCCCGCCTCATCGAGAGCCCTCCAAGGGAATTGTGCCGACACCTATCCATCCTCCTTTGGCCTTCGTGGTTCGGATTCGCTGCGCTGCCGTGGGTCGACTAGGTCTGTGACCGGGAGAAGTTGTTCTATCTAATGAGCGAACGTGGGCCAGGAGGCCCACATTACAGCCGGCCGGGAGGCCGGCGCTACATTTCCAAATGGAACATTTTCATACGGCCAAAGAACTAGGCCGTATCG
>Ga0182016_10008772_pt1 | contig 10145 bp, 5 predicted proteins | sample 712S2MmetaG_FD_120491 | JGI IMG/M metagenome (GOLD analysis project Ga0182016, IMG submission 120491) | Permafrost microbial communities from Stordalen Mire, Sweden - 712S2M metaG | ecosystem: Environmental > Terrestrial > Soil > Wetlands > Permafrost | place: Sweden: Stordalen | collected... | reverse complement strand
GCTCCACTTGCCCTCAAACGTAACCATCACTTTTCCCCGTTCGATGCCGGCCGCGATGGTGGGTGGCATGATGACGGAGATTTCCAGACGCTCGCCGTTGGTGCCGCGTTTGAGCTTTGGTCCCGGTTGCGGGGCTGGCTCGAGGGCGATCGCCCTGTCGCCGGGTCGCGCGGGCAATGGGGTGGCCGTGCCGCCGCCCCGCAGCGGGGGCTTGGAGCCGAGCAAATGGTGCAAACCCACCGCTACCGAGTGCGCGCAGATCATGCCTGCCTCACGCGAGGCGCGGCAGGTGCAGAGGTTCTCGATATCGACCGGCCCTTTGATGATCAGTCCCGCGCGATAGGACGATGTGCCCTCTTGCACCACGCCTTTGAGCAGAGGCGGTGTCCAGTTCGAGGAAATGACCTTGCCCCCCGCCAGTAAAGAGCGGGCGTTCTTGACCGCCTCCCAACCGGCGGCTTTCAGGAAGAAGCCATCCGACAACTCGGTGATGTTCATCCGCCTGATTGTGTCGGACTCGGCGCCTGTTTGGCAACTTCGCACTCCGGCGATCCAGCGGCAAGCCGAAGAATTCGGCCTGGCCGTCGAGCCATTCCAGCTGCACGCCGGGCCTCGCGACCCGCTGAAAATGCTTGTGGCAGGTCGTGAGCAAGGACGATTGCGCAAACACAAACTACTGATGGCGGCCGTACTGGATTGGTTCCACAGCACGTCGCCGAAGTCGGCTCCGCCCGAAGACCCGCATCCGCGAGTCTGTGCGAAACCGCCCCCTCGCCAACGCTCCTTCATTGAACAAATGGTCGGCGCGGGGACGCAACCTGCAACGCCTCCTGGCTAATCCTTTTTCTGCAATGTCCGCAGATCGACGGACTTTGGTCGGCTATAGACTGGAATTCGGACGGCCAGGGCATCGAATCCCAAATAATAGCCGGCGGATTTGGATGCCTTTCCAACACATTCGAAACGCAAGGCGTGCGGACCGGCGCGCAGTTCTTGGCGGCCGAGTTTGTCGGTGGTGGGATTGATAGCCGGGTCGTAGAGGTCTAATTGCCCAATCGAGCGGCCATCCAACAGAACGCGGTAAATTCCATAGTCCCACGAGTGAACCATCCTGGCCATGAGATCGACCGTCTGGTTGGTCTCGCAGGCAAATGAAATCTCCACCCAACTTTTCTCGTTGGCCGGACGAAACCAGAGTTGTTTCCCGTCGGTCACGCCACCGAGGGCTTGCACTTCCATCGGATCGTCGGAATGTTTTGCCGCCCCAATGACTTTATAGCCGACCACCAGGTCCCGGTCGTGGAATGGCAACCGCTCCTGTCCCGAAGGCATGGCGGGCCAGGGCTTATGCGGTTCGATTTGATACCAGAAAGCGACGCTGGACATTAAGTCGTCTCGCTCAATGAAGCCGCTGCCGGTGCCGTCCGGGAAATCCTGGCCACCCTTGTGTTCCATTTCAACACGCAGGGACGTGTGGAAGTTGATGGGGTCCGGAATATGCCAGCGATAGGCGGTGCCGCGATCTCCCGTATCGTAGCCTTCCCATAACGGGGTGCCATAAAACGGGCCCGACTGTTCCCGAAAACCCCAGCCATCGCAAAAGTAATCTTCCGTGCCCGTCCCGCGCAAACTGGGTGCCTTCTCTCCGTCAATAAAAAAGAAATCGTCCCCCTCGCCGTACCATCCCGGCGAAACCAGAGAGACGCTTTGGACCGTGCCGACGTAATGGCCGCGGCCTGCGATGTCGGCGATCAGGTAGTTGCGTCCCATGACACACGGGAACTCCTGCCGGTATTTCGCATGGAACAAGGCGGTGTCGTCTGGCAGGGAGGGGAGTTTTTGCCAGTCGATGTAATAATAAAAGGCGTCGCAGGGCTTGTCACTTTCGTTGACAACGACAATGCGGGCCGTTTTGTGGAAGGGCATCGGCCAATAGCAATTGCGCCCACGGCCGTCCGAACTGACTCGTACCGGCAAGGAGGTAAAGGCCTTGTCCACGCCATGTCCCATCCCGAAAAAATCTCCAATCGGGCATTCGACGCTCGGATCGGTTTCCCCGTCCCAGTACATTTTGAGGACGAGCAAGCGGGAATAATACGGAGCGCTATGGGCGATGGTGAACCAGATATGGACGATTTGGCCGGGGCCATCGAGCTCGCCCAAGGTCAGCGTTCCACCCGGTTTGATCCAGCGGCAATCGCCATTGCCGTTGCGCCAATCCGGGTCCGAGGAGGAGGCGCGTTTCGTCTCGAAATCTTTAAGTCTGGCCAGCCCATCCAGCGGATTGCCGGCGTTCAATTGAGCCAGAGCGGTAGCGCTGGAAAGGACGAGAGTGAGGAGCGTTGTAGAAAGGGTTTTCATACGTCGTGAGGGCTGTCAGCGGGCGGAATGTTGGTTGAGCGGTTTGAGATCTCCAAAGACTTTCATCCGGGGCCCTTCCGCTCGCTTTTTGTTTGGGGAATGATCTCAAGCGCCTGAATCATGGCTTCGTGTCCGGGCGTTGAGGTGAAGCGCACTTCAATGGTTCCGTGCTGGGAGCATGCCGGAAACTCGCGGGTGTAGGCTTTGAATGTTCCGGCCACGTCGCGCACGTTAAGCTTTTCAATGACCGTCTGTCCGTTGATGGCGACCGTCGTAGGACGGCTGACAGGCTTCCAATCACCTTCACGTTCCATCCAGGCGGTTTCCGGCGTGTCGGCCCAGTGCAGGCGAACCAGGTAATCTCCTGGACCGGTCGTCAGGTTGACACAAAATTCCGGGGCATGGACGCCGTAGCGATAGATTTCCTCGTCTTTTGTGTTCCCAATATACATGCTGCGGCGCGATGTCCACCAAGCGCGGGCCACCGTATCGACGCCAAAGCCCGTCCGCACGACAAATTCCGTTCCTGGACGCCAAGAGTGTCCTTCCGTGTCGATATAATCCGCGCTCTGCGTATAGCCGAAGATCAAGCGTTGCGCCTCTCTTGGCCCTCCGCCCTCTCCGTAACCCGCGTCACCTTGGGCGGCAGAGTATTGCGCTCCGTCAATCCATATTTTCCGGCCCAGCGCCAGCGGATTTTTTTCGCCGCAGACAACCAGTTTTACTTCGTGCGGGCCATTGTCTAACCCCTTTTTAAAAAAAATAGGTTGTTTACGGCGCGCGGCGGGATTCCAGCATTCGACCACTGTCGGTTCCTTGGCGCCATCGACAAAGGCGTCCGCCCAGCCGCCCTCCGGGCCAACGTCGCCCAACACCCTCACTTGGTTGCCAAAAAACTTGAAAATGGCCAAGTCCCCCTCGTGACTCGAGGCCGGCCGGGCGGAGGATTCGGCGGACCATTGGCCGGAAAAGTCAAAGGCACTGCTGTCGGCGATCTGCTGAGGGTCATCACCCTCGATGAGCACAGACTTCCGACCATCGCGCCGGATCGTCACGATGCAATCGCCGTTGGGCAGGGGATCGACCGTGAATCCAGTTTCATCTCGATTCGATCTTTCCTTGAGCGGGTGATGATCAGCTTGGATGGAAGTGGGCCGAAACGAAAGGCGCAGGACATCTTCGGTCCCACGGGGCGCGTCGAAGCTACGATAAGCGATTCTGCCCTTTCCATAACTTACGTCCTGCACCACGGACGTGGAACGCATGATGTGGTTTTCCCGATTTGGCCCGAACTCGCGCGGGAGCCAGGCGAGCGCTTCCATCACTTGGCACAGGGGCCAGGGATGGGCGAGGTTGGACCATTCCCCGGTGGCAACTTGATCTCCAAACAAACCGTCTTTCACGACGCCGTTGGCCAGGCTGTCGTAAGTGGCCATGATCATCATGCGGCGGCCGATCTCTCTCGCCCATTCGCTTTGGGCAAGGACCCCGTAGCGAATCAACGTTGGGCCAGCCGTGTATTGATTGTAAGAGAGGGATGTCCCGCAGCAGACGGACGATTCGGGAAAAGCCCAGGCGCCGCTATAGACTTCGCCATGCGATTTCGGGTCGGCGCTGTTGCGATTCCACACTAGCGAAAGAATGTTGCGCAGGTCCGGTTCCCAATTGGGATAAGCCGAGGGATATTTCATGAAATGATCGGCGCACATCGAGACCATGCCGCACATCATCGGAATGTCCCAATCCCAATATGTCCGCCCCCATGTATCATCGGCCCACCAAGCTGGCAGCATCCGTTCGATGAGAAAATGCCGCCCCGCATCCCTTGCTTTGACAATCGCTTCGCCGTGGCCTCGGTGGCCGACCCGGATCAAATCATCCAGAAAATCGACAATGATCGAAGTCGTCCCCGTCAGGACATCGGACCAGCCAACGACCGACGGATCAACGTAGCGATTCCAGGGCGACAGGTCGGCATGGGCAAACTGGCACTTGGCCGCGAAGACATCTCCCCAGTGCTCGGCCATTTGCAGATAGCGTCGGTTACCCGTGAGTTTGTATGCGCGCAGCACCTCCGTCCCGGTAATGGCGCATAAATCCAACTGGTCGCGGGCCGAGGGATCGCACTTGCCGTAGGCCTTGCCTCGGGTCGGCGTGCTGATGGGAAACAACGGCCAATCCGCCTTTTCATCCGTCAGGGCATAATCAAGTATATAATCGACGGCGCGTGGTATGTAAATGAACGCGATGGGGTCGCCGCTGTATTGGTAGTAGGCGGTCAGGCCTTTGACGATACTCCAGGCCCGCTGGCAAAGGTCTCCACACATCCAATCGGTGGTCGGCGGGATGAGGATGGTGCCATCCGGCTTGATGCTCCAATGGGAGTTGTAAATAAAATCCGGGGCGGACATGACCGCCTTGGGTTTGTCCACCCACGGGTAACGTTTATAGACGTTGACCGCGATGTTCAAGCGCTCGTCCAGTTGGCCGTTGAGCCCATGGTACCACGGAGCAATGACTCCGTTGGAGTCCCATGACGCCGGATGTGCGTAATAGGCGGGCAGATTTGTCGCCCCCTCGGCTTGGAGGCTGACCAGGAATGTCAACACTAACTGCTTGATCATTTTCAAGGCTGGCCCAAACGAAAGAACTGGCTGGCGGAACTCAGCGGTGTTGTGACCGTGACGACAGTTCCATTGGTGACGGCCTGGGAGTTGACGGCGATCCACGGACCCTGAGCCAGGTTCGTGCTAACCTGCAATTGGAGAGGGACTGCCACCACCGGCCAGGACACCACGGCGTTAGTCGAGCTGAAGGCAATAGACAACGGCGGACCCGCGATAAAGCCGCTGAAATCCCCCGACATCACCTGCCGAATCTGACTTTGTGTCAGGGCGACGTTGAACAGGGCCACGTCGTCCAGGTAACCGTTCCAGTTCCGATCCGCCGTTTGGCCAACTTCTGTTCCGATATGAATCGCGCCTTGGTAACCAGGATAACTCAGGGGCGAAGTGACGAGGTTGAAGCCGACGCCGCCATTGGGCGTTTGATTGCCGTTAAGGTAGAGGTAGAGGTTTGTGCCATCGTAAACTTGCGCCCAATGCTCCCACTGATCCAGGAGCGGGGTCAGGGAAGGAAACGGCGACCAGCCAAATTGCCAGGCGGTGCTGGCTCGAGCCCAGGTGTAGAACTCATCATCACCCGCCGCGCCGGATTCCAGTTGGAGGGCGGTGCCGTCATCAATCACCAGAACACGGCCATAGCTCGAGACAAAGTTGCCCGTCCCATCGGAACTTTCGTAGGCCCAAGCAGTGATTGTCCAGGCGTTGGCCGCAGTCTCTCCGATCATGAGAGAGTTATTGCCCGGTATGTCAACGTAAGTGTGATTGACTCCATCGTTGGTGAAAGAGAGCGCGGTTCCCAATCCTGCCTGGCTTTCCACCCACCCGGGCAACGTTCCATTGTCGCCCCGCAGCACGCCGTTATTCCCCAAACCGGAGGAATCAGCCACATTTGTTCCGGACCCTTCATTGAAACGCCAGAGGCCCACCAATTGCGTGCTCGGATTGTAAACCAGCAATGGCGCGGCGAAACTGATCGCCCCGCCCTGGCTGTTCGATACGCTCGCCGTGAACGTCCCGGCTTGGGCCGCTTGCACGTTCTGCAGGACTAGGGTGGCGTTGGTGCCGCCTCTTAGAGCATCGCCATTTCTGTACCATTGATACTGCAACGGGGGTTGGCCGCTGGTGCCGACCGTGAAGCTGGCCGTCCCGCCGGCCGGCACAGTTTGCCTCTCAGGTTGGCTCAGGATAAGTGCCGGCCCACCGACCCAAGCCGAGAAATCGCCGCCCATAACTGTCTGGATTTGCTCCTGCGTCAGGGCTCCCGAGAAAACCGCCACGTCGTCCAGCATTCCGCACCAGTTACGCGTCCCGTCCTGTCCCAGTTCTGATCCGATGTGAATGGCCCCTTGGTATCCGGCATAACCGATCGCCGCTGAAAGCGCCTGGGAGGCGACACCGCCGGACGGTCCTTGGTTTCCATTGAGATAAATAGTGATGTTCGTGGTGTCATAGACCACCGCCCAGTGTTCCCATTGGCCCAAGAGCGGGTTGACTGTGGCGTACTGCCCCCAACCAATTTGCCAAGCGGTGTCGGCGCGAGCCCAGGTGTAAAACTCTTCGTCGCCCGACGCGCCCGATTCCAGTTGGAGCGCTGTGCCGTCATCGATTACCAGAACGCGCCCGTACGACGCGACAAAATCGCCGGAGTTGTTGGTATCCTCATAAGCCCAGGCGGTAATCGTCCAGGCGTCTGACGACGACATCCCGATCCGCAGCGAGCTGGTCCCCGGAATGTCCACGTAGGTGTGATTGACGCCTTCGTTGGTGAACAGCAATGCTCCGCCAAAGCCCGGCTGGCCATTGGTCCAGTGTGGAAGCATGCCGTTGTCGCCCTGAAGCGTTCCGTTGTTACCCAGGCCCGAAGAATCAGAGACGTTGGTGCCTGCGCCTTCGTTAAAGCGCCACAATCCGACGGCGGCGGCGCCTCGGGCGCGAGGGGACGCCAGGAAAAGCAATGGAAGCAGCGTGAGGAACCCAACAATGGGGGGAAATAGAGAACGCGTGTACAAGGGTCTCGGCTTCATAAGAAAAGATTAGCTTCCCAGGCAGTAAAATCAAGACCGGAGCTTCGGGGTTCGGCCCCTTCCAGGGGCCATCATGCAAAACCACTCCCTTTGGGAGCGGTCGATTTTTCAGTTTCTCAAAGGGAAGTTCATCGCAAATGAGATCTCAGACCTGGAGTCAAGCGTCAACGTCACTTACCGGACGCCTCAGTATGATCTGGCGGCATGCAAGTACGAGACCAAGCCGGCGCGCGTTTCGACTCCGAGCTTTTCATAAATGTGCTGGACATGCTTGTGAACCGTGCGGGGACTGACGCCTATAATGACAGCAATTTCCGCCGTAGCCTTGCCTTGGCGAATCCAGTTAGCCACCTCGTATTCGCGTTTGGTGAGAGCGAGATCAGACGTCAAGGCCAATGATGGCGAGTCTTCTTCCCGCGTCAGCACCAACAGCAGGCGTTCCGGGGCTCTGGTTGGCGTGGAGCGAATGCGTATCCGACACGTATCCGACTTTAGAATGAAGGCCGGCGGCTGGGGCGCCCCATCGCGGCTCCGCAGCCAGCCGGAAATTCTCTCCGGCAGGATTCCGGGGTAAGTGGCCCCGATCCACCCCAATCCAGGACCGGTGTGGTAAAGAATGCGGTTCGTGCGGTCCACGATGAGCATGGCGGAGCAAAGCTCGCCCAGGGCCAGAGTGGTCCCTTCCAGCACGATCTTTGACTGCGCGGCCAGCGCGAGGTTGTTAAACGCGACGACCAAATGAGGACGAAGCATTTCCAGAATGGCGCGGTCACGCTCGGTATAATCACCGTGCTGGCGGGAAAGCGCAAAAGCGGCGATGTGGTCAGGGGTGGATTTGATGGGAACCGCAATCTGATACTCGACTCCAACATGCCGATAAACGTCCTGGTACAAGGCCAATTTGTGATAAGCCTCCTCGGTCAGGAAATCTGAAATTTTGCGCACAGGGAAGTCGTCCGCTTGTATTTGACCGACCACGAGAGGGTGTTGATGCACAACTTCCTTGAACCGCGGGAGAAGCGGGGCCAAGGCGGGACGGGCCTTGGGGGTGACAATGGAAACGGAGTTTTGCGGATTCCTCACATCCACATCGTTGTACGAAAGCCAGTCAGACGGAATCAACTGTGGCAAAGCTGAATCCAGGAGCCAGTCCAGCAAGGAGGATTGGCTGCGAAAGGAATGGAGTTCCTGGATACAATCCAACAGCGACTTGCAGTCTTTTTGCGTCAAGAGCACGATTATCCAGTTTCGATTGAACCGGCCTCTGAACCAATCAAAAAATACGCATTTCTGCGTATTGCTTTCGCTCCGGGAATGAATCATAAAGGGAGCGCCATTGTTGAGCCGCAGACCATTTCATCACCACCGCCATGAAAGGATGGAACGCCCCTTTGAGATGGAAAAAAATAATTATGAACGTTTCTTTCAACTTCTAATATGAAGACTTCCCACATTTCTGTTCTGATTCGATGGTTCCTTGGCGTGGCGGGGAGCTTGGGTGTTGTTTCGGCTGGGGCCGTTACATTTTCTTCCAACACCACGATAGACGTGAGCAATGCCACCTACGACGGCCAGGATATTGTTGCTTCCAACTGCACATTGACCGTGAACGGGACGCATAGTTTCGCCAGTGTTCAGCTAATCGGGGGGGCGGTTCTGACGCATCAGGCGGCAACGACAAGCCAGGTTTATGCGTTGCAACTGACTATTGCCGGCAATCTGCTGGTGGACGCCTCCTCCAGCATCAATGCGTCAGGACTTGGGTATTTGGAAGGTTACACCCTGGGCAACACCACCAATGGGGCGGCCTATTTCACGGCCGGCGGTTCTTATGGCGGCTTGGGCGGTCTGTGTTGCCACAGCACCGACAATGCCGTCTATGGCGATTATCATTTTCCGAACGAATTGGGGTCCGGGAGTGGGACCTATAGTAGTAGTGGGGGCATAGGGGGAGGGTTGGTGCAAATTACGGCGGGGACAGCCCAGGTGGATGGCACCATCCTGGCCAATGGCCTGGGAGGAAAGCCTGTCCCCTATGATGGCGGCAGCGGCGGCGGTATTCTGTTGAACGTGGGAACCTTGAGCGGCGCTGGCCTGATCAGCGTCAACGGCGGTGACGCCTCGGGCAATGGCGCGGGCGGTGGCGGCCGCGTCGCCATTTACTACACCACGAGCACTTTCAATCTGGCCAACAACGTGACCGCTTATGGCGGCAGCAACCCGTACTATCCCACTCTTTCAGGCTCTGCCGGAACGGTCTATTTGCAGCAAACGGGCAACCCTGGCCAATTGATCATCAAGAACGCCGGAAATCTCACCGCCCAATGGACGCCGCTGGGGGTGGCAACAAACGTGGAATTTGAGGCGGATACATTACTGATCAGCGGGAGCAATACGGTGGTGGTGCCTGAGCATCAAATGCCCCTCTTCGCCGGTTCCATTTCCGTCACCGACGGAGGGGAATTGACGGTTCAACCGACGACCACCAATGAGGAATATTCCTTGGTTTTGACTCTCACGAATAAGCTGCTCGTGGATGCCGCTTCCAGCATTAGTGTCTCTGCCACTGGCTACTTGCCGGGTTACACCTTGGGCAACACCACCAATGGCGCAGCCACCTTCACCGCCGGCGGTTCGTACGGTGGGTCGGGCGCGTTGTGTTGCAACAGCATCAGCAATGCGGTCTATGGGAATTATCTGAGTCCGAACGAGTTGGGGTCCGGCAGCGGGACATACAGCGGTGGCGCTGCCGGCGGCGGACTGGCGCGGATCACGGCCGGCGCGGCCGAAGTGGATGGAGCAATCCTGGCCAATGGCGGAAGCGGGTATGATGGCGGCAGCGGCGGGGGCATCCTTTTGAAGGTGGGGGGGGCTTTGAGTGGCACCGGCCAAATCTATGCCAACGGCGGCAGCGCCAATGGCAATGATGGTGGCGGTGGCGGCCGGGTAGCTATTTACTACACCAGCAGCACGTTCAATCTTTCCAACAACGTGACCACTTACGGAGGGCAAACGACGGATGGAGATTTGGCCGGGTCTGCCGGAACGGTCTATTTGCAGCAAACAGGCAGTCCCGGGCAATTGATCATCAACAATCAAGGGTCGCCCACTGGGCAATTGACCCTCCTGGGGCAGG
>Ga0182016_10008766_pt1 | contig 10149 bp, 8 predicted proteins | sample 712S2MmetaG_FD_120491 | JGI IMG/M metagenome (GOLD analysis project Ga0182016, IMG submission 120491) | Permafrost microbial communities from Stordalen Mire, Sweden - 712S2M metaG | ecosystem: Environmental > Terrestrial > Soil > Wetlands > Permafrost | place: Sweden: Stordalen | collected... | reverse complement strand
CTCCCAGCGCAGGCCGAGGTTGGCCGTCAGGTGGCGCGCCACCTTGTATTCATCCTGCACAAACAGCGATGCGCCGTTGTTGAGGGTGGTGCGCTGCGTGTTGCCCGTGTAGGCGGAGGCGTAGATGCCGCCGGTGAAGAACGAGTAGAGATCATCGGCCACCGAGCCATCGGTGGACACATCCAGCAATCCGCGCTCCAGATTGTCGTTGTAGCTCGACACCGAAACGTGGCGGAACTCGCCGCCGAACCTGACGATGTGTTTTACGCCGTTGATTGTGAAGTGGTCCAGGAGCTGATAGGTCTGGCTGACACGTCCGCGAGGAATGCTGTAGGCGCTGGCCCCCAGATTTTCCAGGTCGCCGTTGAAGTCAATCTCCGGCAGGCCATTCTGTCCCGTGCCCATGTTCAATCCAAGCGAGGCCGGGTCCACGTTGCCATCGGCCGCCGTAAAGCTGGTGCGGTAGCGGCTGTAGCCAAAGCGCAGCTCGTTCAGCTTGTTGGCCGAAAGCGTGCTCAACAGGCTGAGCGAGACCACCTGCACCCGCGTCGGCGAAAGCTGCGCAAAGTCCGCGAGGCGCGAGCCGCCGCCATAACTGGTTCCGCCCAGCGGATAGCGCTGATTGCCGCCGCTGAAGGCGTAGCGTCCACTCAAGGTGTTGCGGTCGTTAATCTGGTGGTCAACTTTGATGATGAAGCTGTCCAGGTCATTCTTGTCCGGCACCGCAACCTCGGCCGTGCCGTTGCCCGTGATGGGATCAATGCGCGTGGGTGATGGATAGTATTTGTTGATCAGGCTGATGAGCGCCGGGTTGATGGCGCCGACGCCGCCGGCTTCGGCCACGCCCGCGGCGATCTGCGCCGGGGTGGGCACGCCCAGCAGAAAGTCGCTGGTCACACGCTCGCGCTGCCCTTCGTAGGCGCCGAAGAAGAACGTCTTGCCCTTCACGATCGGTCCGCCCAGCGACGCGCCGAACTGATTGTTCTTGAACGGGCTGTGCGGCTCCTCTGTGCCATCGGAGAAAGTCTTGGTGTTGAAGTAATTGCGCGCGTCAAGAGCCGAATTGCGCAGGTACTCAAACACCGCGCCGTGGAACTGGTTGCCGCCGCTCTTGGTGATGACGTTGACCGCCGCGCCGCTGTTGCGTCCGTACTCCGCCGTCGCTTGCGTCTGCAGATTGAACTCCTGGATGGCGTCAATCGGCAGCAGGCTGGCCGGTGCTCCGGTAATGCCCACCTGGTTCAGCGCCGAGTTGTTGAAGAAGGGATCGTTGTTGTCCGTGCCGTCCAGCAGGTAGTTGTTGCTGCGGTCGCGGTTGCCGTTGATGTTGAACTGGCCGAAGCCCTTCTCAGTGCCGGCCACGCCGCTGCCTTCCACGGTCACGCCGGGAGTCAGCGCCACCAGCTTGCCGAAGTCGCGTCCGTTCAGCGGCAGGTCAATGACCAGTTTGTTCTCGATCACCTGCGAGAGCGTGCTCGACGAGGTGTCCAACTGGTTGACCGTGGCCTCCACCTGGATCGTCTGCTCGACCTGCTCCAGCTTGCCCAGGGTAAAGTTGACCGCCGTTTCGGTGCCCACGTCCACCTTCACCGTCTGCCGCGCCAACTGCAGCCCCGCAGCAATGGCCGTCACCTCGTAGTTGCCGGCCGCCAGCTCGTGGATGGCGTAGCCGCCGTCACTGGCCGTGGTCACCGTGCGAGCCTGGCTGGTCTCCACGTTACGCGCCGTAACGGTGACCCTGGCCAGCGCGTTGCCGCCGGGGTCCTTGACCTCGCCGCGCAACCCGCCGCGGTAGCTCTGCGCGCTGAGCGCGACCGACAGGCCCAGCACAAGCAGTAAAAGTGCAATCTTGCGGATATTACTCACATGAACGCGTTTCATAATCTTGATGGCTCCTCGAATTGTTGCTCGAATCAAAAGTCTTCAATAAACCGCAATGAACTCGTCTAGTGCGCTTTGGCCGCAATCTCCAGCCGTGCCGGCACCTTCACCGAGTAGCGCTTCACAAAACTGCCCTGGTTGATGGCCAGCCCAAGCCGTCCGCGCGAATCAATGTAGAAGAGCGGCTGGCCCACCGGAACATCGCTGAAGGTCTTCACAAAGGGAATCGCCAGCGCCCGCCCGGCCAGGGTGAACTTCACCGTCTCTCCCACCTTGTAGCCCAGCCCGGCAAAGTCCTCGCGCGTGATGTTGGTGACCAGGTTGCCAAATGGCCCGTCGGTGCCGATGACGGAGGCCGCAATGCCATGCACGTTGATGACGGGCTTGACGACGTTCAGTCGCACCAGGGTCTTCAGGTCAATCGCCTTGCCCACATCGGCGGGATTTTCACCGCGCGCCAGATGCGCGCCCACGGGGCTGAAGATGTCCCGTCCGTGGAAGGTGCTGGACAAGGCGCTGCCGATCATCCACTTCGGGTTTTCAATGTTCCAGGCCGCGTCAATGCCATCATTCTGGTCCACCAGCGTGATGTCGCCGTTATCCGGCAGCACGAACCACTGGTCACGCTTGCTGTGCGCCACAATCGCCCGCCGCGTGCTGCCCACCGTGGGATCAACGACAACCACAAAGACCGTCCCCGCCGGATAGTAGGGCGTGGTGCCGGCCAGGTAACGCGCCGCCTCAAGAATGTTGAAGGGCGTCACGTCGTGCGTCAGGTCCACGATGCGCAAATCCGGGGCGATGCCCAGCATCACGCCTTTGCAGATCGGCACCGAGTCATCCACGTGGCCAAAATCGGTCATAAAGACCACAGTGCGCGTGGTGGACGCAGCGCTCTGCGCCAGCAGCAGCGCGGAGCAAAACAGCAGCACAAACATCAGCGGGAGAAAGCGGCGGAAACCAGGTCGCACGATCAAGTCCTTTCAACGGGCGCCACAAGACCGGGGCGCTATGGCGAATCATTTAAACAGCGGATCGAAGCGGGAAGCGGCGGCGGGCGTCCATCTGACCTTGCGAAAACCAGCTCTGCGAACAAGAAGACGTCTAGCAGAACAGCATTACGCCCAGGGGCCGCAACACATACCGCACCAACACGGGCGGCGGCACATTCGACAACAACACTGGGTGCGGATTGACAGGTAAATCGTCATGAGGATTCTTTTGGGCTCGCTCCCGACAATCGTATTCTCACTGGCCAAAGGTTGTCGAGCGTTTCCCGGGGGCGTGCGCTACACTTCGCCTATGCGCTTTCAGTGCCAGCCCGGCTGCATCAAATGCTGTGAGCAGCCCGGCCACATCTACCTCAGTTCCTCGGACGTCGCGCGCCTCAGCCGTCATCTCAAACTCACCCAAGCGGAGTTCCATCGCCAATACGTCTGCGGCACAAAGGGACGCGAGCGCCTGCGCAAGCCGCGCGCAAAGCAATGCCCATTCCTGCTAAGCGATGGCTGCGGCGTGCACGTGGCCAAACCCTTGCAATGCAAGGCCTTCCCCTTCTGGCCGGAGATCCTCGACAAGGCCAGCGAGCGGCGCGATGCCGCGGCCTATTGCCCCGGCCTGGGCAAAGGACCGCTGGTCAACATTCGTGTGGCACGCCGCGTGGCCAACCAAATGTTGCGTGAGTATCCTGACATCTACCAGCCCGGCGAGGAGTGACGAATCGCAAAGAAAACGCCCCGCCGCCTTCGGGATTTCTCCTTCCGGCTGCGGGGCTGTTTTTGCTTTGCGCGATGGCTGAACCCAGCCCTCTCGCTTACGGCTTCGGCAGCGTCGCCAGGTCAATCACAAAGCGATACTTCACGTCGCTCCTCACCATGCGGTCGTAGGCTTCGTTGATCTTGCTGATGGGGATCAGCTCAATGTCGCTGACGATCTTGTGCTCGGCGCAGTAGTCGAGCATCTCCTGCGTCTCGCGAATGCCGCCGATGAGCGATCCGGCAAGGCTGCGCCGGCCATAGATCAGCCCACTGGCTGGCAACTCGGCGGGCTTATCGGGCAGGCCCACCAGGGTCATGGTGGCGTTGCGCCGCAAAAGGTTCAGGTAGGCCAGGTAGTCGTGGGGTGCGCTCACCGTGTCCAGGATGAAGTCAAAGCTGCCAGTGTGTTTCTTCATGTGCGCCGGATCGTTGGAGAAGACAACATCATCGGCGCCCAGGCGGCGGGCATCGGCCTCCTTGTTCTTGCTGGTGGTGAACTGCACCACGTGCGCGCCAAAGCTGTGTGCCAGCTTCAATGCCATGTGGCCGAGTCCGCCCAGCCCCACCACGCCCACCTTCATCCCCTTGCCCACCTTCCAATGCCGCAGCGGAGAGTACGTGGTGATGCCGGCGCAGAGCAGCGGCGCCGTGGCCGCCAAATCCAGCTTGGGAGAGATGCTGAGGGCGAAGGCCTCGGTGACGACGATCTTGTCCGAGTAGCCCCCATAGGTCGGCACGCCATCCTCAGTGGAGTTATAGGTGAAGCTCGCGCCCTTCTGGCAGAACTGCTCTTCGCCATCCGCACAGGCAACGCACTTGCCGCAGGAGTTCACCATGCAGCCCACTCCGGCCAGGTCACCCTCCTTGAACTTCTTTACCGCCTTTCCCACTTTGACAACCGTGCCCACAATCTCATGTCCGGGCACCATGGGGAAGGTCGAGCCGCCCCACTCGTCGCGGACCTGGTGCACGTCGCTGTGGCAAACCCCGCAGTATTGAATTTTGATGACGATGTCATTCGCGCCGGGATCGCGGCGCTCGAACGAATATGGCGCCAGCGGCGCCTTGGCTTTCGAGGCGGCATAGCCCCAGGATTGAATCATTACGGTTCCTCCAAAAGGCGGCTTCGGCGTTCAACCGCGCCACGCTGCCCTCTGCTATTGGATAACTCCGGCGTGCCTGAGGATACAACTCCTGCGCCTGCCCGACTTTGCCCATGGGCGCGGAGGGTGGCGCAGATGTGCTTTTCGGATGCAAAATACCGCCGTGCGGTCTAGGATCAACGATTATCAGTTTTGCCATCATTCTGTTTGTTTCGGAGGGACCTTGTGCTCGTCGCAATTGTGAAGGAAGCCCGAGGGGACGAAACCCGCGTGGCGCTCATGCCGGATGCAGTAAAGGCGCTGACAGCAAAGGGGGTTAGCGTCTCCGTCGAAGCTGGCGCCGGAACTCAATCCGGGGCCAGCGACCAGGATTATCAGGCCGTCGGAGCCGTCATCAGCACCGACCGCGCAGGCTTGCTCGGCTCGGCCGACGTGCTGCCCGTCGTCAACATTCCGCCCCCTGAGGATCAGCAAAAACTCAAAAGCGGCGCCGTGGTGATTGGTTTCCTGCGTCCGCTGGATGACCCGTCGGCCCTGGATGCTGCGGTTGGCCGCGGCGCAACCCTGTTTTCCATGGAGCTGGTGCCGCGCATCACGCGCGCGCAGTCCATGGACGCACTTTCCTCCATGGCGACCGTGGCCGGCTACAAGGCGGTCATCATGGCCGCCGATCACCTGCCCAAGCTCTTTCCCCTGCTGATGACCGCTGCCGGCACCATTCCTCCGGCCAGGGTGCTGGTGCTGGGCGCAGGCGTCGCCGGATTGCAGGCCATTGCCACCGCCCGCCGCCTGGGCGCCGTGGTGGAGGCTTACGACGTTCGCGCCGCCGCCGGAGAGCAGGTCAAATCCCTGGGCGCCAAGTTCATTGAGGTGGACCTGGGCGGTCTGCAAACCGAGGACAAGGGCGGCTACGCCAAGGAGTTGAGCCCGGAGGCCCTTGAACTGGGTCGCCAGGCCATCGCCAAGGCCGCCAAGGCCGCCGACGTGGTGATTACCACCGCGCAGGTGCCCGGCCGTCGCGCTCCCTTGATGATTGCCAAGGCCGCGGTGGAAGACATGCACCCCGGCTCCATCATCTTCGACCTGGCCGCACCGGCCGGTGGCAACTGCGAGCTGACCAAGCCCGGCGAGACCATCGTGCACAACGGCGTCACCATCTTTGGCCCGGCCAACCTCGTGGCACTCATGCCGGTGCACGCCAGCATGCTCTACTCCCGCAACGTGAACAACCTGCTGCAACTGATCGTCAAAAAGGGCGAGGTGGTGGTGGACCGCGCCGATGAGATCATTGCAGGCTCCTACGTCGCCCAGGGCGGCCAGTTTGTGAACGAACGCGTGGCTGCGGCCCGCAAGGCCCAGGGCTGAAAAGCTCTTTTTAAGGGGGAATCTCGTGAATCCATTGCTCTTATTCGCACTCGAAGGCGCTCCGCCAGCCGCGGCCGAAGCCATGGACCCGATGGTGCTGATCGCCGCTCTTTATGTCTTTGCCCTGGCGGCTTTTCTCGGCTACCAGGTCATCAGCCGCGTCCCACCGCTTCTGCACACTCCTTTGATGTCGGCGACCAACGCCATCAGCGGCATCTCGCTGGTGGGCTCGCTGGTCATCGCCGGAGCCTACCGCTTTGACCTGCAAAAGCTCCTCGCCGGAGGCTCCGGGGCGCACGCCAGCTGGGCCACGCTGATGGGCTTTGTCGCCGTCTTCACCGCCACCGTGAACGTCGTCAGCGGCTTCGGACTCACCGACCGCATGCTGAGGATGTTCCGCAAGGACATCAAAAAGAAGGAGGCGGCCAAGTAATGGACACCCAGGCGATCCAGCACGTTGTGCAGTCTCCCAACTACATCCTTGAGTTCACTTACCTCGTCGCCTCGATTCTCTTCATCTGGGGCCTCAAGAGCCTGAGCCATCCTGACACCGCGCGCCGGGGCATGCACCTGGCCGAGGCTGGCATGGCCGCCGCCATTCTGGGCACGCTCTTCCATCACGACATTCACTTCTTCGGATGGATCATCGCCGGACTCATCCTCGGCTCCATGGTCGGCGCGGCCTTCGCCATCTGGGTTCCGATGACGGCCATGCCACAGCGAACCGCGCTCAGCCACGCCTTTGGCGCGGTGGCCGCGGCCCTGGTCGGTATCGCCGAATTCACCATGCACGCCGGGACGATGAGCATGTTCACCCGCTCCGCCCTCGGCCTGGAGGTCATGCTCGGCACGCTGACCACCACCGGCTCGTTGATTGCCTGCGGAAAACTGCAGGGCTTCATCCGCGGAACACCGGTGCAGTTCAAGGGTCAGCAGTTCCTGAATCTGTTGATCTTCGTCGGCATGATCGGCTGCTTCGGTCATGTGCTGTATGACCCGCTTGCCTCGGGATACTTCTACGGCATGGTGGCCCTGGGATTCCTCTTCGGCGTCATGCTGGTCATCCCCATCGGTTCGGCGGATATGCCGGTGGTCATGAGCTTGTTGAACAGCTACGCCGGATTGTCTTCGGCTGCGACCGGCTTTGTGCTGGGCAACAACATCCTGATCATCGCCGGCACGCTCGATGGCTTCAGCGGCTTCATCCTCTCCATCCTGATGTGCAAGGCGATGAACCGCTCCATCACCAACGTGCTCTTCGGCGGCTTCGGCTCGGTGCACCATGAGGCCGGTCCCGGCGCCACGGGCGAGATGCGTGAGATCTCGCTGGAAGACGCGGCGGTTCGCCTGGCCTACGCCGGCAAGGTGGTATTTGTGCCCGGCTACGGACTGGCCACCGCGCAGGCGCAGCATGCCGTGCGCGACCTGGCCAACGCCCTGGAGGCGCGTGGCGTCACCGTCAAATATGGCATCCACCCGGTGGCCGGACGCATGCCCGGACACATGAACGTACTGCTGGCCGAAGCCAACGTCCCCTACGGCGACCTCTACGAGATGGAGACGATTAACCCCGAACTGGACTCCACTGACGTGGCCGTCGTCGTCGGCGCCAACGATGTGGTCAACCCGGACGCGCGCGACAACCCGAACAGCCCCATCGCCGGCATGCCCATTATCGAGGTGGACAAGGCGAAGACGGTGATCGTGCTCAAGCGCGGACAGGGCAGAGGCTTCTCCGGCCTGGAGAACCCCCTGTTCTTCAAGCAGAACACCAGCATGCTGTACGGCGACGCCAAGAACACGCTCTCGCAACTCGCACAGGAAGTGAAGAACGTGTAACTGGCCGTTGACTCACAGACACGAAGCCCCCGGAGCAATCTGGGGGCTTTCTTCATTCATACGGCTTCACCGCAACTGGGGCTTCACCTGCTTGACGAATCTTTACCCAATTGTTGCCCTTGCGGGCGCAACCTTGTTCCCTCGCAGAGGTTTATCCTCACTGAGACAAATCTCTCGAAACCAAAATCTGCATTCGTCGTACGGAGAACGGAAATGAAACGCATCCAGCAACTGACTGTGTTGTGCCTTGTACTGATCCTTGCCGCCTTGGCCGCGCCCTCGGCGATGGCCGCCACGCAGCCTGATCCGCCGAAGGCGCCCATCCCCGCGCAGATTCTCGCCGCGCACTCCATCTTCATCGCCAACGGCGGCGACAAGGTGAACATGTTTGGCAATCCCACGCTGGCCTACGATGTGTTTTATGCCGCGATGAAGAATTCCGGGCGCTATCAACTGGCAAGTTCCCCAGCCAATGCAGACCTGGTGTATGAGATTAGCGTGGATGGTGCGTTTGGAGTGCCTACTGGGGTCGTCACTCTGACCATCCTTGATCCCAAGACGAACGTTGTCCTGTGGCGCACCATGCGGAGCGTGGCGATGGCAGCCCTGCAATCCAATCGGCGCAAGAACTTCGACGCCACCATGCAGACCCTGGTAACCGATCCCATCGCGCTGCCCAACCCCGCTCCAGCGGCACAATAGGGCCGCATCAAACAGCAAACCCCCGGAGCAATCCGGGGGCTTTTCGCTTATCGAGAAATCAGCGGCCTACCCCACCCGCACCGCCAGCATGGACATTGAGCCGCCGTCGAAACCTTCCACCGGGTAGCTGACGGCCTCGCCTTTTTGCCGCGCTCCCAGAACATACAGCAGCGGCAGGTAGTGTTCCGGCGTGGGGGCGGCCAGCATCGCGTTGCGGCCCATCTGCTGGTAGTGGACCAGCAGATGTTCCTTGTCCGTGTCCATCAACATTCGGGCCTCATGCTCAAAGTGCAGAGCCCAGTCGGCGGGCGCGGCGTGCTCGTCGTTCCATGAGTACTCCCGCAGATTGTGGACGAGGTTGCCGCTGCCCACAATCAGCACGCCTTCATCGCGCAGGGGAGCCAGCCGCTGACCCAGTTCGTAGTGGAATGCCGCGGGCTGCGTGGCGTCCAAGCTGAGTTGAACCACAGGAACATCCGCCTTGGGATAGATATGGCGCAGTGGCGCCCATGTGCCGTGGTCCAGCCCCCAATGCTCGTCGAGCTCCACCGGCACGGGCTGCAAAAGCTGCTGCACCCGCCGCGCCAGCTCCGGTGAGCCCGGCGCCTCGTACTGCACGGCAAACAGCTCCGCCGGAAAGCCGCCAAAATCATGAATCGTGCGCGGACATTCCATGGCCGTCACCGCCGCGTGCCGCACGTACCAGTGCGCGGAGATGCACAGAATGGCCCGCGGCCTCGGCAGCTCCGGCCCCATCCGGCGCCAGCGCTCGGCATAGGGATTGGCCGTAATGGCGTACATGGGATTGCCGTGGCCAATAAAGAGTGCGGGCATGCGGGATGACAAAGCGGCCTCCGCACGGCGAGGTTTTCGCAACGTGCAAAGTTCATCATCCGCCTGTTTGACATGGAAATACAAACGCCCTAGAGTCGAGTGCGTCGGCTTCCCAAATCCATTGGCCGTTAGCGGGCAACGTGCACTTCGCCTGCCAGCCATTGGTGCGCTTTGCCGAGCCTTTTGTTCTTTGCCAACTCTACGTTCGCGCGCCCCGGAGGAACCCTCCGCGGGCATGGGAAGCGGGTGCAAAGCCCGCGCTGCCGCGCAACTGTAAGCCGGATGGAAGTTTGTCCCGCCGCATGGCCACTGTGCATCTCGCATGGGAAGGCCGGCTGGGTGAATAGCGTCACCGGCAAGCCAGGAGACCGGCGCGAACACCTTGCTTACCCCTTTCGCGTGTGAAGGAGGATGTATGCGCATCTCGCGCTGCCTTATTTCTTTTTTCTTTGCTTTGCTTCTCGCTCAAACCGCCGTTGCCCAGAATCTAACAGTCAAAGACCTGAAAGTCCGCGTCACCGACCCAGCTTCAACCGCCGTCATCGGCGCACACGTCACCGTTTACGCAGAGCACGGACGCCTGCTTGCCAACTCCTCCAGCGATGCCCAGGGCGTTGCTCTGCTCTCGTATCTGCCGGAGAAGGTGACGCTGCACGTTGAGGTTCTCG
>Ga0182016_10008763_pt1 | contig 10152 bp, 5 predicted proteins | sample 712S2MmetaG_FD_120491 | JGI IMG/M metagenome (GOLD analysis project Ga0182016, IMG submission 120491) | Permafrost microbial communities from Stordalen Mire, Sweden - 712S2M metaG | ecosystem: Environmental > Terrestrial > Soil > Wetlands > Permafrost | place: Sweden: Stordalen | collected... | reverse complement strand
CCGATCACTCAGAAGGCCCGAGGCACCCGCGTCGAGAATGAGCGCGCCGCCGTTGGTAATGATCGAATTACTGGCCAGAATGGTGTTGGCGGACAAAGTAATGCCGCCGCTGGCCGCTAATAAATTGGGAGTGTTGGGCAGCGCCTGCCCCAGACCTAAATTATTGGCGGCGATGATGATCCCGCCGCCGGCTGCTAGAATGGAACCGTCATTCTCAAAGTTGGCGCTCTCGAAGAGCGCGACGGACGAAGAGATGGAGCCAAGATTGGTCACGCTGGAAACCACATACTTGCGGTTGGCGGGATTGCCCGTTCCGGTGTTGAGGTTGTAACCCAAGTCAAATTCGTTATCCACCGCCAGGATGGCATTGGAGTTGACCAGGAGATTGCGCAGGCCGGGAAAATTTGCGGGGAGGATGGAGCCGGCGTTCTGCGTAAAAACATTGGTATTGTTGAGCGTGAGGTTGGTGGCCGAGAGCACGACCTTGTCAATCACGCGCAAGGTGTCCTGCACGACCACGTTGCTCGAGCGAAGAGACAAGTCGCGAATCGTCGAAGTGAAACTCCCGCGCAGGCTCTGGTCGATCCAAACGACGTGGTAATGAATATTGTTGGTGACGTTATTGGGGTTGTTGGTGGCGCCAAAGAACTCGTTGGTTTGCGTATTCTGCCAACTTGCCGCCCAAGCTTCGATGTTCCCGCGCACCCGATGAAAGCTGGTGGGAAACAGATTGGAGATGAGGAGGAGGCTGTTGGTGGGAGATCCCAAGGAGCTGTTGACGTTGCCCCAGTCGGTCCCGTAGGGAGCACCCAGCAAATTGCTGGCATTGATCGTCACCACGCCTTCGGCTTGAAGTCGAGCCGTGCCGACATTCAAAGTTTGGGCATTTATCTCGATCCGCCCCGCTTCGTTGGTGGGGTCGGGAAAATCATTATTCCCGAGCAAGAGGCCCGAGGAATTGGTAAAGAGACCGCTGAGCTGCTCCGGATTCCGCCCAATTTGACCTTCGTACACGGCCGAGTTCATGGTGACTTTCTGGTTGAGAAACTCATTCTGCGTCGTGTAAAGGAAAGCAGGATCAAAGGTGGTATTGGCGGGCACGCCAGTGGCCCATTCGAACTCCGGCAGGGCTGTGCTGATGGAAAACCTGTCGGGCCGGCCATAAACGCTGGAGTAGGCCGCGTTGATCGACACGCTAAAATTGTTGGTTTCCTCAGAGCCGCTATCCAAGAAATAGATTGAATTGGAAACGGTCAACCCGGTGGATAAATCCACAACCGGTTCAGAGAACCGAACCATAACACCAATGCCATAAGGATCATCGGCCACCGCATCCAGCTCGGACTCCGTAATCACATCGCCAAAGCGGACGGTGGCGGTCATATTGGGATCAGGCAAATTGGTGTTGAGGAAGACCACCGTGTAATAAATATCGGTCGAACTAATGCCTTGCGATTGATAGGCGAAAGCCGCCATGTTGGCAAATTCGTTTAGGCCGAGTCCACCCAAGCCACCCAAGCCACCCAAGCCACCTGTTCCCAGAATCACCGCGCCGCCCAATCCGCCGCGGTAATTAATAGGAGGAAACGGAGGCGAAAAAATATAATTGCCGTTCGACTGGACATCAATAACCCCAAGCAGATCCTGCGTGACGCCGTTAGTGATGCCCCAGAAAAGGTCGTAAACGGTGGGCGGTTCCACAATATAGGTCGTCGTTTTCGTGGAGAGGCCCTCGTAAAATTCCACATCGCCAGTGGTATCGTAAGGATTGATTTCCGAGGCCGTGCCCGCCTGAACCAAACTGTTCATGAGGTTGACATTTTGTCCTGTCAATTGCACTTTTCCGGCGTTGCCCACCACGATCTCACCTTGATTGACGATATTGGTGGAAAACACGCTGACGATGGAAGGCAATGGCTGGCTGTAGGCGGGAAGGACCGTGACCGATGCATTATCGCTACTAAACATGACCTCTGGAAACGCCTCAGTGTCAATGCCAGTAATGGAGCCGCCGTTAAAAAAGGACTGAGCGCTGTGGATGGTCTTGCTGGTCCTAGTCTTAAACTCATAGCCCGGCGCGCCAATCATTGTGCCCGCATTGGTGTAAGCGGTCGTGTCGCTGGTGGAAAAGGGCAACGCGGTCGGCAAACCGAGCGTTGCGCTCAGAGCGAAGTTGGTGGCGGTGGTAATGCCGGAAACATCAAACTCGCCCAAATTATAAAAGATGACCGCATCGATATTCGTCGGTTCCGATATCACGCCCGGATTAACATAGATGGCGGAGGGCGCGGCCGTCAAAAAGGCGGGCAACACCAGAGTGAGAATTGCGATGCTGAAATTGCGTTTCATAAGCTTGGCTTTCATCCTCTTAACCCCCGCCCCCCGCGCCGGTGCCGCCCCCGCCCGATGCCGCGTTCGTATTGACCAAATTGACGGGATTCCAGCTACCCAGGATTTGCCCCGAACCAGATCCCGGGCCGGACAAGATCTGCGATTCCAAGGCGGAAATGCTCGAGCCGGTCGGAAAAAGGACAGGTGCGTTGGTGGAACCGTCAAAGGATCCCCACCAAAAGACGGGATAAAAACCGTTGTTTTGGTCTAAATAGGAAAAACCCGACTCCACCGACCCTAAATTCAAATCAAACGGGCCGACGGAATTGAAAGTGATTTGATAACGGGGTGTAAAGACGCTGGAAACGACGTTTCCGCCCGCCGAGGTCTGCAAGGTGCCATCGACCACGTAACCCCCAAGCGGGTTGAGGATGTAGGCGTTAAAAGAAGGCGGAGCCGTATTGGAGATTAAGTCACCTGCTGAAAAGATGATATCGGGCTGCGTCACGGTGCGGGTGATCCCCACCTGGGCCAAGATGCCGTTGGTGACGTAAGGCATGGTGTAGTTATAAGTGACGGGGATCATGTTCGAGCCGAAGAGAGATTGGTAATGCACTTTGACATAGGTGATTTTCTCCACCCCGCCATAGATGCCAGGCAAGTTGGTCGCGACCGTTCCCGTCCCGTTCCCGGTGCCGGTCGAGGGAGTGGTCGCGCCTAAATTGGTGGTCACCACAATCTGCCAGCCTCCGGAAGAGCTCGAAATGCCGCCCGCCGCCGCCTCGGGATCCAAGGCTTCCACCTCATAATTATTCTTGCGATAGAGATAACGGATTCCACCCACATCATCCCGTGTCAAGTTAAGGAAAAAGCCGCCCGGCATGATGGCTTCTTTGGTGGCCACGGCGGTGTATTGGGTCGCGCTTTGGCTGGTGTCAGCGGGCTGTTCGAAGGCGTCACCCACATTCTTGCCGATAGGACAACCATCCACAATCTGGTAACTGTATAAGGTGCCATTGACGTACGGGGTGGGATCAAAGGTTTGCGGATCGAAGTTACGATTGATGACCGCATATTCAAAATAACAGGCAATAGTGGAGGCGGGCGCGTAGCGGAAACGCAAGTCGTAAACGTGGGTTTCGCCGATGAGACCCATATGCTCCAAGAGCGCCCCCATGACCGCCGACTTCAAATCGAACAAACCCAAGGCTTGAGCGGAGTAGTTAATCTGCTGGTTGCCCTGGGTCAAATATCTACTGAGATCAATGCTGGAAGCCGGGGGCAGAGCGTTCAAAGTCGCGATGGCCGAATCGACGGCCTGTTCCCCTTTAGCTCCGTAATACTGTAAAAAGGCTTCGTCGAAGGCATACGTTAGAATAGGCACGTTCAGGCGGCCAAATTCCCCGAAATTCTTGGTTGCGCCCCGTTCGAACTCGCCATAGAAAGTTCTTCGGTCCACATAGTCCAAATCGGTCGTCTGCCAGCCTTCAGCCGCCGCCCAGCCGGAAAAGGCTGAAACTTTCCCAACAGTCGTCGCCAGCCCCAGCAAACAAACTGCAACTTTCAAGATCCGCGACATAAACGTTGTGACGACGATTCGCATTTTAGGGTGTGGAATTGAGAACGTAAGATTGTCCGTATAGGTCAAACCCGGCCCCTGGAACCTGAAAACTGGTCCAGACCACCAAAAAGTGATCCACGCCGTTCCACGCCACCGCCGGGTGCATTTGCTGGCTGATGGTGGTCGTATTGACCTGAAACTCATTGCCTCCGATTTGCGTTCCACCCGACAAGAAGCGGCCAAAGACACCTTCGCGCGAACCATCCTGGCCCATGCTGGTCCAAACGACCAGACTACCCGATGGGCCGGCCGCGATTTGCGGCCGGTATTGGTCCCCGTAAAGATAGGAATTGATGCGAAAATCAGCCGCTTTGGGTTGACCGCTGGCGGAGAAGGGGCGGCCCCAAACGTCCCAACTGTTGGTTGGAACTTGCTTGTCCTTTTGCGACCACACCACGGTAAAGCCGCCGTCGTTGAGCGGGGCCACGCTTGGACTGTCGCAGACAGAAGCGGCGGAATTCACCGCAATTTCATCGGTCACGGGCACGCCCGCCGCGTTGAAGACGCGGGCATAAATATCACTGCTGTTCACATATCGTTCCTGTTCGGAAACCCAGACAATGACGTAGTTTCCGCCCGCGAGAGTGGCAATGGCGGGTGAGCGTTGGTTGTAACTCGTGTATTGATTGACCAAAAACTCCTTGGCGGGGGTTTTGCCTGTGGGCAGCAATCGCCGTGCATAGACACCCCATAAGCTCCCATCCTGGCCAAAACTTTGCCAGGCCACCACGGCACTGCCATCGGGCAAAGCGGCGACCACCGGATTCACTTGCTGATCCGCCAGATGAGAATTGAGCCGGAGGTCAATGGTGTAAAAGTTGGTGCCGTAGGAATTCGTGTCGCCGGTATTGCGCGCGAGCCGGGCGTAAATATCCGGCGTGCCCGCAACGGAGCTTTGCCAGACGGAAAGGACATTGTTGTTGGCCAGCAGCGCGACCTTTGGATTGAGCTTATCGCCCGTTTTCGTATTATTGGCGCGGAAAATCTTGGAAGGGCCTGATCCGTTGTTTAACAACGAGCCGCCCACCTGACTTCCCATTTTTTCGAGCCCATTGTCCTGCCAGGTGATGATACCCGCCGAAGGGGTCAAAGAAATGCTGGGCCAAACCTGGTCGCCCGGCAGACTGCCCAGAATGGAAAACTCTCCGCCTTGAGGGACGACAGGATTCTGCCCCCACAGTGCGGCTGATCCTGCGAGAAATACCCCCAAACAGAGACTTCTGGGAACACAAAACGTTACGGGCATACGATGTTCTTCCTTAGTATCAAATCAGATTTTCTTTGTCCATTCCAATCTCAAAACCTGCTGTATTTATTGGCGTTTCCTGCTGTTTTTGTTCTGACGGAAACAGCTTAGGCGGCGCCGTCCTTCACGGCGAATAATTCCGCCGGGCGCAATGGCCCCTCCTCCAGTTCACGCAAGAGCGTCTTAAAGCCCCAACGGCCAAAAAGTTGTCGCAGCGCTTCATGGTTGCTTTGCTTCACTGCTAACGCTTCCAATGACAGCGAACAAGGCGCCTGGTGGTTCAAACGCACCAGCGCCTGGTTTCGGCGAACAATGTCCTGCGAATTCTCCAAAGCGTTTCGCAACCGCACCGGCTCGACTTCTGCCAACCGGCGATACAACTCGTCCACCGAACCGAATTTGTGTAGCAAATTGAGAGCAGTTTTTGCGCCAACGCCGGGAACCCCTTGGATGTTATCGACCGCATCGCCTGTGAGGCTCAACCAATCCACAATTTGCGTGGGTTCCACGCCACTTTTGGCTCGAACCTCTTCCGCGCCCCACAAAGACTCTGATTTGTCATTCGGGTTATGCAAACGAACCTGAGGCGACACCAACTGCATGAAATCCTTGTCGGAGCTGGCAATGATGACCTCCCAACCCGCGGCCGCAGCTCGATCCGCCAGGACCGCGATATAATCATCCGCTTCGCCGCCTTCCCGCATGAAGGATTGGATATTGGCTGCAGCCAGATAAGCCACTATTTCATCCAATTGCTGCTCCAAATCAGACGGCATGGCAGGCCGTTGCGCCTTGTATTCCGGCAATAGCTTCATTCTCTCCGGGGCCAAGCCGCCGTCCCACACCACGACCGCGTGCGTTGGCTTAACCGTGGCCAGCACCTTGCCCAACATACGGATGAAGCCGTAAATGGCATTGGTGGCCGCCCCCGTCGGAGAAGAAAGGGAACGGATGGCATAAAACGCACGATAAGCGTAGGCGTGGCCGTCCACGATGAGAAGTCGTTCCACTCCAGGCGATTCAGGTGAAAGGTACTCTGGCATGAAACTCATGATTGTGTCCCGAATCGCCTGTTGACAGGATGCTCTCTATTGGGCCGGTTGGACCGGGATCTGAGTTTTGGCAAACGGCAAATCCTCATCGCGATGCACCCGATTTCCCGCCGGATCAATGATCGTTGGCGTCACGAAAATCAAGAGGTTCTCCTTCGTCGCATCCGATGACTGGCTCTGGAAGAGTTTGCCGACGAGCGGCAAATCACCCAGCATGGGGACCTTGTCGTTGATCTTGGTAATGGTCTCGCCGATTAATCCGCCCAAGACAACGGTCTGGCCGTCCCAAACGTTGCAAGTCGTGACCACTTCGCGTTCCCGGAAGTGGGGCAAAGGCAGTTCCGCCGTCAAAGGCACACCGATGGTTGAACCAGTGGCGGCTTGGGCTTGCGGCACGAATTGGCCGGGTGGATCATATCCGACAAATTCCGTGTAGGTCGGAACGATGGTCATTTGAATCGAATAACCATCCGCGCTCACGGTCGGCAGCACATCCAGCGTGGGACCGAGGGAGAAAGGGGAAGCGGAATAACCGATGGAAGGCGCCACGGCACCGCTTCCGCCCGCCAGACCGCCGCCGGAGGTGGCGGTTTGCGTGATGGTCGTCGTGGTGACAATATACTGCAAATCCTGGGCGGCGATATGGGTTTGGCGGCCGCTAAGGGTGGTGACTTTGGGAGCGGAGAGGAGGTCGTTGCCCGTCCGTTGTTCGATGGCGTTGATGGCCACCCTAAACTGCGGATCAGTCATAATGCCCGTCAGGGTTCCCACCGTTGGAAGCGATCCGGATTGGCCGACAGTATTGCGCAAGCCGGAGGTCAAAAGACCGTCCGAACCAGAAGAGGCCACCGCACCGGGTCCTGGAGTATAGGTCGTGGAGCCAGGCGTGAGGGTGCCTCCGCCCGGGAAGATGCCAGAGGGATTGGCGGTTGAACTTGGTCCTTGAAAGGAAGGAGCGGTTCCACCTTGCAGCCCCATGGCTCCGTTGTTCATGAGGGTATTGCCCAAATACCAGTTGAACCCAAGCCCTTTGCTGTCTTCCTGAGACAATTCGGCAAATTTGGCTTCGATGGTGACTTGCGGAGGTGTTTGATTGAGAGTCTCGATGGCTTCTTGAATGATTTCCAAATCCTGTTCAGTAGCGCGGACATACAACAAACCGGTGCGGTCATTAAAGAAAACGCTCTTGCCCGGGTCGGTTAAAATAACGCCGCAAGCGGTAAAATAGGAACGAACCATCGCATGCAGCGCGACGGTGTCGATAGGCCTGGTGACGAAGTTGAGAGCGCCGTTGTTAAAGAGAGCACCTGCGGCCGCCGCGCCCGCGGCAGCACCTGCGGCACCAACACCACCACCGACCACCAGACCACCAGCGGCCGGTCCTGCGGCGACGCCACCGCCAAGAGCCGCGCCCGCGCCACCCGAACCTTGTGCATTAGCCGCGGCGCCGGGAGCAAAGTTGACTCCAGGAATGGTTGCGCCCGTGCTGGAAGTACCTCCGGAAGAACCACCCTGCCCGCCCGAAGCGCCACCGCCGCCGCCGCCTTGTCCGCCAGTTGATCCAGTGGATATGCCAGGGTTGAGGCTGATGGCAAAAACGCCTTGCAACCCTTGAATGAAGGTATTCGGATCCACCTTGAAAACCTTCGAGAAAAGCGCCACCTGCTCATCAGGTTTGGGCGAAAAGACCACGGCATATTCCTCAACCGTGTAACGAATAGGCTGATCAGCCACCTTGACCACCGCATCCAAGACATCCGCAAAGCGCAGGTTTGACATTGGAGGGTTGATCGTGACGGTGATTTGGCTCATATCGACGGCTTGCCGCCCGCCAATCGAGCCAGCCCCCGCTGCGTTTGCCCCCGTGATATCCGTCGGCGCAATACCGCCGAATCCGACGCTATCCTTATATGGCTTGATCAAGAAATTGATGCCCTCGCCGTCAGGGTCCCGGTTGGTGGACTCCCGGCGCAATTGATTGAGAACTTCGGTGAGAGGAACAGCGTTATATCGCACCTCGTTAAGACGCATGCGATCCAGTTTGGAGAGGATGCCCTGACGCCCCCTGCTGGTAAAAACCAGATTGGTGTTGGCCCATGGATTGCCAACCGGGAGATCATTGGTTGGAGCAATCCAAGCGGTTTCGACATTCACCAAAGCGCTCTTGACGGTAGCTTCACGCAGACGGGCGCGTTCTGAGTATCGCGCCTCTTTGATCAAATCCAAGTAATAGGGAGCGACGCGGTTGGAAGGATCATCGCGGAGAACTTGATTAAGGATTGTTTCCGCCCGGTCCAGCTTGCCCATTTCATAAAGGAGCTTGGCATTCTGTACTCGTTCAGCAATAGCCACCTTCTGCTTTTCCATTTCCGGAACCTGTTTGAGCAATTCTGGGCTCGGCACGTGACCCGCCTGCTCGACCGCGCGCTTGTCGATTTCGGCCTTGAGATGGCGCACTTCCTCGTTATTGGGGTCCTCCTTGAGGGCCACCATGACCCGGGAGTTGGCAGAGATCATGTCCCCAACGGCCATGGCTTGGCGGGCCAGCGTCATTTCGGTATTGTCCAATCCCGCCACAGCGGCTTTTTTTTCCGCCTCCACGGACGGCTTGCCGACTTCCGCCAGAGGAATGTGGCCGACGGCTTCGAGATAAAGGTTGGCGGCGTTGGCCAGCTCATTGCGCTGCAGCGCGGCTTGCGCCTCCTCCAATTTGCGGTGGAGGAGAAGGGTCTGGTTGGCGCGGCGCACAGCTTCTTCCTCGGCGATGCGCTGGGCATCTTCGGTCTGAACCTGCTGCGCAGGCAAGGACATGGCCAGCAAAAAGGCCAGCCCAAGGCTGTATTTGACTACGGATGTAATGTGTCGTTTCACTTTAAAATCCACTCTCCGCCACCGGGGATCACTGCTTCCATTTCACCTCGGTGACTTTGGTTGTTCTGTTGGCTTGAACTCTAACGGCATTGCTGCTGATTTCAATAACTTTGTACAGCTCGCCATCCAGCTTAATGGCACTCCCGACATGCTGTTTCGCCATCGTCTTTAAGTCAGGCTCATATCTGAGATCGGCAAGGTAACTGTCCACCCGCATATAAGGCTTGTTCGTGGTGACGCTCACGGTTTGGCCGGTGTCAGGGATTTCCAGCTCCAATTCTTCGGGGTCATCAATAGCACCTTTAATGCCGCGAACGATATAAAGACCCGATTTCACTTTTTCATCCTGCTTGGCATGCTCTGTCGTTTTGCGGTTCGGACGGGACGGATCGGCATGGACTTGGTAAGTCATGGCATAGGAACCCCCGCTGCCGTCGGCGTGATCAAAAGAAATGATGGTATAAAGCGGCGTAATGTTCGTGACCGTAAGCGCATCCGGACCCGATTTCAATATTTTAAGGAAGGCGCCGTTGGTGTTTCGTTTCCAAGTCACCGGGTTAAAGAGATTATGCAGGCCCGAGAGGACCACCGGGGGAGGATTGGTGATTTGGGCCAGAGCCAATTCGTCCGCCTTCAGATCAACGGGAGCCAAAGTGGAGGGCGCGGCAGCGCCCTTGCCGCGCGGGGACCTGCCCGTAGCCGCGCCCGTGCTGGTGACCGGCACTTCCAAGCTCTCGGAAACATGTGAAATCTCCAACTTGATCCAGACGGCCGCCCCGGCCAGGCCCAGCAAAACCACGCACAGCACAATCTTTTCGTAATGTCGTTTAAGGAATTCCATGCTGGTGTGCGCTATTTGGTGGCCTCGGCGGCGGGTTCAGCCGGTTTTGGCTTGGGAGCATTCCTCGATTTTGGTTTGGCTGCGTCAGCCGGTTTTGGTTCAGGTTTTGGTTCGGGTTTTGGCCTGATAAGGTCCACCGAAATAGTCACGTACAAAAGACCTTCCGAAATAATTGTCTGCGGCCCGGCTG
>Ga0182016_10008762_pt1 | contig 10152 bp, 10 predicted proteins | sample 712S2MmetaG_FD_120491 | JGI IMG/M metagenome (GOLD analysis project Ga0182016, IMG submission 120491) | Permafrost microbial communities from Stordalen Mire, Sweden - 712S2M metaG | ecosystem: Environmental > Terrestrial > Soil > Wetlands > Permafrost | place: Sweden: Stordalen | collected... | reverse complement strand
GCGCGCCAGATACCAGGCGCCGACCTCGGTGCCCAGTCCGACCATGCCGAGGAGGCCCACCGCGCTCACCGCGAAGACCATGGCCGTAACGCCGCGCCGATCGCCGGCCACGCTGCGGAGGCATGACAACCATTGCAGTCGGCAGGATATCCAGCGTTGCCGGCAGGACAACCGGCGTTGCCGGCAGGACAACCGGCGTTGCCAGCAGGACAACCGGCGTTGCCGATAGGACAGCCAGTATTGGCGCATGTCCTGGCCCAAGGCACGCTGCTCGCGTATCATGCGTACAATTTTTTCGACTATAACAAATTACTTGCTAGACGTAACGGATTGCTCTAACGACTGTCAACAGATCGTGACCATCCAAGGTTCGCATGATCGGCGCGTCGGGGCACGGCGCGGAAATTGTAACAAAGCAACAAGGAAGTTGGGACATGCTGAAGTACGTAATCGGCTGGACGGTCGGGGCGCTCCGCGATCGCAAGGGTATCTCGGCGATGGAATACGGCATCCTGGCCGCCGCGCTGGTCGGCGTGATTTTCGCCGCGGTCACCGCCCTCGGCGCCGAAATCACCACGATGTTCAACACGGTCATCGCAGACATCAAGGCCGCCGGCTAAAGCATCGTCGTGCCGCCGATCGCCGCATTCGCCCGGGCCGATGGCTGAACGATCCGCGGTGGCGGACGGTCATGCCAAAAGCTCCGGCGATCGGGTGTGACCTGACAAGAGCAATCGTCGTCCAGCGGGGAGCATGTGCACACGATGAGTTGGCTTGGCGGGTTCCTGGCCGCGCTGGTCGTTGCGCTGCTGGTGCTCGCTGCGTTAGCAGACATCGCCACGCGAACCATCCCCGATACCATCGCCATCGCCGTTGCCGTGTTAGGTGTGGCAGCGCGCCTGCTGGTTGGCCCGGCCGCACTCGCCGTCTCCGTCGCGGCCGCCATGGTGCTGTTCGCACTATTGGTGGTGCTGCACGCACGCGGGTTGATGGGTGGCGGCGACGTGAAGTTGGCTGCCGCGACCTGCATCGGCCTGACGCTGCAATCGGTGCAACCGTTCGTCGTCGTGACCGCCTTGGCCGGCGGTGTCCTGGCGCTGCTGCATCTCGGCGGCCGCTGGGCGCTGCGCACGGTGCCGCATCCCTTGCCCGCGCCGCGCGGCGCCTGCCTGCCGCGGCGCGTGCTTTCTGCAGAACGCTGGCGAATCGCGCGCCACGGCTCGATACCCTACGGAGTCGCCATCGCCTGCGGCGGCATCTGGGCCGTGCTGAACGGCCAAGGAATCTAACACGATGTCGCTGCGACTCGTCATCATCGGGCTGATGTTCACCACGGCCGCTGCGCTCGGCCTGATCGCCTTTCAGATCAGTCATCGGCCGCGCGACGCCGGGGTGCCCGCGGTCGCGCAGGGTCCCGTCATTCAGCCGCAGACGGTGTCCTGGCTGGTGGCAGCGCGCCCCGTGCCGGCCGGCACGCTCACCCGCGCCGAAGATTTCACTGCGAAGACCGGACCCTCGGCCCAACTCCCCGCCGGCGCCGTGATCGACACGCCCGAGTCGCGTGCCGCATTGCGCGGCTCGCTGGTGCGCCACTACCTCGATGCGGGCGCGCCGCTGCTGCAAGGCGACCTGCTGCATCCGCGCGACCGCGGCTTCCTGGCCGCAGTGCTGGCACCCGGGACTCGGGCGGTGTCGATCGGCGTCAATCCGGTCAGCGGCGTCGCCGGGCTCATCTGGCCGGGCGACCACGTGGACGTCATCCTGACCCAGCAACTCGCCCAGGCCACCGCCGGCGTCCCCCCCGTCGTCACCAGCGAGACGGTGCTGACCGACGTGCCGGTCATCGCGGTCGATCAGGATATTGCCCAGGGAACGCCGCCCAGCAACAACTCTGCCGGCCGGCTCTCCGCCACGGTGACGATCCAGGCGCGTTCGGACCAGGCCGAGAAACTCGCGGTGGCCACCCAACTCGGACATCTCAGCCTGGCCGTGCGGTCGCAGGAGGACCAGCTTCCGGCCGGCAGCGCCACCGCGATCTCCATGACCGGCGCCGATGTCTCGCCGTCGCTGGCGCGGGCGAGCGCCGCCGCCATGGGGTCGCGTGTCCAGGTGATCCAGGGTGATCAGCGTGGCGAAGTGACCTTCCGATGAGCCACCTCGTGCCAAGGCTGAAGCCGTTCCTGGTCCTGGCCGCGCGCGCCGCCGGCAGGCTCGCCGCCGGTCCGTTCACCGCCGGTCCGTTCACCGCCGGTCCGTTCACCGCTGGTCCGCTTGCCGCCGGTTTGCGCGCAGCGGGTCCGCTCGCCGCCGGTCCGCTTGCCGCCGGTTTGCTCGCCGCCGGTCCGTTCGCCGCCTTTGCGCTCGTAGCCGGCGTGCTCGTTGCCGGTCAGGCCATGGCGCAGCCGGTGGCGGCGCCCGCCGGCGCGATGCCGCAGAACCTGTCGCCCCCACCGGAGCCCGCCCGCCCGCAGCCGATCGCCCTGCAGGCCGGCTCCGGGATCCTGCTGCCGCTGCCCCGGCCGGCGAGCACGGTCATGTCCGCCGATCCCGGCGTTGCCCGGGTGCAGCCTGCATCGCCCACCAGCCTGTTCCTGATGGGTGTCGCGCAGGGCCATACCACGGTGATCGCGACCGCCGAATCGGGCGCCGCGATCGCTCAGTATGAAGTGACGGTCAGCGGCGTTGCCGGCGGTGCCGCCGCCGCGGCGCGCGAAACCGCCGCCGAACCCGAAGCCCCCGCCATCACCGCTGCGACCGCGGCGCAAGTCCAGAGCGCGATCCATCGGCTGATGCCGGGTGGGCTGTCGGTCAAAGCCGTCGCGGCCGGCGGGCGGCTGGTGCTGACCGGCGCCGTCGCCAACCCGGCCGCCGCCGAGCAAGCCGAGGCGATCGCCCGCGGCTATGCCGGCGAAAAAGCGGTGATCGTCGCGCAGTTCGCCGTGCTGTCCAGCATCCAGGTCAACGTCCGGGTGCGGATCGCCGAGATCGACCGCACCATCGAGCGCCAGCTCGGCTTCAACTGGCAGGCGCTGGCGAACAATGGCGCCTGGCGGATCGGCCTGATCACCGGTGCGGCGGCCAGCACCAGCGCGGCGCCGCTGTTGAGCGTGCCCTCGCGCGGCTTTCCGGCCTCGTCGTTCAACCCGTTGCAGTCGCTGGGCCTCACCAGCGGGCCGAACCAGATTGGGGCAGGCTTCAGTTCCGGCAATTGGGACGTGAACGCCATCATCGATGCGCTGGCCACCGACCAGCTCGTCACCATTCTGGCGGAACCCAACCTCACCGCGCAGTCGGGCGAGCCGGCCAGCTTCCTCGCCGGTGGCGAGTTCCCGATTCCCATCGCCGGCAATTCCACTGGCGGCACCACGACCATCACGATCGAGTTCAAGCAGTATGGCATCAGCCTGGAGGTGGTGCCGACGGTGTTGTCGCCGACCCGGCTCAACCTGCGGGTGCGCCCCGAGGTGAGCCAACTGACCACGACCGGTGCCGTCAGCGTGCCGATCGCCGGCGGCACGCTGACCATCCCCGCCTTGACCGTGCGGCGTGCCGAAACAACGGTCGAGCTCGGCAGCGGCCAGAGCTTCGCGATCGCCGGGCTGCTCGAACGTACGTCAACCGACGCGACCAACGCGCTGCCTGGCCTTGGTGAGCTGCCGGTGCTCGGTGCGCTGTTCAAATCGAACGACTTCCAGCGCGGGCAGAGCGAGCTGGTGATCATCGTGACACCCTATCTGGTCAAGCCGGCACCCAGCCCGGCCTCGCTGCAACTCCCGACCGACGGTTTCAAGCCAGCCACCGATCTGGGCCGTATCCTGCTCGGTCACCAACTGGCGCAGCCCGACGGGACGCCCCTCGACGCGGGCTTCATCCTGAAATGAGAGAGGTTATGCGAGCGATCGCCGCAACTCTGCTGCTGTTGGCCTTGGCCGGCTGCACCGACCCGTTCGACCGGCCGTTGACCTGGAGCCTGCCGCCGACCGGCCTGAGCTCGAACGACAACAACCTGCGCGCCATGCTGGTCAATCCCGGCGACGCGGTGGCGGGGGTGGGCGAGGATACCAGTGTGGCTCCGTTGTCCGAGCGCCCGGTCGAACTGCTGATGAGCGGCCATCGCCGTCCGCTGCCGTTCGTCAACGCCTCGGAGGTCGGAGCCGGCCAGCAGCAACAACAGCAACAGCAGCAGCAGCAGCCGGGGATGGGGGGAGCAGGTGGTGGCGCTGGGCCGCAGCAGTAACGTGGTCCGCATGGTGGAGCCAAACGGACAAGCTGTCTCGTTGCAGATCGGCCGCGGCGTCGTGGCCATGGTTGATGACGATGCTACCGCCGCGGCCCTGCGCACCGGGCTGGCCGCGCTGGGCGACGACTTCGAGTTGCGCCGGGGGGATATCCGCGCCGCCACGCGCTACTTCGAAAGGGCGGCGCCGGGGCAGGCCCTCATCGTCGATATCTCGGGTGCCGATAACCCGCAGGCGGCGCTCGACGACCTGGCCCGCGTCTGCCCGCCCGACGTGCGGGTCTTCGTGATCGGCGACAATGCCGATATCGGCTTCTACCGGCTGCTGGTGCACGATCTCGGCGTCACCGAATACCTGCCGAAGCCGTTGACCCGCGACGCCGTGCTGCGACTGCTGCTGCCGCATCTGGCCGGCGGGCGGACCGAGCGTGGTTTCGGTGGTGGCGGCGGCTTGGGTGCGCGAGGCGGCCACCTCGTCGCGGTCTGCGGCGCGCGTGGCGGCGTCGGCACCAGCAGCATGGCGCTGAACCTCGCCTATGAGATCATGGACACCGTGAAGGGCCACGTCGCCCTGGTGGACCTGCACGTTCAGGGCGGCGAGATCGCCCTGATGCTGTCGGTGCGCCCGGGTCCCGGGCTGCGCATCGCATTGGAAGACGCCGATCGGGTTGACAGCCTGTTCCTCGAGCGGGCGTCGATCGAGATCGAGCCGCGGCTGCGGCTGATCGCCTCGGAGGAAGCCTTCGACGTCGAGGCGACGGTCACCGAGGCCGGCCTGGCGCGCGTGCTCGACCTGCTGCTGCAAAAATTCAATTTCATCGTGGCGGATGTCCCGATGCCGCTGCCGCCCGCCATGCTGCGGGTGCTGACCCTGGCGCGGCAGGTTGTCGTCGTGCTGACCCCCGACGTCGCCAGCCTGCGTGACACCCAGAACATCCGGCGGCTGGTCACCGGCGTCACCGGCGCCGACCGGGTGATCACCGTTTTGAACCGGTCCGACATGCCCGGCGGCATCGAGCGGTCGCTGATCGAGAAGGCGATCGCCGGCAAGCCCGACGTGATCATCCCCGATCTCGGCCGGGGCATGTTGGAAGCCATCAACCTGGGCATTCCCGCGGTCCGCCGGGTGCCGTCGCTGCGCCGCCATCTGGCGCCGCTGGTGCGTGAGATCGCCGGCGTCAAACCAGGGTCGGGAGGGCGTTCATGGCTGCGGAAGATACTCGGCCGCTGAAGATCTTCGGCCGGCGCGACATGCCGCCGGCGAGGGCGGACGTCGCCGCACGCCCGCCGGCGCCGCGCCCGCTCGTGCTGGTGCAGGCCGAGACCATGACCAGCGAATTGCGCGCGCGGGCGCTGCGGCAGATCGATCCGGCGGCCGCGGCCGAGCTGTCGCTCGGCCAGTTGCGCCGCCAGCTTGAGCAAATCATCCACGACATCGCCAACGAGGAGCGTTACGAGCTTTCGGCGCGCGAACAGACCAGGCTGGCCGAAGAACTTGCCCAGGACATGATGGGTTACGGGCCGATCGAGCCGCTGCTGCGCGACGATGAAGTCACCGATATCATGGTGAACGCGCCGGACTCGGTGTACATCGAACGTCACGGCAAGATCGAGCTGACCGACGTCCAGTTCCGCGACAACGATCACATCGCCGCGCTGGCACAGAAGATCGTCGCCCGGGTCGGCCGGCGCATCGACGAAGCCAGCCCGATGGTCGATGCCAGGTTGCAGGACGGCAGCCGGGTCAACGTGATTTTCCCCCCGCTTGCCATCGACAGCCCCTGCATCTCGATCCGCAAGTTCTCCCGCCAGCGGCTCGGGCTGACCGAGATGGTGGAGAACGGCACCATGACCTCGGGCGTCGGCCGCTTGCTCGGCATCGCCGCGCGCGCCCGGCTGAACGTGCTGATCGCCGGCGGCACCGGTTCGGGCAAGACCATGTTGCTCAATGCCATGAGCTACATGATCGATGCCGGCGAGCGGATCATTTCGATCGAGGACGCAGCGGAACTGCAGTTGCGGCAGCGGCACGTGATCCGGCTGGAAACGCGTCCCGCCAACCTGGAAGGCAGCGGCCAGATCACCCAGCGCGACCTGATGGCCAATGCGCTGCGGATGCGGCCCGACCGCATCATCATCGGCGAGGTACGTGGGCCCGAGGCATTCGACATGCTGCAGGCGATGAACACCGGGCATGACGGATCGATGTGCACGGTGCACGCCAACACCACGCGCGACGCGCTGACCCGCATCGAGAACATGGTGCAGATGGGGTCGTTCCAGCTTCCGGTGCGCGCCATCCGCCAGCAGATCGTCGGCGCGGTCGATCTGATCGTGCATGTCGAGCGCATGCATGACGGCCAGCGCCGCGTCACCCAGATCAGCGAAGTGTGCAATCTGGAAGGCGACGTCATCACGATGAACGACGTCGTGGTGTTCGAATTCGACCGCGAGGATGCGCAGGGGCGCGTGCTGGGCCATTATCGCGCGTCGCACGCGCGGCCGGCCTTCATCCCGCGGCTGGAGTTCTACAGTCTCGGCCGCGCCTGGGCGACGGCGATCGGCGAGGTCTGAGGGCATGAGCGTCGGCTGGCTGTTGCCGTTGCTATTGCTGGCCGTCGTCGCGGTGGCGTCGGTTGTCGTGGTGAGGGTCTCGCGCCGCCGCAACCTGCTGCTGCGGCGGCTGGAAACGGTGATCCCCGCGGCGACCGTGCCAGGCACCGAAGCCGAGCCCTTGCGCAGCATCCGGTTGCAGCGGCCGCAGGGCACGCAGCTCGACCGGGCGGCGATGTTGTTGCGCATGCCGCAGAACCTGCCGCTGGCCAACGTCGTCTCGCCGGCGGTGATCTTCATCCTCGCCACCGGCGGCGGGCTGGGCGCCATCTGGATCGTGCATTACCTCGCTTCCTGGTCGCTCAGCATGCTGGGCGGCGTGGTGGTCTGGATCATGCTGGCGCGCGGCATGTTCGGCTGGGAGCTGGCGCGCTACCGGGCGAAGCTGCTGGGCCAGCTTCCGGACACCGTGCAACTGGTGGTCAGCGCGATCCGCGCGGGGTTGCCGGTGTTCGAAGCGTTCCGTGCCATCGCCGACGAAATGCCGTCGCCGACCCGCGACGAATTCGTCCGGGTCAATAACGAGATGGCGCTGGGCGTTGCGGCCGAGGACGCGTTGCTGAGCATGCACCAGCGCACCGGCGTGACCGAGTATGCCATTTTCGCGGTGACCATCGGCGTGCAGGCGCGCAGCGGCGGCCGGCTCGCCGAGACGATCCAGAACCTGGCCGAGACCGTGCGGGAACGCCTTGCCATCGCGGCGCGGGCGCGCGCACTGGCGGGCGAGGCCAAGATCTCCGCCTACATCATGGGCGCTCTGCCGGTGATCTCCGCCGGGTTGATGAGCCTGGTGCAGCCGGCGGAACTCGCCCCGCTGTTCAACGATCCGCGCGGCGTGCGGATGTTCATGATCGGCCTGATCACCTTGTTCCTCGGCGTGGTCACCATGCGCCAGATGATACGGGGAGCGACCAGGGATTGACCGACCGCACCGACATCCTGGTGATGGTGCTCTCCGCTGCGGCGCTGATCCTCTTATGCGCCGCGCTGGTGATGTCGCTGCGCAGCTTCGCGGCGCGCAGCCTGGAGCACCGGGTGATGGCGGTATCCCGTGTATCGCCCGGCCATAGGTCACCGGCCGGCGCCTCGCCGTTTGGCTGGCTGCGGCGGTCGTTGGGCTGGATCGGCGCCACGGTGCGCAGCCGCACGCAGTTCTATTCCGAGCATGATATCCTGGCGCTGGAGGGCATGATCTCCGCCAGCGGATTCCGCCCCCACGCCGTGTTGCCCGTGGTGCTCGGCGTCAAGGTCGTGATGGCCGTCGGCGTACCCCTGGCGGCGATTCTGTATGGACGGGTGTTCGCGCTGACCGGCACCCACCAGCTTCTGACGATTTGCGCGTCCGTCCCCTTGGGACTGTTGGGGCCTGAATGGGCGCTGACACTGTTGCGCCGGCCCTATCTCGCGGCCCTGCGGCGCGGCGTGCCGGATGCGCTGGACCTGCTGGTGGTGTGCAGCGAGGCGGGCATGGGCCTGGAGAGCGCACTGGAGCATGTCAGCCAGGAGATCCAGCACTCGAATCCGGCGATCTCGGTGGCGCTGGCCAAGTTGCTGGACGACTTGCGGGTGCTGCCGGACCGGCGCGACGCGTTCCGCAACTTCGCGGATCGCACCGGGGTGGAGGGGGCACGGCGGGTTGCCACCATGCTGGGGCAGTCGATGCAGTACGGCACGCCGCTGAGCCAGGCGCTGCGCACCGTGGCACTCGACCTGCGCCGCGAGCGGATGATTGCGCTGGAGGCGAAGGCGATCCGCCTGCCGGTGTTGCTCGTGCTGCCGCTGATCCTGTTCATCATGCCGTCGCTGTTCATCGTGCTTGCCGGGCCGTCGGTCCTGAAGCTGATGGATTCGCTGCATGCGGTGGTCCTGCATGCTACATTGCCGCATTGAGCAGGGGTGAAGGTGGTGCAACGGCGCGGCTTGAAGATGGTGCTGGCATCGGCGGCTGCATGCTGGTTGCTGGCCGGCTGCGTGGCATCGCAGGACGCGGCGCAACAGCGTGCGCCGGTGAATGCCGAGGCCCGCCTGCGCGTTGCCGCGGCGGCCGAAGCCTCGGGCGACCGGGACATGGCGGTGTCGATGTATAACGCCGCGGCAGCCGAGGCGCCTGACAGCGCCGCCATCCAGCTTCGCTGCGCCGAGGGCCTCGCCCGCAACGGCAAGGTCGATGACGCCGACGCGTTGCTTATGCGGCGCCTCAAGGCCACCCCGCATGACCCGGACGTGCTGGAGACGCTCGGTGCGTTGCAGGTGCTGGCGGGGCAGGCGTCGCAGGCGGTACAGACCCTGGGCCAGGTCCTGGCGGCCAGGCCGGACGATGTTAAGGCGCTGGCCAACAAGGCGATTGCCCTCGACGTCATGCAGTTGCATGCGGAAGCGCAGGGTCTGTATCGGCGGGCCTTGATGCTGTCGCCCGGCGATCCGGCGATCAGCAACGATTTGGCGCTGTCGCTGATGCTGTCCGGTCAGCCAGAGGAGGCGCGGCGTGTGCTGTCGCCGTTCCGCGACGTGGAGGGCCTGCCGGAGCGGATGCGGATCAACCTGGGCATCCTGGATGCGGCGGGCGGGCACGCAGAGGAGGCGCAGGAGCTGCTTGGCTCGCATATCGACGCCGCCAGCCTGGCGACGCTGACCCAGGCGATCGGGAAAGGCAGCGGGCCGGCGGTGGGTCAGCCCTGAGGGCAGGGCAATCGGGTGGATGAAGGAAGGCCAGGGCTCTGCCCTGGACCCGCCAGGGGGCTTTGCCCCCATGGACCCCCAGCAAAGGCGCAGCCTTTGCGGCATTATGTAGCAAACGCCACAAAGCATCGTCATCCCCGCGAAAGCGGGGACCCGTGCGGCATAGGTCCCCGCTTTCGCGGGGATGACGGTGTGGTTTGCGATGCATGCGAGCCATGTGGCGTTTGCTACATAGTGCCGGCCTTTGCAATCCATCCGTTTAGTGAAGTTTGACGGGCGGGGGGCATGCGCTACGGCGTTCGTGCGAGACCGGCGATCGTCGGTCTCGCACGAACGCCGTAGCGCATGCCCCCCGCCCGTCAAACCTCTCCAAGTGAAGGGTTCCAAGAGCCTGCCCCTGCGAAGGCGGGGGGCCCTGCCCTTGGCGGGGATCCAAGGGGCAGCGCCCCTCGGTGGGGTCCAGGGGCAAAGCCCCTGGCCTTCCTTCGTTCACCCGATTGCCCTGGCCCTGAGGCTGCGCCGGCTCCGCCGCAGCGCGCCGAGCAGACCGACGGCGCCCCCCAGAAGCGCGATGCTTGCCGGCTCGGGCGCCGGGGTCAGTGTGACCGAGAAGCTCAGGGTGC
>Ga0182016_10008760_pt1 | contig 10154 bp, 3 predicted proteins | sample 712S2MmetaG_FD_120491 | JGI IMG/M metagenome (GOLD analysis project Ga0182016, IMG submission 120491) | Permafrost microbial communities from Stordalen Mire, Sweden - 712S2M metaG | ecosystem: Environmental > Terrestrial > Soil > Wetlands > Permafrost | place: Sweden: Stordalen | collected... | reverse complement strand
TTAATGTGCTTGCGGGGGCAACTTTGTTTCTCAGTGCGTTTCCCACGTACACGGGTTTGACGACCGTCAACGGCACGCTGGATGTCACCGCGTTGGGTACCTGGACCTTGGGCGCCCAGTCATTGCGCGGCACGGGCACGGTGAATGGTTCGCTGGCTACGGGTGTCGGCACGGCCATTTATCCGGCGACCGACGGGACCGCCGGCACCTTGACCATCAATAACAATCTGACGTTGAACACGGGCGGTCAGGTTTATTTTGATCTCAGCACCAGCCATCTCGGCGGCAATGACCAGATTGTCGTGGGTGGAAGCCTAAACCTCAATGGCGGGGTGGTTAACATAAAGGCCTTGAGCGGCACCGCCAGCTTGGATGGCGGCGACTATGTGCTGGTGGCCACCACTGGCGGTGCTTCCGGCACCTTGCCGTCACTGGCTTGGGATGGCAGCGAGCCAGCCAATGGGGCCAGTTACAGCTTGGAATTGGCGGGCAATAACCTGGTCCTACATCACAGCGCCACGTTGTCTCCCTCAGTAACGGCGACGGTGACCCCGACTTCGGTCGCGCGCAATCAAAACCTGACGGTGAATGCGACCGTGACGCAGGGGACCTATGCCATAGCGAGCGTCACGGTGGATTTGAGCAACATTGGCGGACTTTCCACGCAGGCGATGACAGATTCCGGCGATCACGTTCATTATTCCTTTACCCAGGCGGTTGCACCCGGCACGGCGGTGAGCGCTGTGAACGGCGCGTACGTCACGGTCACCGTCACCGACACCTCGTCGCTTTCGGGTTCCGCCAATCCTGTGTTCACGGTGATTCCCGCAACCGAGACCTGGAACGGGCATGGCGGGGGGAACTGGAGCGACGACGCGGACTGGGTGAGCACTGATGCGCCTGGTTATGTGGGAGACACGCTGGTTTTTGCCGGCACTTCCGGCCTGACTTCGACGATGGATAACAGCTACACCATCACCGGTTTGTCGTTCGCCAGCGGGGCCGGCAGCTTCAACATAGGCACCTCGGGCGGGACACTGACCATCGCTGGCGGCGGGGTAACCAACAATTCCGCCAGCACGCAGAATCTGAACGTGCCGGTGCTATTGACGACGGTGCCGCAGACGCTGGATGCGGCGGCCGGGAACCTGACTTTAGGCCAGCCCATCGATAATGGCGGGAATCTGTTGACCATCACCGACGGTGGGCTCACCACGACGATCAGCGGGGCGGTCACCGGAGCGGGCGGGTTGACCATGGCAGGCACCGGCACGGCCGCACTGGCGGGTGTCAGCACTTATGCCGGCCCGACGTTCATCAGCTCTGGTACGCTGGCGATCAACGGATCCGGGCAGTTGGGTGGTGGCACCTATGCGGCGGCCATTACCAATAACGGGACTTTGAATTACAACAGCACGGCCAGCCAGACATTGTCCGGGACCGTCTCCGGGAGCGGCGCGTTGGTCGTGAACAACACCGGCACCCTGACGCTCGCGGCGGCGAGCACCTTCACCAACAATATCACGGTCAACAATGGTACGCTGGCCGCCGCCACCACGGTTAATGGAGTCACGGGCACGGCCGGACCGTTGGGCAACGGCGCCATCAACACCCGGACGATCACTGTCAATGCCCCGGGCATATTGGATCTGCAAATCAACAACGTGTTTGGACAGCTTGGCACCGGCAAAAACACGACGCCACCGCCGCTGATCCTTAATGGCGGGATATTACAATGTGAGAAGGCATCGGATTTGATCGGGCCAATCACATTGAATGGCGGCACGGTTCTTGCGAATTGTGCCAGCACCAGCATTAACTACCGCGCGGCTGGTTATACGAATTCCTATTTGTCCTTCCAACTGGGCGGGAGCGTGACGGTGACGGGCACTTCGCCATCATTCATCACCAACAACCAGCCGGACTTTTCATCGGCGCAGGACGGCATCAGCTTGAACAACACGCCGACCACGTTCACGGTGGCGGATGTCACGGGTAATGCGAATGTTGATTTGACGGTGCAAGCGGCGATTGGTGATGTGAATGCTGATTATGCTCCCTCAGCCAACAAAGTAGGCGGAGTTCTGGTCAAGGCGGGGCCGGGAACCATGCTCCTCGCGGGCCTCAACTACTACAGCGGCGGCACCATTGTCAGCGCCGGTACCCTCGTGGCCGGCACCACGGACAATCAGGCTCTGCCGGGGGGCGGCAGTTCTGGTTATGCCGGAGCCACAGATGTTGCGGGAGCTTTTGGACTGCCGGGCACAACGATTGTTTTGGGTGATGCGAACACGGCGGCCAACAATTCCAGTCCGTCCCTCCTGATCGGCGGCGCCTTTACCGTGGGCCATCCGATTTTGGTGACCAACCTCGTGACGACCGGCACGTACACCATTGGTGGCAACACTGACACCAACGCGGCTTTCACCAACCTGATAACGGTGAACCAGCCGTTGACGGTTTCGCAAGTGGCGAGCACGGTTGGCAATGCGCTCACGCTCAGCGGCGGCCTCACGAGTGGCGGCGGTTCGGAAACGGTGACGTTTGCCGGACCCGGTAACATCCTGTTGACGACGACGCCCCTGAGCGATGGCAGCGGCAAGTTGGGCGTTAATATCGTCGGTGGTTCAGTCACCAATTCGGTGGACAACACCTACAGCGGGTCGACGAAGGTGACGGGCGGCTTGCTGGCGCTCGTCAACAACGGGGTGACCGATGCCGGCATTAGCAACAGTGCGACCATCCTGATCGGTTCCGGTGCAATCCTGGACGTTTCCGGGCAAAGCAGCGACACCCTGCCGGTGGGCACGGGCACGGTCAGCCAGTATCTCGAGGGTTCCGGCACGCTTAACGGCAATCTGCTGGTCGGAAGTTTGGGAACCCTGGCTCCGGGCACCCCCGCCTCGACGGGCACGCTCACGGTCAATGCCGGTACGACGCTCGGTGGTGTAACGGTTATGAAGCTGAACCGCACCGGTTCCCCCATCAACGACAAGCTGGTTTGTTCGTCCGTGACCGGTGGCGGCACACTCACAGTGACTAATATTGGTCCGGCCTTGGTGGCGGGCAATACTTTCCAATTGTTTAGCACCCCCGTTACGGGCTTCACGGCGGTCAATCTCCCCGCCCGCGACAATAATTACAACTACACTTGGAACAATCAACTTGCCGTGAACGGCACCATCGTCGTGCAAACGGCGGTGGTGGCCATCAACACGAACCCAGCCACGGCGAATTTCAAGGCGACGCTGACCGGCGGTTCGCTGACGTTCACGTGGGCGGCGGATCACACGGGCTGGCAGTTATATACGAATGCTGTGGGGTTGAACGCGACCAACAGCTGGTTCCCGCTGGCGGGCTCGGGCTCGGTCACGAATGAGGCCATCCCGATTATTCCAGCCAATCCGAACGTGTATTTCCAACTGCGTTATCCGTGAAGATTTTGGACGAGTTGTGGGACTCGTTTAAAGCACGGCGGGTGCCGGTGATTGGGTTGCCGGCATCCGCCACATTTTGAAAAGTTGCCGCGGAGCAACCGTAAGAAGCATGAAAGACCATGTTGATTGAGCGGGTTATGGGACTCATTCGATCCCACGGGGTGGCGATTAGATGGTTGTCGGCGCCCCCGCAACTTTCTTGCAATCATTGGCAATGCATGTGGGAAATAAACCAACGGACCCTTGAAAGTTAACTGAAATGATTATGAAAAAAACGATTCAATCCTCCCGGGCCGCGCGCATTCGCGCTGGATTCACCCTGATTGAACTCCTGGTGGTCATCGCCATCATTGCCATATTGGCGGCGTTGCTGTTGCCCGCATTGACGTCCGCAAGGACTCGATCCCAACGCGCAGCTTGCGTCAACAATTTGAAACAAATGGGCACGGCATTGTTTATTTATGGCAGCGATTCCGGTGATCGAATACCCGCCGCAGAATACCAGCCAACCGGAAACAATTCCAGCAGCAGTTGCTGGCAGTGTTATGATTTATACGATGCGGCAGGGGGGGTAAACAACACTCTGGTAAACACGGCCACCACCTCGCCGACGAATCACGGAGTCTTTTATGCCAACGGCCAGATTCCCAACGGTCGTACCTTTTATTGTCCCGGGATTAATTCGGCGTTGCCCGCGCCAGCCCGCTTCACCTTTCTGGACAACTCCATCAATGGCGTCTGGCCGGCATATTGTGTCAACCCGGCCTTTTCTCCCAAGTGCCGTTCATCCTACATGTATTTTCCCGAATCGGGTACACTCGCGAATGGAGCCGATCCGACCCCGAGTAATCCGACTTACGGATACAAAACGGCGACCAAGTTGACCCAGCTTTCCGCCGGGCGCGTGGCGTTGACGGACTTGATTTATGACTGGCCTTCCCTGCCGCATCGTGACGGCAACAATCCGAACGGTCTCAATGTGGTCTGGGGTGACGGCCACGCAACCATATGCCCGGCTAAGGCGGCCTTTAACCTTGGTGTGGCGGTTTGGGGCAATGACCCGACGGGAAACAATAACAACGATGCTGCCAACAATGAGGCGCACTTCCTTGAGATTGTCGGTCTGCTCCAGCCCTGATCGATGAGGCCGGCCATTCCCGATTGGGGAAATGAATGAGCAAGAAACCCAAACTCCGATTTTTGGTTCTCTTCGCCATATTGGATGTCACCTGCAGTTATGCGGGTGATCCCATTCCCGAAACCGCCATTCCAAGCGTTATCGTGAACACCCGGACCGAGCCGTTGGCGGCCGGAAAGTTCCAGCCGACTTGGGTTTCGCTCCAGCAGTATCAGGTGCCCGAATGGTTTCGCGACGCGAAGTTTGGGATCTGGGCGCACTGGGGGCCGCAGTGTGAACCGGAGGACAGCGACTGGTACGCGCGCGGCATGTATGTGGAGGGCGGTGCTCAGAACCGTTTCCATCTGGCACATTATGGGCCGCCCTCGCAATTCGGCTTCAAGGATGTCATTCACACTTGGAAAGCGGAGAAGTGGGATCCGGAGAAACTGGTGGCGCTCTACAAACGGACTGGCGCACAATACTTTGTGGCGCTGGCGAATCACCACGACAATTTCGACCTGTGGGACAGCCGGTATCAGCCGTGGAACGCCGTAAAGATTGGTCCGGAGAAAGATCTTATTGGCGGCTGGGCCAGGGCCGCGCACAACCAGGGATTACCCTTCGGCGTGAGCCTGCATGCGTCGCATGCCTGGAGCTGGTATGAGATCACCCAAAGCGCCGACAAAAAGGGCCCGCTGGCCGGGGTGCCATACGATGGCAAGTTGACCAAGGCCGACGGCAAGGGCAAATGGTGGGACGGCCTTGATCCTCAGGATCTTTATGAGCAGCGGCACACGCCGAGCCCCAACTTTGACGAGGCCAACTCGATCCATGACCGATGGGATTGGGACCACGGGGTGAGTTTGCCCGACCAGGCTTATTGTGATAAATTTTACAATCGCGCCGCCGATCTTATAAAAAAATACCATCCCGACCTGCTCTATTTTGACGACGATGCCCTGCCGCTTTGGCCGGTCAGCGATGCGGGACTGAAGATTGCGGCTGACTTTTACAATCGCAACATGACGTGGCATGGGGGGAAACTGGAGGCCGTCATCCTCGGCAAGCAATTGAACGACGCGGAGCGCAAATGCATTGTCTGGGACATTGAGCGGGGTTCGGCCAACCGGGTTGAACCGCTGCCATGGGAGACCGATACTTGCATTGGCAACTGGCATTACAGCCGGGCGGTTTATGACAACAACCGCTACAAAAGCGCGAAGTCGGTCATTCGCATGCTGGCCGATATTGTCAGCAAAAACGGCAATCTGCTGCTCAACATTCCGGTTCGTGGCGACGGCACGATTGATGACAAGGAGGAGACGGTGTTGCAAGGCATCGCCGCCTGGATGGACGTGAACCGGGAATGTATTTTCGGCACCCGCCCGTGGAAAGTGTTTGGCGAAGGTCCGGCTTCCGAGAGTCCGCCCGCCAAGGTCGGCAATTTCAGTGAAGGCAAAGGCAAGCCCTTCACTGGCGAGGACGTGCGGTTTACGACCAGGAATGGGACGCTGTATGCCATTGCCTTGGGCGCGCCGAAAAAGGATTTGCAGATCAAGTCCCTCGGCACCACCGCTGGTTTGCTGGACCAGCCAATCCGCTCCGTGACGCTGCTTGGCGGCCGGGAGAAATTGATTTGGAAACAGGACGCGGATAGCCTCCTCATCCAACCGGTCAGCGCGTGGCCTTCGGAGGCGGCGGTGGTTTTTGCCATCCGGACAGATCAGGGAACCGCGCTCAATCCATAACTGCCGCCCCCATCGATTATCGGTTTCCCGCTGCAAATTCCGATGAAACACATCCCGGCGCTCATCTTTTTCCTCGCGCTAACGGCGTGCGAAATGTCGCCCGCCGCCGAATCGCTCCGGCAACGCTTGAACCTGAACCGGGATTGGAAATTTCAATTGGGTGATCCGCCGGGGGCCGGGGCGGTTGCCTACGATGATTCCCAGTGGACCCGGATTGGTTTGCCGCATTCTTTCAGCATCCCCTATTTCCAAGGAAAGGACTTTTACACGGGGTACGGCTGGTATCGAAAGACTTTGGAGATTGCGCCGGGCTGGATGAGCCAGCGGGTCTTTGTGGAATTTGACGGTGCATTTCAGGATGCCGAGGTATTTGTCAACGGGCAGGCGGTCGGGCGGCATCGGGGAGGATATACCGGTTTTTCGTTTGAGATCACGCCGGTGCTGCATGCGGGCAGGAACGTCCTGGCGGTGCGTTTGAACAACAACTGGAGTCCCACGCTGGCCCCGCGCGGCGGCGATTACATTTTCCCGGGTGGCATTTATCGCGATGTTTGGCTGGTGGTCGTCAACCCGCTGCATGTGACCTGGTACGGCACCTGTGTGACCACACCTGAGGTTTCCAGGGAATCCGCCGGAATCCGGGTGCAGACCGAAGTGCAAAATCAGGGCGCAGCCGCCAGGGATTTGGTGCTGACCACGGAAATCCTGGGTCCGGGCGGACGCCCGGTTGCCCGGTTTTCCTCCCCGCAGACCATCCCGGCGGGCGCGACTGTGACGGTGGATCAGACCGGACCGGCAATTCCGAATCCAAAGCTCTGGCACCCGGCGCATCCATTTATGTACACGGCGGTGACCACGTTGTCCGCAGCCGGAACCGCCGTCGACGAATACCGGACGCCCTTTGGTATCCGCTGGTTCAAATGGACTGCCGATCAAGGTTTTTTCCTCAATGGCGAGCATTATTACTTTCACGGTGCCAACGCCCACCAAGACCACGCTGGCTGGGCGAACGCGGTGACCGATGCGGGGGCTTATCGGGATGTGCAGTGGCTAAAGGATGCGGGATTCGATTTTATCCGCGGCTCTCATTATCCGCATCATCCCGCGTTTTCCGACGCGTGTGACCGCCTGGGAGTCTTGTTCTGGTCGGAGAATTGTTTTTGGATGGGCGGTGGCGCGCATCAGGACGGCTGTTGGATGGCGGACGCCTATCCGATCCATCCGGAGCAGGAGGCGGCGTTTGAACAGAGCGTTGAAGACACCCTGCGCGATGAAATCCGGATTCTACGCAACCATCCCTCCATCGTGGTGTGGAGCATGTGCAATGAGGTCTTTTTTTCCAGCAACCAGCCCAAGGTAAAGAAGCTGCTCAGCCGCATGGTGGAACTGACGCATCAGCTCGATCCCACCCGGCCGGCGGCGATTGGCTGGGCGCAACGTGGCGGCCTGGACAAGCTGGGAGATGTGGCCGGTTATAATGGCGACGGCGCGCGACTATTCATCAATCCAGGAATTCCCAATGTGGTGACGGAATATGGCGCGCAGCCCACTCCCCAACCGGGCACCTATGACGGACATTTCAAGGCCCGGGACGGGCTCGTGGCGAACACACCGGAATATCCCTGGCGTGGCGGCCAGGTGATCTGGTGCGGATTTGATTACGGCACGATTTTTGGCAGCGGGGTGAGCAAAGGGCTGCTGGATTACGCCCGCATTCCCAAGCGCGAATGGTATTGGTACCGCAATGAATATTTGCATATTCCGCCGCCCGGCTGGCCGTCAGCGGGAGTTCCCGCGCGGCTGGCGCTTACGGCGGACAAGCGCGTTATTGTGGGGACCGATGCCCGGGATGATATCCAGCTTTTGGTTACGGTGGAGGACGCCGCCGGGAAGCCGATCAACAACTCGCCGCCGGTCACCTTCACGATCGCATCGGGGCCGGGGGAATTTCCAACGGGGCGGAGCATTACTTTTGACGGGGACACGGACATACCCATTCGCGACGGAAAGGCGGCGATTGAATTCCGCTCCTATTATGGTGGTCAAACGGTCATTCGCGCCACGGCCAAGGGGTTGAAGGATTCGCTCTTAAAGATCACGACCCAAGGCGAGCCCAGGTATGTGGCCGGGAGCACGCTGGTGACGGCTGACCGGCCTTATAGTCGATTCGTTCGACCGGCGGACTTACCCGTCGCCGAGGGGGGGGATATTGCTCGCAATCGCCCGACCTGGGCCAGCAGCGAGGCTGCCGGCCACAACGGCGCCGAGGCGCTCGACGGAGACCCGTTCACATATTGGTCAGCCAGTGATAATCAGCCGGGAGCTTGGTGGCAGGTGAATATGGAACAGCCGCACACCATCGATTTGGTGCGCACGACTTTCCCGACGGCAGGTAACTATCGTTATCGGATCGATGGCTCCTCTGACGGCAGCCTTTGGACGCTGTTGATCGACCAAACCAAAACCGCATCAGTCGAACCAACGCGCACCGATCTGATTCCAGCCGGCCGGCACTGCCAATTTGTGCGTATAACGTTCACCGCCTTGCCCGCTGGCCAGCCGGCCGCCATTGCTAACATCTTCATCCAAGGCAAACATTGGCCATAAACGAATCCTCCCAATGATTTCATCAAGCTTCAATGGGAATGAAAGGGAGAAGAACACGCGTGCCGGCCACGGTGGAATTCCACCTGCAACCTGGCCAACCTTCCGGACACGGAAAAGTTTGTGCTTAATTCCCACGGCAAACTGGGTAAGCATGATTTGCAGAGCTTTGCTCCTGGCCGTTTTGCTCGGCGGTGGAAGCCGGCTCCACGCACAGCGGGTGGTGGCCAATTTCAACCAGTCATGGAAATTCGCGCTGGGGGATTACGGCGGAGCGCAGGCGAACAACTACAACGATGCTTTGTGGAGTGCCGTCGGTCTGCCGCATTCATTCGACGAACCGTATTTCGGCTGGGATCTGTTTTACACGGGCTATGGCTGGTATCGGAAACATTTCACGGTTACGACCAATTGGGCGGGCAAGCGGGTGTTTTTGCAATTCGAAGCGGCGTTTCAGGACGCGCAAGTCTTCGTCAATGGCCAGTTGGTGGGCGAACATCTGGGCGGCTACACCGGCTTCAACTATGATGTCACCACGAATCTCTTGGTGGGCGACAACGTGGTGGCAGTGCGATTGAATAACAATTGGAATCCCCAGCTGCCGCCGCGCGGTGGCGACCACACGTTCATCGGCGGCATCTATCGCAACGTCTGGCTGGTGGTGACCGATCCGTTGCACGTCACGTGGTATGGTACGTGGGTGACGACGCCGACGCTGGCGGCCAACGCCGGCACTTCCAGCACCGTGAACCTCCAGACGGAAATCCTGAACAACAATGCCACCTATGTTTCCTGCACGGTGCAAACGGTCATTCTGGATGCGAACGGCAATCCTCTCGCGACCGTCTCCTCAACCCAAATCCTTCCGCCGGGAACGACCAACGTTTTTAGCCAGAACACCGCGTCGATTCCCTATCCCAACCTTTGGAGCCCCTCCACCCCCTATCTTTATAGCGCGGTGACCACGGTTTTGAACGGTACGAACGTCGTGGATAATTACACAACTAGCTTTGGTTTTCGCTATCTTCAATGGACGGCGCAGAACGGCTTCTATCTCAACGGCTCGCATTTCTATTTTCACGGGGCCAATGTGCATCAAGATCACGCCGGTTGGTCGGATGCGGCAACCGACGCCGGGGCGGCGCGCGACGTGAGCCTGGTCAAACAGGCCGGCCTGAACTTTATCCGCGGCTCACATTATCCGCATTCCTGTGCGTTTGTGACGGCCTGTGACACCAACGGCAT
>Ga0182016_10008755_pt1 | contig 10157 bp, 8 predicted proteins | sample 712S2MmetaG_FD_120491 | JGI IMG/M metagenome (GOLD analysis project Ga0182016, IMG submission 120491) | Permafrost microbial communities from Stordalen Mire, Sweden - 712S2M metaG | ecosystem: Environmental > Terrestrial > Soil > Wetlands > Permafrost | place: Sweden: Stordalen | collected... | reverse complement strand
GCCGAGTAATCTTGGTACATCCCAGACCGCCGATCATCCGGCCCACCGTCCGGCCGCTGCTCTCTGCACCGATCCAAACCGTCTGCCGGCCGCTCATGAACCGGCTGGAACTGGCTGAGCGAGGGTCTTGGCGACCATGGGTGGACAACTGGTGGGAACCCTGGGATGACGATCGGCGACGGCGCTGGTTGATCGTTACGGAGCCGGACCAGGCTGCAGCAAAGCATCGCCGTGGGCGACCCAGCGGCAGGCGGCGAGTTCGCGGATCTGCCGCGGATCGACCGAGGGCTGCGCCGTGAAGTCGAACCCGGTCCAACTCGCGCCCCGTCGGGAAGTGCGCGATCTTGCTGGCCATCTCGATGCGGCGGTCCTCACGGCGGGCGATCTTGCGCTCGCACAGGAAGCGAACCGCTTCGCGCAACGTCAGCTCCTTGCGCGCGGCCTCATTGAGCAGGCTGTCCAAACTGATCGCGGATCGCGGTCAGCCGCAGCCGGCTAGCCAAGCGGTCAGCGTGGCATGGTCGGGGACCGTCATCAGCCTCCCCCGATCGCCTGCTCGTAGTCCGCCAACGGCCAGCAGCGCCGGTGGCGGCACTGCCTCGGACGCCTCCGGCAGTTGCGCCAGCCGTGCCAGGTCAGGTGTGCCATGATAGTGCGCCGGCTCGATCACCCGCTGTCGGCGGCCGGCGACTCCGGCATGGGCGGCAACCTGGATGCCGTCGTGGCGGATCGCCACGCGCCCGCCACTGGCAACCACCACCACAAGCTGGCCGATCAGCCGCCACGGCACGCTGTAGCTGTTGGTGTCCAGCTCGATGGTGCATTCCGAGCCACCCACCCGCACCAGTTCACGCACCTGCTGGAACGGTGGGCGGCCGTTCAGCGGACGCAACGCGGCGGCTTCGTCACGGTCGAACCGTGTGCGTGGCGCCTCCTCGGTCGTGCCGTGGCGGCGCAGATCGGCCACCTCGCGCATCCAGCGCCCGAGATGTGCCTCCATCGCCGCCCAACTGTCGAAGCTGTGACCGGCCAGCGCGTTGCGCTTCACGCATTTGACGCCGCGCTCGTCCCCCGCCTTCGCAGGGGCAGGCTCTTGCCTTTGGTCCGCGCCCGATACGGCGCGCAGGCACGCGGGGTGAAGTCCCAATACCGGGCAAAATGCCAGCAGCCGCGCGTTGAACCGCACCTCGCGGGTGGCCGGATCGTGGTGCTCCCCCAGCACCTGCGCATTGTCCAGCAACACTTCCCCGCCACCCCACCGAAGTGGCGGAACGCTGCGTCCAGGCCGGCCAGCCACGCCGACTGCCGCTCGATGGCGGAACGGCTGCACATACAACAGACGCGCGTAGCCGAGCGTCGCTACAAACAGGAACACCGGCACCGTCCCGCCGCCGATCGACGCACGCTTCTGGCCAAAGTCGATCTGCAGCCGACGCCCCGGCGGCGTCTCGAACCGCAGCGTCGCCCGCGCCTCTGCTTCGAACTCGGCACGGAATGGCGCGACCGCACGCTCCAAGGTGCGCAGCGACACTGTAATCCCGCGTTCCCGCTCCAGATCCTGGCGCACCACGTCGGCATTCTCGTGGTGGCGGATCAGCCGCTCACGCAGCCATGGGGTCTCGCCGGCCAGCTTCGAGCGACGTCCCCGACGCCGGTAGCCTCGCCACTCACCCGCTGTCAGGTAGTGCTGCACCGTCGTCCGGCTGCAGCCAAGCTCGCGCGCGATCCGCCGTGTCCCCCAACCGACCTCATGCAACCGAACCATCGCCGCCACTGCGTCCGGCGTCTCCACCAGCGCCCCCCGCGATTGTCCCCAACCACGGCGTGTCTGCCGCTTCAGGCGACACATCCATCCCAGTCCCTCCGCAAAGGGGGGCCAGATTTCACTGTCGCCACCGGATCAGTTTTCACTGTCGCCTGACAACCGGATCCGCTTCGCGGCCCAGGCACGCGAGTGTCGCATTGCGCCACGCAGCTTCGATCCGGTGCACGGCATGGCGACACTGCACCATCCGGGCATGTTACGCTGCGGCCGGAACGAACCGGATCAGTTCACGAAATGTCCATTGGGGTTTGCAATGTACGATCCCGCGCCTCCCGGCCTGGCATGGTGGCGGCCCGAGGATACGCCGGCCGATCTGGACGGTCCCGGTGACCTGCCATTCGAGCCGCCGGGCCGCGCTATGCTCGATCGCCCGGTGTTCGACCTGGTCGAGGCCGCCGCTGATCGCTGGCCGGAGGCGGTGGCGCTGCGGGACGACGCGCGCATCCTGCGTTACCCCGAATTGCGGGACGCGACATGGCGGTTGGCGATGCGCGTTGCCGGGGCGACGCCGCGTGGAACAGCGGTGGCGGTGTGGCTCGCCAACGGTCTCGACGCGGCGGTGGCGCTGCTGGCCTGCTGCGCGGCGGGGCGCCCTTGCCTGTTGCTGAACGCCGATTTTCCGCCCGAGCGGGTCCGCGCGATCCTCCGCGACGCTGCGGCCGCCGGCATAATCCTGGCCAGACCGGCCAGTCTCCCGAACCTCCCCGACGGCGTCGTGCCGACCGTGCCCGACGCGCCGGCGGCGCACGACGCCACGCGCCAAAGCCACGCGGTGGCGCTCGATCCGGTCGGGCCGGACCAGGCGGCGCTGGCGATCTACACCTCCGGCAGCACCGGGCAGCCGAAAGGTATCGTCCGTTCGCATCGACAGACCGTGTATCTCGGTTGGAAGAAGGTGCATCGCTTCCACCTGCGCGACGCGGATCGGGTGATGACGCCGTACCCGGTGACCTCCGGACCCGGCATCGTCACCTTCATGATGACGCTGATCGCCGGAGCCAGCCTGTATCCGGTGAATATCGCAACCCGCGGTGCGCGCGCCGTGCTCGAGACGGCACGCGTCGCGCAAATCACCATGATCACCGGCTTGCCGGCGCTGTTGCGGATGTTGCTCGGGCTGGACGGCGCTCAGGTCGCGTTCAGCCATCTGCGGGCGATCTACACCACCAGCGAGTCATCGCTGCGTGCCGACATCGATGCCTGGCGCAGCGTCCTGCCGCCCGACTGCAACGTCGCGCTGGTGTACGGCATGAGCGAAGGCGCCCCGCTAACCGAATGGTTCCTGCCGCGCCTTCTGCCCGACGGCCCGTCGCGGTTGCCGATCGGCTATCCGAACCCCGACCTGGAGTTCGCCCTGACCGATGCTGAGGGCCAGCCCGCCGCGGCGGGCGAGGCCGGCGCGCTGTGGGTGCGCGGCCGTCTGCTGTCGCTGGGCGAGTGGCAGGGCGGCCGATGTGTGCCCGGCCGGATGCTGCGCGATCCGGCCGATCCGTCTTTGCTCGTGCTACCAACCGGAGACTTGGTGCGGCGCCGGCCAGATGGGCTAATCGACTTCATCGGGCGGGCCGATGCCCAGGCCAAGGTGCGCGGCAATCGTGTCGAGCCGGCGGAGGTCGAAGAGTTGTTGCGCCGCGCGCCGGAGGTGGGCGACGCGGCCGTGCTGGTCCGCCGGGTCGGCGAGGACAATGCGTTGGTGGCCTTCGTCGTGGCGGCGGGTGAAACCGGAGCAGCGCAACGACCCGTGCTGTTGCAGCGGCTGCGGGCCGCCCTGCCGCCCTATATGGTGCCGTCCCGACTGCACTTTGTTGCCCGGCTGCCGCGCATGCCGGGCGGCAAGCTGGACCAACGCGCCCTGGCTACGCATGACGATGCTGCGCGTGACGATGCGGGCGCGCCGGCCACCGGCCTGCTGGCGCGGCTCGGCTTCCCGTTCCGCCGCAGCGCCCGATAGGCCGCTCCGCGGTGCCCGACAGGTCGATCTCGGCGCGGATCTGCGTCACCGCCGCACGCGGAACGGTGCTCGGGGTTTACCAACCGAACCCCTGGTCCCACGGCTCCGGCACCATCGTGTAGCCGTCGCCATGCTTCGCGACATAAGCGAAGCCGGGAAAATGCACGTGCATCCCGGCGATCAGTTGCCGATCGGTCGCCACCATGTCGAACACGCGCTTCCGCGTCGCGGCCGCCGCGTGCGGATCGGTGTCGAACACCATCGTCACCTCCGGCCGCTGCACCTGCACCTCCGGCACGTGGACGATGTCGCCCCAGATCAGCAAGGACTCCTTGCCGGACGAAATCATGTAGCCGGAATGGCCTGGGGTATGGCCGTGCAGCGGCACCGAGGTGACGCCGGGAAACACCTCGACGCTGCCACTGTAGCGGTGCATCACGTTGTGATACGGCGCCATCTGTTCACGGGCGCACTGGAAATACAGCTTCTTCTCGCGTTCGCCGGAGCGCGCCATCGCCCCGTCGTCCTGCCAGTGTTGCGGCTCGTTCGCGTGCACCACCAGCTCCGCATTGGTAAACATTTTGGCGCCCGTCTTCGGATCGGTCAGTCCGGCGGAGTGGTCCGGATGCATGTGCGTCAGGATGACCTTCTCGATCGAGGCGGGATCGACGCCGGCGGCTTTCAGGTTCTGTTGCAGCTTACCGGCGGTGGGGAGGAGATAATCGCCCGAGCCGGTCTCGATCAGCGCCAGCCGGCCGGCGGAATAGACCAGGTAGCAGTTCACCGACGTGCGCCGGCCAGGGCGGAATGCGTCGCTCAACAGGCGCGTCGCAGCGTCCGGCGCGATGTTCTGCATCACCTCGACGGTGCCATCCAGATAGCCGTCGGACAGCGCGGTGACGACGATGTCGCCGATGCGGCGATGATACACGCCGGCGATCTGCTGCGTTGGAACCTGGACCATGGACTTCTGTCTCCCGGATGGCGTGGCGTTACGCGTTGGTCACCGGCCAACGGAGGCCGACCCGCGCGTGATGAAACAGCAAAGGCCTCCGGGCGGGCAAGGCACTCCCCTTCCTCAAGGGGAAAACGCCCGTACCGCCGAGCCCGCCGGCGGTGCGCGCCCAACGCGGCGCCCAGGGCGCGCGCCGGCTTCCCTCAGCGCAGCGACAGCAGCACGCGGCCGATCGTGGCACGCGACTGGATGAGCCGATGGGCATCGGCAGCCATTTCGAGCGGCAGGGTCTCTGCCAAGGCCAGGCGCAATCGGCCGCTGCCGATGGCGCCCAGCAGATCGTCCATGCGCTTGGCCGCCTCCGCCGCGGTGCGCATGTGGTTGGCCAGGCGGGGGCGAGTGAAGAACAGCGACCCGGCATTGCCGAGCGCCATCGGCGAGATCGACTCCACTAGCCCGGAGGTGTTGCCATACAGCACCACCAGCCCGCGCGGGCGGACGCTTTGGATGGTCTTGTCCAGCGTCGCCGGACCCACCGCGTCATAGGCGACATCGACGCCCATGCCATCGCCCCAGGATTTCACGGCAGCAACGAAATCCTCGTCGCGATAGAGAATCACCCGGTCGGCACCCAAGGCCTTGACGAACTTCGCTTTCGCGGCGCTGCCGACGGTCGCCAGCACGGTCGCTCCGCATTGTTTGGCAAGCTGCACCAGCACATGTCCGACGCCGCCGGCCGCGGCATGTACCAGGCAGGTCATGCCGGGCACCAGCTTGCCGGTGTCGTGCGCCAGGTAGTGCGCGGTGGCGCCCTGCGACGGCAGGCCGGCGACGTCTTTCAGGTCGATGCCGTCGGGCACCTTGGTGGCTCGCCATGCCGGCACTGCGACATACTCGGCATAGGATCCGAGTTGCTCGCCATACACGACACGGTCGCCGGGCTTGAAGTCGGTGACCTGGTCGCCGACAGCAACGACGGTTCCGGCGCCGCCGCCGCCGATCTTCAGCGGTGCCTCGTGCGCCGACAATGTCTTGCTGGCGCGATAGACGCCCTCGCGCTGGTACACATCCGCAAAGCCCACCAGCGCGTAGTCGAGCCGGACAAGCACTTGGTCTGCCGCCGCCACCGGCATCGGCGCTTCGATCAGCGTCAGTACCTCCGGCCCGCCCAACCTGGGCACCACGATCATCCGCATCGCTTTGTCCTCTCCCCGTTCATCTGGTTGTGTCGGCCGAGGGGTAGCATGAAATCTCGCCCGTCGATCCATTGGCCGGGCGCCACGGACAACATCGTCGTTGCCGGCCGCAAACCAAGCCGGGGGAACGGGGCAGCCCTGGGCCAGTTTGAAGGTCGGACGCCGACCCATTGCGGATATTCGGCCGAGCAGCTTCTCAGCAAACCAGCGGCATGGTATCTGGCCCTGTTCGGAAGATGGCGTCCCCTCCCGTCAGGCGGGAGGCGTCGGGGTGTCCCCTCTGGTCCTTTAGTGGCGCGGCATCCCGGCCGCTGATGGGGAGGCGGCGTTGCATCTTGAGAGTCTCACTCTCTCCGCTACCGCAATGATGAACGCCTGAGCATTTGAAAAGAAAGGAGGGTAAAAGAGCGCGGAGCCATATACAATGGGTCACGAACCGTTTCAACACTCGCCAATAGTACGTCTTTCGAAATTATTTCCAATACAGGGGCTTTTACACTTACGGACTCGTACATCCCCGCCTTGACCGAGCCCTCCCCCGACCCCGTCCTCGTCACCAAGGAATGGAACCCGCTCGACCCCTACACACTTCGGTCAGGTTTCCGCCCCGACGGCGATGCATTACCCTCGATCCCCACACCGGAACCCTCCAGCCTCGCCATCCCAGCCGCCGCTCTCGGGCTGCTCGGTTTCAGACGACCAGCACACTGGCGAGGCCGCCGACGCCATCTATAACACCAAAGGCAGCCATCCCTTCGGCTTCCGCTGCTTCGGCTCGTGCTTCGGGAGGGACGCCCTCTCCGCAACCTTCTTCAACGCCGCCTCGAACGCGGCCTCATCCTCGTCGCAGCCCAACTCGCTGGCCAGTTCCTTGAAGCGGTCAATTCGGGCTTACTCTGATACTGGCTTGTTACCCACTGCTGCCGCATTTCTTGCGCAACACGTAACGCTTTGCCCCGTTCCGAGGCGCATTGCTGGATTGACGGCGCATTAAGTTTTTGCCCGCGACCATCTTCTCCGCCATATCTCTACAGGCATGCCAGTCCTTGCCCGTGAGACGAACGGCGTCCGTGATGCTGATAAGGCTGCGCTCATTCAGATGGTTGAGCAACAGCTTCTCGTGCTCGGACAGCGTCCCGTATATCGCCTCCCCCACGCCGCCGGCGACGCCTTGGGCGAGATAAACCTTTCGATGTTCAAAAATTGTTCTTCAAGGTTTCGCACCGGGCTGACGCCTCGGCCTGCATCTGCTAGACGCGCGCTCCCCGTCCCTGGGGCAGCGGATTCGCGGAGGTATGGACTTGCTCGACATCAGATGGCAGCCGGCTCGTCGCACGGCGTGGATTGCACTCGCGCTGCTTGGCGTGGTGCTGCAAGGCTGCGCAGAAAAGCCGCCGGCGCCAGCGGCACAGTCGCAAACCCGGCTGTTCGCCTCCGACTTCCAAGGCGGCGCCAAGAACTGTGTCGCTCCAAAGCTCAAGCTGGACGCAGGCAAGGAGTTTTCGGCCAGCATGCAGGTCGGCAACGACGGCGGCTGGTGCGGCATCCTGGTGGCGCAGGACGACAAACCATACGAAGCCGGGCTGCTGACGCAGGCGCCGGAGCATGGCAACGTCTATATCCATCCGGTCGGCGACGCCACGCGCATCGACTATACGCCGGAACTGGGATTCAGCGGGGCTGACTCGTTCGTGGTGACGCTGCTGCCGGGACGCCCGGTGCTGCGGGTGAACGTTTCGGTGGCGCCGCATTAGGCGGCAGAAGGGTTCAGGCACGGGGGATCCCGGCAGCGCGCTTTCTACGGCTGTTAGAGCGGTTGCACCGTCACTGGAAAGCGGCGCACCGAGCCCCACCCGTCATGGCCGGGCTCGACCCTATAAGCGTCAGGATATGGCGGCGTGGGAGAAAAATACTCCCCCTCCCCTTGTGGGAGGGGGAGTTCATTTGCGTCGCGCCACCTTATCCTCGACCGGGTCGAGCCCGTACGGGAGCGTTGGGGTATCAGCGCTTCTTGCTGGCCGCCTTGCGGGCCGGCTCAACCTGGGCGGTTTCCTCGGCACAGACATCCAGCGATTGCGGCACCAGGTTCTGCCCGGCGGCAAACGGCGGCAACTCGCCGGAGTTCTGCAACGCCATCACTTCGCCGAAGATCATGCCGTTATGCGGACAGAAATCGCTGCCGAGATGGGTCCCTGCGCTGGACTGCGCGTTCGCCAGGTCGGTGACGAACCGGTCATGCTCGCTCTGCGCGCGGCGGCCGAACTTCTTCTTGAACCAGGCGTCGATGTCCCGCTCGTTGGCCTGCAGCTCCGGCCGGTAGCGCGTGATGAAGGCGTTGTACTGGGTGTCGTCGGAACATCCCGTCGCCAACACCATCATTTCGCTGCGCAACGCCTGCACATCGAAGGCGGCCTGATCGGCCGGCGACATGCAGTGCAATTGCGCCGCCGCCTGCTGGCAGATCAGCGTGCCGGCAGCGGCAAGGCTCACGATAGTACGACGCATAGAAGGCTCCCCGTTGGTCAGTCGCCACTCTATCCGGCATAACGCCCGCGTCGGGCAAGCGGCGTTTCGTTGTTGGGAGGTTGCGGAAGGTCAGGGGCTGCCCGTGAACCCCACCAAGGCCCCCCCCTGGCGGGTTTCGCAGCCTGCCCCGGCGAAGGCCGCAGGCAGCGCCCTGATCCTGCTCATCCTCCCGATCCCCGGCTGACGCCGCCGGCCGGGTTTGCTAGAGCCGTCCGACACAGCAGGGACCCCCCACATCGTGGCACGCGGCGAGGCCATCGCGATCGGCAGCATCGGCATTGGCTGCCTGGTGCTGGGCCTGAAGGGCGCGGCCTGGTGGATCACCGGCAGTGCGGCGCTCTATTCCGATGCGCTGGAAAGCACGGTGAACGTTGCCGCCAGCTTGCTGGCGCTGGGTGCCCTGCACTTTGCCGCCATCCCGGCCGACGCCAACCACCCCTACGGCCACGACAAGGCCGAGTTCTTCGCCGCGGTGATCGAGGGCGTGCTGATCGTCATCGCCGCGCTGTCGATCTTCGACGAGGCCTGGAGCACGTGGCGCAATCCGCATCCGCTCAGCATGCCGGCCCAGGGCATCGGTCTCAATGCCGTCGCCACCCTGGCGAACGGCGTCTGGTCGTTCCTTCTGCTGCGCGCCGGCCGCCGCCTGCGCTCCCCCGTGCTGGAGGCGGATGGGCGGCATCTGCTGGCCGACGTGGTCACCTCGATCGGCATCGCTCTGGGCGTCGCCCTGGCGGTGGTGACCGGCCGCCTGATCCTGGACCCGCTGCTGGCCGCGGCGACCGGCGTGTACGTGCTGTGGTCGGGCATGCGGATGATTTCCACCTCGGTGGGCGGCCTGATGGACGCCGCGCCGGAACCGGCGGTGGTCGCCCGCATCCGCGAACTGGTGGCCGAGAGCGCGGTGGGTGCGCTGGAGGCGCACGACCTGCGCACCCGCCATGCCGGCCGGCTGACCTTCCTCGAGTTCCACCTCGTGGTCCCCGGCAGCATGACGGTCGCCGAATCGCACGCGATCTGCGACCGGATCGAGGAGACGCTGCAACGGGAGATGTCCCACCTGGTGGTGACCATCCATGTCGAGCCGCCAGAGAAGGCCAAACACCACGGTGTGCCGGTGCTGTGAAGCAACGCGAGCACAAGCCGCCAGCAATCGGTGTTTTGACTCCTCCCCCTCCCCTTGTGGGCTTGGGCCGCGAGAGAGTGGTCAGCGGCAGCATGCGCTGTTTGCGCGCTGGCATGGTGGCGCTCGCACTCTCCGCTCTGTCGGCGCCTGCTGCCCGGGCAGTGGAGCACGTTGTGTCGCTCAACCTGTGCAGTGACCAGATGCTGGTGCTGCTGGCGCCGGAGAAGGTTGCGGCGCTATCGCCGCTGGCGCGCGACCCCACGTTGTCCTTCGTCGCTGCCCGCGCCGCAGCCCTGCCGGTGGTGCGCAGCTCGGCCGAGGCCGTGCTGCGGCTGCACCCTGATCTTGTCCTGGCGGGAGCCTATGGCGCGCAGACCACACTGGCGTTGCTGGAGCAAGAGGAGGTGCCGGTGTGGCGGCTGGACATGCCGGAGGGTTTCGCGGCGATCCGGACTCAGACGATGCGGTTGGCGGACCGGCTGGGCGTGCCGGAACGCGGGGCTGCGCTGGTCGCCGCGATGGATGCGGTGTTGCGGTCGGTGCGGCCACAAGCGCATCGGGTCACCGCGGTGGCGTGG
>Ga0182016_10008754_pt1 | contig 10160 bp, 12 predicted proteins | sample 712S2MmetaG_FD_120491 | JGI IMG/M metagenome (GOLD analysis project Ga0182016, IMG submission 120491) | Permafrost microbial communities from Stordalen Mire, Sweden - 712S2M metaG | ecosystem: Environmental > Terrestrial > Soil > Wetlands > Permafrost | place: Sweden: Stordalen | collected... | reverse complement strand
TCATATTAATGAGAATTTTGTTTTTAAATAATATTAATCCATTTCAAAGTTATTAAAATTACTCGTTTAATCTATTTAATCTTATATTATGTACAGTAATAATAATGTGCTTGAAATAGTATCGCGTAATGGGTATATAGATATTATTAAATGTCTCATAAAATATGGAGCAGATATTCATGTTCGTAGTGATTATCCACTTAGATGTGCATCTGGATATGGTTATTTAGATGTAGTGGAATATCTCATATCATGGAGCTGATATTCATGCATTGAACGATATAGCGTTTAGACAAGCATCTCTAAATGGTAAATTAGCAGTTGTTAAATATCTTCTATCACACGGAGCTGACATACATGCTGGTAACGATAGCGCACTTATTAATTCATCTATATATGGTAATTTAGCTGTTGTTGAATGTCTTATCGAGAACGGGGCAAATGTTAATGCTCATGATAATTATGCACTTAAATATGCATCTTATAGTGGTCATTTAGATGTCGTAAAATTCCTTATATCACACGGGGCTGATGTACATGCCGAGAATGATTTTGCACTTCGCTGGGCTACTAAACATAACTATCAAGATATTGTCGAATGTCTTATATCACATGGCGCCAGTAAGAGTTCATTCAATTATTACTATCGTTACATTAAATCACTATTTAAATGAATAATATAATTATTAATTATATTATATTATATTCACTTACGATTATTAAGTACTATAGCTGTAATAATAATAGCGAGAATGATAAGGCAAATCGAAGCCATTATAATAGTTAATTTAGCATTCTTCCATCAAAACATACGCTTGAAATTAGTGGATTGTCGTTTGAAAATATGAGATTGAGCTTCAAGGTCCTCAGTTTTTGTCTGTAAATCAGTCAAGCGTTCATCACGTTCCAAGAGTTTACCAACATTTTCTTTAGCAATATGAACAACTTCATCAACTTGTTCTTGAACTTTCTGGATTTTGGTATATGAAGCCATTCTTACGTTAATAATATTTAATTACATAATTAATAAATTATAAATAGTTATATTTTAATTATATTTATGATACAGGATTATTAAGACGATTATTTAACCCATGTTTTATAACTGCATCATCACGGGCTTTCACAGCGTCTTTTTCTTCTTTAAATCGTCCAAGATTTGTTCTTTTACCATTTATCATTATTTGAGCTTTCCATTTTTTACTGGATTTATCATAGCAAACACCAACACTATTAGATGACGAATTTTTTTTCGGTCCTTGATTCTGAGAATTCTCGACACGATTAATCTGTCTAAGATTACCCCGAGTTACATTTAATGTATCACTATTTCTATGATCGACAATTATCCCATCGCCACGAATTGCACTTAATACTAATCGATGTGCTGAAACACATTTACCTTTACCAGCTGAAGCACTTACACTTTCATAGCCATCTCGGTCTCTACTTACAGTCCATTTATATTTGCTCAACATTTCAAAATCTTCCTCAGAGCATCTAAGATTACAACCATTTCCATGTTTGCCATGAAGTTTTATAAATTTTTGTCCCTGTTGTAACGGTTCTGATTGACACTTAGGTTGTGTAAATGGGATGTCCTCAACTTTTGGCCGAACTGGAAATGGTGGTACCATCTGTGCTCTTTCCCATGACAATTTACATACATCCTCAGCGAACTCTCTTAACTTATTTTCATCATAGCCGAGAAATGTAGATTTGAAGAGTTCGAATAAATTATCATCAATACCTCTTCCTATATATTCTTCTTTAGGTTCAAAATTTAACCGTTTTACTTTAAGTTTCTTAGCAGCTTCATCATATGCACGAGCTGCATCTTCTGGTGTTTTATGCGTTCCTAAATGAACTTTTTCACCGTCATTATTAACAATGCTAGCTTCCCATTTCTTTCCTTTTATCTTAATACCTATAAATTCTTTTGTTGGTCCACGATTTTTTGAATTTAGATATTCGTTGGTCTCTCTTAAGTTTTTAATGCGGACATCTGTAGTGTTACCATTAATATGATCAATCATTTTATTATCACCAAATGTGCATTTCATTACTAGTCTATGAGGTAAAACAGTTCCTTTATCAAAATTTCCTGAAATTGATTCATAATTAGATCTCTTCCGTCTTATAATGTTCCATGAAATATCTTCTAATATCTTGACAGATGTGGTATTACATCGTAAAAATCTTTCACCTGCAGGTTCCCCATGTAACTGGATAAGATGTTCATTAATAGGTAGTTGAGTTAAACAAAAATTCAGACGATTTTGAAAATAAAACGGCGGTAAGAAATTAGGAACTTCTTTGGCTTGGAAATGATTCATATGAAGTTTGTCGATTAGTTTGGATGAACTCTCTTCCTGAATATTTGGGCTATAAACAGGAGGATTATAAGTTGGCTGTTGCCATAGAGGAATGTCATCAATATATCCAATATGAATAAACTCGTTAAATTTATCATATTTAAAATCACTTCGCGAATTTCGGTCTAACCAATTTTTTGACGGTCGATAGTTTTCTTTAAGTTTTATAATTTCTTCATTATATCCATCATTAACTGCTTTTATTTTGCTTTCATATAATTTATCGACAATAATATCGTGCGTTATTGGGTCTCTAATAAGAAGGCGTGTTTGTTTTGGCATATCGTTATTTTATTATTGTATATTATAATCTTAAAATAATTCAATTCATACTACAAAATAATTATATTATTTGTAAATAATATAATAGAACAGCTAATATCATTTTTAATAATAGGCCATAGTAAAATTGTATGTGCCTGTTGGGACTACTGAACCAAATGACAGCTCGTATGTACTCATACCAAGTGCAGGGTAGGTTCCTGTAGCCGCATTGGTACCAGTAGATATCCATCCCCACAAAGGTGCATTACGGATTGGAACATTCTGAACGATTACTTGCATATCTGCACCAGTCCCTTGAGATTTTACTTGGGCGTCTGCAAAGAAAATACGTGTATGAGTGGGTGGAGGATTAGTAAGGAGAATAGTTGAAGCTGTAATACCGCTTCCAGTTGAAGTACTTGCATATAAATCTAGGAATGGCCCTTGGAGCTTAAGAGGACTACATACTCTAGCTTTTCCACAGCCGCAGCCAGCGCCCCCAGCACCGCCTGAATTAAGCATTACACCATATGGTGATGGACCGCCTGAAGAACATGAAGAACAAGACATGATTAACGTGTTTTTTAAGTATTTAAAAAAGAAAAAAAAAATATTGTAATTATATTTTATAGTAAATGTAATTTTATTTAATTAAAATTGAAAATTATATAATGTAATTAGAAAATATCACGTATAAATATGGAAAATATTATAACAATAACTGAAGCGACGTTGAAAGAGTTGTCTTGGGTGAATGATTTCGATCAAAATTTGAAAATGGTTGAATTAATGAAATTGATAGCAATGAATCTTTTATATAAAAAAGATGTTAAAGATATCATCCCTGAATTTTATGTGTTATTATGCGGATTAGATAAATCCAGTGTTATTTATTGTATTATAATGAAATGGTATAATACCATTGTGAAAATTAGTAATAATAAAAAGAATTTGGAATATAATACAATGATTTATGCATGTAAGAATGGTCATCTGGCTGTTGTAGAAAGTTTGATAAAGAATGGAGCCAATATTCATGCTGAGGATGACGAAGCACTTCGCTATGCATCTGAGAGAGGTCATTTAGCCGTTGTTGAATGTCTTCTATCACATGGAGCAGATATTCATGCTGATGATGATTATGCACTTCAATGTGCATCTGAAAATGGTCATATAACAGTTGTTAAATATCTTATATTACATGGGGCAAATATTCATGTTAATACCGATCGACCAATTCAAACTGCATCTTATAATGGTCATTTAGCTGTTGTTGAAGTTCTAATTAATAATGGAGCAGATATTTATGCTCATGATGCGTATGCACTTCAATGTGCATCTTCGGGTGGGCATTTAGCTGTTGTCGAATTTCTAATAAAACATGGTGCAAATGTCAATGCTATTAATAATAACGGAGATGAATGTAAAACTGCTATAGGAGAAGCATCTATGAATGGTCATTTAGCTATTGTTGAATGTCTTATCAAGAATGGAGCAGATATTCATATATATAATGATGAAGCGTTTATTGCAGCTGGTGATAATTTAGCAGTCGTTGAATGTCTAATTAAGCATGGTGCAAATGTCAATGCTATTGATAATGATTGTGGTAGCGCATTGTATAATGCAGTTATTAATGATCATTATGATATAGTTGTATGTTTATTGGAAAATGGGGCTAATGTTCAAGCTGATGAAAATAAAGCGTTGAGAGCGTGGGCACGTTATCACGGATGTGATTGGTTTAAGCGGAGAACACATTCCAAAGAAAATGTTCATTTAGATATTGTAAAAATTCTAATTGAATATGGAGCTGATATTAATGTAAATGAAGACCAACCACTTCGTTTAGCATCTGAATATGGTTATTCGACTATTGTGGAATATTTACTAACCAATGGAGCCGATGTGCATGCAAAGAATGATTTGTCGTTGCTTTGTGCATCAGAAAATGGTCATTTGGCAGTTGTTGAATGTCTTATAAAACATGGAGCAAATATTCATGCATATGATAATGAATCAATTCGTTTGGCAAAAAAGAATAAACATATTAATATTGTTAAATATCTTGAGAAACATGTTGTCGTTGAAGAGAATCTTCTTCTACCATCGCATGTATAATAATAAAAAAACTTTTTATTAATTACCTTTAACATTTCACAATATAATAATAAAATGCTAATTCCAGATATTTTCGATAAATACCCGAGTTATAAACCAGTTAAGGGCGTTATTCATATAGGAGCACATAAATGTGAAGAGAAAGATATTTATAATTCAATGGGAGTTAGTGATGACTCGATATTATGGATTGAAGCTAATCCGTATTTGGTAGTTCCTCCAATAGTTCATGGAGTAATGTCTGATGTTGATGGAGAAGTTGTTAATTTTCATGTAGCTAGTAACGGTCAATCATCGTCTATATTAGCATTCAAAGAACATTTGGTTGAACATCCTTGGGTTTTTGAACTGGGAATTATTCCACTTCAAACAACGACTCTCAATACTCTTTTTAGTACTAAATCGATTCCTTTTGATACATATGATGTAATGAACCTTGATATTCAAGGAGCTGAATTGAAAGCGTTGAAAGGCTCGACGTTAATTTTACCTCATATTAAATCTATTTATACTGAAGTGAATACTAAAGAATTATATGAAAATTGTGCTATGTTACATGAATTGGATAGTTATCTTGAATCGTTTGGATTTACTCGAGTGGAGACAAGTATGACTGAACACGGTTGGGGAGATGCATTCTACATTAAAAAAGATTAGATATATTATATTAAAATAATATTATATGGCTGTAGTTGCATTCCTTAGTAATAAACTAACATTGAGAGGGACTGAAATCGCTATTTATGATTATGCGGATTATAATGAAAAAATTCTTAATAATAAGAGCATTATTATCACACGGGATTATGATGTAGTTAAAAATGAATATGATGTGAGTGATAAAGCTTATAAAAAATTCATGGATAGATTTGATGTACATTATTATTATAATAGAGAAGATATTGATACAATTGTTGAAAAATATAAGATTACTCATTTATTTATTGAGAAAGCTGGAGATTGGGATAATTTATTTACAACAAAATGTAAAAATATCATTCATTGTGTTTTTTCAAGTACAAATCCACATGGGAATTATTATACTGTTATTGGACAAACAATAAATGATTTATGTAATACTAAATTCCCAGTTATGCCTTATATGGTTACATTACCAAATCATGATCATAATATGCGTGAAGAATTAAATATCCCCCAAAATGCATTAGTATTTGGAAGATATGGAGGCACTGAATCATTTGATATTCCGTTAGTATACGATGTAATAAAAACAATGTTGAATGAACGAGATGATATTTATTTTTTATTTATGAACACAAATAAATTTTATGAACATAAGAATATTATTTATTTAGCTGGCAATTCTGATATGGATTTCAAACGATCATTTATCAATACATGTGATGCTTTAATTCATGCGCGAGATAGAGGAGAGACATTTGGACTCACATGTGGAGAATTTGCGATATGTGAAAAACCTGTTATTACATATGGAAATTCAAGAGAGAAAGAACATCTTATTATATTGAAAGATAAAGCAGTTGTTTATAATGATAATAATGAATTATATAATATTATAAATACATTTACAAAAAATAAATATGATATGAAAAACAATGGATATATGTTTTTTAATCCTCAAAATGTAATGGCTATTTTCAATTATTTATTTTTATTGTATTAAATATAATAATATTATTATATTTATTTATGATGTACGTATAATCCCTTTAGTTACAATATTTGGAGTGCATAAATTGGCATCTGAAAGAAAATAGTTGTACCATTCCGATGTATTATTTATCCAATAATCTAAATCGTATGACCATTCTTTCTTGATATTGGATTTAAATGTAATATCTGTGATATCCTCATCATATTTCATATATGATTTAATTGGGATTATGAAATCACCTACATAAGGTTCGATCGATTTAAGATATTGGTCGATGGTTCCAGTACCTTTTATTTTATTTATGGTTTTTCTAGAATACAAAGTGTTATTATCATATAATGTATTCAATGAAAATTCTTTGAGTTTATACTTACTAGTATCTATATTTGTAAGTTCATTAATTTCTTTAATTATAACATTTGGATTGATCGTGTATCCAATTATACATAGATATGGATATCTATATGTCGCAAATAGAAAATCTGATGTATTATCTTCAGGTTCTTCAATACCTTTCATATTATGATTAGTATCTCCATGACGTACATGATTAATTAATGTTCTAACTCGAATATACATATTAAGTGGTTGTATAATATATTGATTTACTTGGTGTACAGAGCATCCACAATCACATCCCCATGATTCTGATTCTACGAAAGAATTGAATGATTCCATTATTAATGATATATATTTAATATAAATTATATATTAAATATTCAATTTTTTATGTAATATCTTTTTGGATTGTACTTTCTTCTAATCCGTAATTTGAGCCTTGTATGAAGAATGAATCTAATGACCAATAATGTTTGAATGACATATGAGTTTCTAAAAATTGGATTAAATAATAATCGAATGGTGCATCGAAATAGGGATTATTATTGATATAATTATAAAATTTAACAATTCCTTGATATGTCCATAAGAATGAATCTGTACATCTTGTATGAAATTTTCTTACTAATCGAAAGGAGTCATTTTCATTAGTTATATCTTCAATGTAATTTGTAGGAAGATGATTAATACTTTGTCGATACGGCAGCGTGCCTTCAATATAAGGAATATTAAAAAACTCTTCTTTAGTTTGTTCACTACTTTTTCCGATATGTATTAAATCCCAATCTTTTTTAGTAGCAAATGTTCCCAAAAAATCTTGCAATTTATCGATATTAATTGGATCAGTATAAACATCGCTTTCAAATATTAAAAAATTCCCATCATTATAATTTGTTACGATATATTGAAGAACTTTATAATAATTAATACAAAGAGATACTTCAGATTTTTTCATACCTAAATATCTTATATTCCTAACAAGATTATATTTTATATGTCTAGTCATCATAATATCTGTAATAGTATGTTTATATGTTGGACATATGAATTTATATTGATATTTTTTCAATCCTAATGATGTGCACATTTTTAGTAATCGTTCGTATCTGATAGGTTCATATTCCTTAGCACATATGAAAAATATTTTTGATACATATTTTGAAAAAAGAACATTTTGGATATCTTCAACTATATCATTGATACATCTATCATTATTAATAGTGGGAGTATTAACAATATCTAAATATTTATTTGGATCATTTATAATTTGTTCTATTTTATCAATGATACTATCAACTTCTTGTTTATTGTTCATATTTTGGATAGATAAAAATCTATTGGCATTGAAATAATCTTTTATAAATAAACTACCCCAATAAATAGGAATTACATTAGCTACAAATCCATGAATGATTTTTTCGGTAATATATGTTTCATCTCTTGAATTCTCCATGGATATCACAAACTTATAATTTCCTATTTCTTTATTAAATTCATCAGTATTATAACAATAATTAATTAATGGTATATTATTTTTGTAATTTCCTCCATGATCAATAGGTACTCTTTTCTCCAATTGGTCTAAGAAATAATTCCGTTCTAATCCATTTGGATTACTAATAATAGCGATAACATTTTTTTGAGGAATATTAGTGCTTTGTTTAGTATTTATTAGATTATAATTGTTACAATAAATATATGGAATGAAAAGAGGAACATTCACTACATTATTGTTATTTTTTTGTCCGTATAAAACACAACTATAATTTTTATAATTATATGGAAGTCTTGATTCTCCAGAAAATAAAAAGGAGTATTTCCAATTTTTTTTATCTAAGTAAGTTGTATCGTAAAAAATAGATTCTAATAGTATATCGCTTTCTTCGAAAGTACCTAATTCAATAGATGTATCGAAAACATTACTTAATAAATCATAGAAAAATCCGATATGAACAGGGTTTGTTTTTTCGATAAATCCGGACCAAAATCCATTAACATATAGTTTCATTTTTAAATTAAAGTGTTATCTTTACTTTAAACAATGGTTCATTATATCTCAATTGGAGATCATTGTGCATTACCGATGATAATGAAAGAATTAAATATGAGAACTGAAAGCTATCCATTTGATTGGGTGATGCATGAAGACCAATTGACTGGCTCATCATTGGAGGTTAATATAAAATTTTTGGAAATGACTATGAACCGTAGCAGCCATACTAATTCATTTAGTGATATTGCGAAAGAATATTTAGGAGCTGATTGTAAATATAATACTCTAACAAAAATATTATTTCCTCATGAACATTCATCTTATCAGGAAACTATTGATAAGTATACTAGGAGATTTGAAAGATTATATAATAGTGTAAAAACCGATGAATGTATATTTATGATTGTAACTAGACTGTATTCATTGGATGAACCAGAATTTACAAAAATGTATAATATAATTATGAATTATAATAAATTGAATAAAATCATTATATTTAGTGGAGCTGATTATAGTTATATTAGTGCATATGAAAATGTTACATATTATTATGTTTATTATGATCCTGATAAATTATTTGAGTTTGATTATCAATATTTCAGACCTAGTATTAAATTTATTTTAAATGATATGACAAAATTATAAAAAAGAATGTCTATTATTTTTGTATCTGCATTTAAAGATATCGGTAGGTCAACATGGAATGAATGTAGAAGAACTAACGAAACATATATAGAATATTTTAAAAATTTGGTATGTAATATAAAGTATAAATTAGTAGTGTATGTTGAACCTACTTTAGAATTATCGGATTTACCATCCAATATAATAATAGATTTTACGAAAGTTAATACATTTTTTGATAAATATTTAGATATTGAAAAAAAGATACAATCAAGTGAAATGTATAAAAACATGATACCTAATGATCGAAAATTAGCACCTGAACATTGTTGTGGTGAATATAATCTTATTAATCATAGTAAAATAAATTTTGTTAGTCATACTAAAAAAATATATCCAAATTATGATTATTATGCATGGATTGATTTTGGGATGATACGAGATATTCATAATGTTCCATCAATTATAGATACATCAAAATTACCTACTCAAAAAATAACATATTTATGTACAAATTTACCTCAGGAAAAAATAAATCCTATAGAAATGCTAAAAAGTCATACAATTTATATAACAGGTTCAACATATGTTGCACATCATTCTGTTATTGATAATTTTGAGAGTGAATATGATAATATGTTGAACAATTTATATAATCAAAATGTATGTGATGACGATCAGAATGTTACTCTTCAGTTATTTTATAAATCTCCTCAGACACTAAAAACGGATTAATTAGATTAATCAATCCGTTTCCTTAAGTAGATAATTTCTTATCTAACAGAATTTATTGAGCACGTGTCGCTGC
>Ga0182016_10008752_pt1 | contig 10162 bp, 8 predicted proteins | sample 712S2MmetaG_FD_120491 | JGI IMG/M metagenome (GOLD analysis project Ga0182016, IMG submission 120491) | Permafrost microbial communities from Stordalen Mire, Sweden - 712S2M metaG | ecosystem: Environmental > Terrestrial > Soil > Wetlands > Permafrost | place: Sweden: Stordalen | collected... | reverse complement strand
TTCTTGGTCTTCCTGATTCCAATCCCGCTTCTGCATCTCGCTTGGCCATCACCACCCGCGCCGGCTTGATCAAGACCTGCTTTAGGCGGTGGAGCGAGCTTGATGAGTTCAAGTGGTTCAATGAGCGGTTGGGCTTTTGGGAGTGAGCGTGGCCTTGCCTCGATCTGGAATTCAAGCCGGTTCCTTCAAGGTGATGTCCATGTTGCAATGCGGGCAGGGCATTTTTTCGCCGATGGCATGGGGCGGAAATTCAATGTGTTCCTGGCAGAAGAAGCAGGCCATTTTCAGGAGATCGGGCTTGCGCAGGGTGATGGTTTTCTGGCAATTCGGACAGGGCATTTTTTGGCCGAGGTTGCGGCCATCAAACCGGAGATGAATGCCGCAGGCCGGACAGGACATTTTTACAAACTTGCTGACTTTCGCCTTTCGGCCTTCCAACCAGAGCCGTATCACCGCCGCATAGCTGCCCAGCAACAGATACAGTGGCAAGAACCCGGCAATAATCCCCATGATTCCCCGCGAGAAGTGTAACGGATCAGTCAGGCTGCCAATGCACGTGCCCTGTTGATGAATGCCCATTGTCAGCAATCCAATCCGATAGACCGCATAGTTGGTGACCATCCACGCCAGCCAGCCGATTTGAAGGCCAACCTGTCTGCCGAACAAGCAGATCAACGCCACCACCAGTTCAAATGCGCCAACCAGCAGCACCGCGTAGCGTAACGGAATGCCCAGCACGGGTTCCGGCAAGGACAAAACCTGCGCACTGCCAACGGCGATGATAAATCGCAGCAAAGCCGCAGTGAGCAGGATGCCGCCGGCGCTATAAATGAATATCCTGACTGGTTTCATTCGTTATTCCTCGAAGATGAACCGGGTGATTGCCTTGGTGCGCTGGTATTGGGAGGCATGGCCGATGAAATGGTGTCCTTCGCCGGGAGCAATCGTGTAATCAACCAAAACACCGTATCGCAGGGCATCTGTCTGGTATTTTTCAAGTCGTTTCTTCTCGTGTTCTTCTTCTCCGGCGCTGATGATAATTCGCGGCCTTTGCTGGCCGATTGGTGATTGGGAAAAATCAGGCAAACCGCCTGGGTTGAGCAGAATTGCCCCCTGCCACAGGCCTGGTGTTTTTGCCAAGCATTCGCCTACATAGCGTGTTTCCGCACTCGCCCCGAACAAAAACACACGGTTCTTGTCTATGGGCAGAGACTGTGTCACTTCGTTGTAAACCGCCATCACATTATTGGTCCAATTTTCAATGCCATCATACCAGCCCGGACGATCCACGACGACGACATAAGCATCACAGGCAGTGACAGCGGATACCCAAGGTCCCTGTGTTCCTCTCATGACCCAAAGCTGGGTGTCGCCGATGACCAACGGATATTTACGGTGCGGGTGCTGGTCCGCATTCATTGGCGGGATCACGTAATAGTCCAGCATTTGTCCCGCTGCGTTCTGTAAAGAAGCCTTGCTGGGCGTCTCCTGTTTGACGTAGGCAGACAGTTGGTCGCCGTAGGGTGCCACGCACTTCAATTGTGCCGAGGCAAAATCGTATGCCCATATTCCCGTCGAGGGTTCGTTATTGGTCGAGCCTCGAAATATCAATTGGCGGCTGTCGGAAGAAACAGTCATCTCCTCTATGTTCGCGCCCGGCAGGATGCGGACCGGCGCGGATGCCGGATCGAGCTGAACGCTCAAGGAATTGTCTTGTCTGGACAACCAGCCGCCGACATGACCGCCGTTGATCCAGACCGCGCTGGAAAATTTGTCCGCAAGCTTTTCCGTCCCGGACGAGCCGTAGTTCGGATCGAACCGCCAAAGCGAGTCAGTCCCCCAGGTGTTACAACTCAACAGAAACAGTCCGGTTTCCTTTGAATAGCTGAGACTGTGCAGCGTGGTGCCGGCCGGCAGGGCGGTTTTCAAGTCCAGCAGTTGCCGCAGGGAATTGTCATCCAAGTTCAGGCTCCAAACACTGTTATTTTGCCCCCAGACGATGGTCTGGTCGTCCAGAGCAGTGAGTGAAAAAGGATTCAAAAGAGGATCCGCTCCGGGCAAAAAACGTCCACGACGGCTGTTGCTTGAGACGACCGCGCTGGAATTTGGCGGAGCGTTGGTCAATGCGGCGACTCCAATATCCAGATCGGTTAATTGCAGCCCCTGACCAGTGCCCTGGCTGGCGGTAATGTTGAGCCGGTAGAAACGATAGGGAACGTGATTAATAAACGAGAACGACTTCATTTGCTGGCGGGAATCAAAAGCCTGGCCGGTCCGGACGTCAAGATTCGCCCAAATTTTGCCATCGTTGGAGGCTTGGAACTGCCAGTCTTTGGGATCACGTTCCGGCACGTCGTTGCCGCTGGTCAAAGTGTATTGCGACAAGGCCCGGCCTTCCCCGCCGCCGAATTGATATTCCAGCCAGCCGCTGTCGCCGGCATTGGCATTAAACCATTTGGTATCTTTGTCGCCGTCGAACGCTTTGGCGGCACCCTGCCACGGTAAAAATTCCGCGCTGGCGGAAACCACCGTTGGCGTGTCATCCGACCATAATTGAAACTCCGCCAGCCGGAAACCACCATCATCCCCGGCGGCGTTAGCGGTGATGTTCAACCGATAAAAACGATAGGGTGCCTGACTGGCAATCGCATAACGCTTCGCCTGCCGGCGGGCCGTAAATACCTGGTTGGTCTGGCGGTCGAGCACGATCCACGCCCTCCCATCATTGGATGCCAGCAATTGCCAGTCACGCGGATCGGTATTGGTCTCGGCGGTGGCACTCACCAGCTTATACTGGCGTATTGCCCAGGAAACGTCGTTGAACCCATATTGCACCCACACTGGCCCATCGGTTTTGCCTGAGAACCAACTGGTGGCTTCTTTTTGATCATGCACCTTGTCCACCCCCGCTCCAGGCTCAATGTCTGCCACGCTGGCTGCAACCATTGCGTTCGTGTTTCGCACGGCCAGCCCGTCATCCGAATTGGCGGTTCCCCGCGACAACTTGTTCCAGCCCAAATCCAATTCGGATAATTGCACTCCTTGCCCCATTCCCTGGCTTGCAGTGACATTGAGCCGGTAAAAGCGGTAAGGCGTGGCATTATTGAAAGAATAGAATTTGGATTGCTGCCTGACGGTAAAGGACTGCCCGGCCTGGCTGTCAAGCGTGGTCCAATTTGCGCCATCGTTGGAGGCCTGGAATTCCCAGTCGCGCGGATCGCGGTCGGGCATGTCGTCTCCGCTGGTCAGGCTGTATTCGGACAATGCCCAGGCCGCACCGCTGCCAAATTTATACTGGAGCCAGACCGGAGCCGGCATATTGTTATCGAACCACTTTGTGCTGGAAAGGCCGTCGAAAGCCGCCGCCACATCTTGCGCCCCCCAACTCTCGCTGCTGGCGGAGACCAACGCAGATACGTTGCGGGAAAATAATGCAAACTCCGCCAACCGCACACCGCCTCCGCCCCCACCCACTGTGGCGGTGACATTCAGCCGGTAAAACCAATACGGTGTTTCATTGGCAAAGTCATATTGTTTGGTTTGCCCCCGGGCGGAAAACGTCTCGTTGGTCTGGCTGTCCAGCATGGTCCAGTTCGTGCCATCATTCGATCCGAGCAATTGCCAGTCGAGCGGGTCCGTCGTGGGATCGTCCGCTGAACTCGTCAGTTGATAACGCGTGATGGCCCAGGCCGGGCCGCTGAACTGATATTGCAACCAGACCGGTTGGTCCGTTTTCCCCGAAAACCAGCTCGTCGTATCATCCCCGTCAGCGGCATTGTCCGCATCCGCATCCACCGCCACCTCGCTGGCGGTGATGGCGACGGCATCCTTGGCGCTTCGTCGCACCATGTCCCCGATCTGGATTTCCTTGTCCGTCCAAGCTCCTGTTAGCTGCCGATCCAGCCGGTGCAGCTTGCCCTTGATGTAAAACACCATGAGCTTGGGATTAACCCACTTCAAATCGGACGGACTCTCCGGCAGGTCAACGGTGGCGGTGCTCTTGCCGGTTTGAGCGTCGCAGATGAAAAGGCGCCGCCCATCCGAATAGGCAAAGGTACTGTCATCCGGAGACCAGGGCCAGACCCGAACATCGGGGAAATTGGGATCGGATTCGGCCCACAACTCGCGCACATTCCGTTTTTGGCCCGTCGCCACCTCACACAGGAAAACACCCATCCCGACCTCGCCGGTGGCAACATAAGTGATGCGTTTGCCGGTTTTGTCGCTTTGGGGTGCCCCGGGAAAAGAATTCAGCAAGCCATAGGTGGCGGTGATTTCCCGCTCATGTGCCGGCCGGCTTTCGCGAATCCAAAGAAAACGCCCGCCAACCAAAGTCACAACCAAAATGATAATCCAAATGCTTGGAGGCAATACGCGCAACAACCTTGCCAGCACCGGAGATTTTGCCTTGGTGGCCATGTTATGATTTCAACGTAAAACCGCCTTGTCTTGTAGCAGCCGAGGTCACGAGGCGCTGATTAATTGCCGATTGCCGATTTCATTCCCTCTCTGCCCCTCACAGGAGGGGAGAGGGTCAGGGTGAGGTGAGGTTTTTATTTCTTCATTCTTCATTCTGCCTTCTGCATTTGCGTTTCCGAGTTCCAGCAGCACCCAAAACACCGCCGCCGTGGGCAGATCAAACAACCCGCCGTCAAACCAGAACGCCACCAGCAAGACAATGGCTCCCGCCCGACAGGCAACGCGTAGCGCAGACGTCTCGTCTGCGGGTTGCGGTGGCGTCTCGCCGCCAGCAGAAACACCGGGCGTGACGCCCGGCGAACCCGCAGTCGCGACGACCGCGCTACGACGATCCCTAATACTCAGCCCCACGTAAGCCACAAAACAGACCAACGCTGGAATCCCCAGCTCCGTTCCCAGCATTAAATAACTATTCATGGTGAGCGCCGGTGCACCGCCTTCCGGTGGTGAAAAATTTTTCTCATAGATACCAACCGCCTGATTCCAGCCCACGCCCAGCGGATGATCCAGCATGATATGAACCGCCGCCTTCCAGGCGGCAACTCGGTGCTGCGCCGATGGCCGGCTGAAATCCAGCCGCTTGAGATACCACGGAGCCGTATCGGCCGTGGAATGCCAAAACAAAATCACCACCGCTGCCGCCGCCAGAATGACTGTTAACACCCACCGCCATTTTAATTTGCCGTAACTCCATGCCAGATAAAACAAACCAATAGTTGTCGCTACCCACGCCCCCCGGCTGTAACTCATCACCAACCCCACTCCCAACATGAAAACCGCGATGCCAAGGAACCAATTGGTTTTTACATTTTGAATTTTAAATTTTGAATTTGCGGCAAGCAATCCTATTGCGAGCACGCCTCCCGTTCCCATCAACATTCCATAGTTATTTGGATTGTCCCAAAGCCCCGTCCAGCGCACCCCGGTGGGATAAAAGTTGTTCGACACATCCAAATGCCACCACGATCCAAAAGCGAGCAAGCCGACAAGTCCGATGAGAAAGGTAGCAGCGGACATGAGTTCGCTCTGATCAATTCCCTGCTTTTTATTCGGAACCGATTCATGTCGGCTGCCAGTTGTAAGAAAGAAGCGCGCTCCTTTGCTTAACGTAATCCCGAACACAAACGTAAGGGCATCTGCCGCAGGCCGCGTCGCGATAATGAACCCTATTATCACGATAAGCAACAGGGCGATGAGCGACACGTCTTTCTGGCTAAAGGTAAGTAGGAACAAAACTCCGCACCAAATCGCGAGACAAACTAAATAAATCCATCTTAGCGACAGAAACGCGACTTCAAACTCTTGGAACAAGCTTCTTTGGCGATGCAATGCAAACTCAAAAAGGCAGACAGCAACAATCGCCAGCAATGAGGCTGGTTTCTTTAAGGCTTTCAGCCCAAAGCACCCAGCGCAACCTGACTCAAACAATTTCATAGAAAACCACGCTAAAGGTTAACGCGGGTGTAGCGTCTTAGCTGTTTTACATTTTGTTTTTGCCAGCACGCCATCACCACGACACTGTCCACAAAATCGGGCCAAGCAACATTCAACTCACTCGCTCTTGAGACGGGCTGGCTTGCTTTTGCGGGCCAGATCCCTGCTTCCAAAGCCAAAACAAACCCGCGTAACTACCTACCACCATATAGATTAAAAATACTTTCATCGTATGGTCTGCCGCTTGTGGTGACAAGTGAAAAGCTTGAGTAAGATAGCCCATACAGTTACATGGCTCCTTCCAACTCATTAACCAGAGTCCGAGGCGATAACAAGCTAAACACGAAGCCAACCAAGCAACAACGCACAATCCTTTCTTCGGCCAAGTTCGACACACCAAGAGACACGTAAGCCCAACGACTACCTCTAAAAAGCCTGCCGCCAGAATAACATACTTGAATCTGAATTGAAGCACCGGCTCTCGAACTAACAGTTCACTCATTGCCCCAAATCCCAATATCAGCTTTCCTATGCCAACAAGCATGAGCGCAATCCCTGTGGCTACAAGGAATGCGCTCACGAGCATGTTCCTCAAATGACTCGCGTTCATCTGACAACCCTCAATTGCGAGATTCCTCACTGACAGTTGCAATAGCCACCCCACACTGCACCACAATGAGCATCGCCAGTTAAGCTGACACTATCACAAGAGTTAGGGTCGCAGCTAGAAGGGACGAGCGCCCCCGAGCATGCGTGTTCATCAACGATTATGCCACAAACACTCCCGTCGCAGCCCGAAACTGTTTGTGAGGAACAAGTATTGGAACCAGGTCCAGAATCATTCGAAATGACTTCCCCTGGATAATCCCTGCAATATGAAAACCAATCCGCAAAGCACGGCAATGCTACGGAAAAAATGACGGCGAATACTCCGATAGCTATTAATCTTGATCCTTTGAGTTTATTTTTCATTGTATTTTTTGTTGTTGTTTTGTTGTTGTTTTGTTTTTGCTGAACGAACAGTCTGCCCACCCCAAAAACTATTTTGGTGCCGCCCTCAAGTTATGTCTGCCTTTTTTATAGTAGCGGTGTAAATAAAAGAAAACCGGTGAAACTAATGGAATTAGCAACAGCAAAACTACAAAGCGCCTTTTTGGACCGGGTGTCATAGTCATCTGCGTGTCCAAAGCTGCAACGACTCCTTGTTTGAGCCTGGAATCGTTCGCAGACAACCAAGTTGAGTTCGTAGGGCGCGTTCCTAACATGTACAACAAGTTGTCCACATAATGGCTCCCTTCTCGCAGGCGCAAACGGGCATCACATATTTTCGTTGGCTCTGTAGGATTTGGAGGACAAAACGTTTGGTTTTCATCTGTCGATAGGTGCCACGGCTCGAATTCCAATCTGATATTGAAAAGCGGTGGCGGATTAGTTTGGGCTGGATAGAATGTCGTTAATTCGATTTCAAGCGGCAATCTCTGGTTCTGCAAGAAGAAATCTCTTTTCCAAACTAACTTTAAGGTATGACTGCCGTCGGGCATGAAAGACTTACCGGCCCACTGGCCGTCGTAAAGGCGGCTTCCTAGCCCTTTGGCATCCAATTCAATGCGGCTTTCTTCGGCTTCTCTGTCCTTTTTGTCCAACTTTTTGTCTCTCCAAATGTCTAGTTCGTATGGTAGGCAGAAGATTGAATTAGTTAAGGTCGCTTCGTAGCGGTAGCCATACCCCATAACCGAGCGTCGCGGACTCGCAAATAATTGCAGAATCTCCCCGGATCGGCCATGTTTTCTGAAATAATTGCCGCTGCAAACAGCATACCACAACGCATCCCTTGCTGCATCGTCGAAGATAATCAGAGGCATTTCCTCTGTGCTTAGATAGCACTCTGCATTCGGGTAGCTGGTCCACTTGCTAAATGAAGTCACTGGGCTGGGATTATTTGTGTCTAGCTTGCTAAGCAAATAGAAGTAATTAGTGCCATCAAATGCAAATGTAATCTGCCTCTTTGTATAAAACGGATGATTGAAAAGTTGAATTTTGAATCTTCCATCATCTGCGAGTGCGACGGAAACAGGGGCAGTATAGGAATCCAAGGGTATCTGAACCCCGTGGGTGGTTACTCTTGAGACAACTACAGTCCCGGTAGTCTCAATGTAGGAGTGCCCTGCATGGCTCACTGCCGACGATGCCAAGAAAACAAAGGCTAGTTCGAATGTCCACACCCAAGAAGTCACTCGACCAACTCGTTTAATCCCAGACAGCTTTGATGTGCCTTCGCTTCGAACAGTTTTCAAAAGCATATTTTTTTGTTAGGAATCATCTTTCAACCTTGTCGAAAGTCATTTTGGCGGTCCCATTATTGATGCTCAAAACCAACTGATGCCTATCTATGTGGAAAATCTGCTCCTGTGCGACTCGCGGCGCCCCCAAGTTTGGCTCAATATCTTTTGTCACGGCATCTATCAAAACTCCGTTTTTGACAATCAGTGTCCCTTCCATAGTTTTAGCCGGTTCATTGGAACCATACACGAGCTGACAGTGATAGCTGCCGTCCAATGCGATGACATTGGTAATGCTGCCACCGTTACCAAAATGGCGAGTCCATGTGCCAGCTAATTCTTTTTGAATCGTGGCGTCACTGCGACCGCACCCCGTCAGCAAAAAGCTCAACAAGGCAAATGTAATTGTTTTGCCTTGACTAAAAATAAACAAGCGATCAAAACTCTGACATCTCTTAAAGGGGTCAGTCCCGAACATTTTGTGCAAGCGTGAATTCATTTCGAGTGATTTTCACCCCGCCACCGGAACGCTGACGACATCACTCCATTGGCCAACACGCTGGTCGGATTTCGACTGAATGGTTCTGGTTAAGTTCATGGCTTGCTGGACGCTATTTCAGCAGAGAGGCAAATGGTTTGGAAGGCTAAAGGTTATTCATTCGCGGACGTTGTTATTCATTCGCGGACGTTGTTATTCATTCGCGGACGTTGTTATTCATTCGCGGACATTTTTGGTCTGCACGGAGAAATCCAGCCGGAATTCAACGCCAAGGCGCAAAGATGACAAGACGCAAAGGGAACTTGATCGAGGACAGATGAAAGCGGCACGGTGCTTGGCTTCCCGCTACAGTCCAAAAATATTGGCCGCAACTTTGCGACTTTGCGTTAAAAGTAGTCTGCATGGTTCCGGCTAAACAGGGTTGGCGGGCGGTTGCTGGGAGGGGCAGATGCCCGTTTTGTGCTTGTAATGGCGGGTGAAGTTGCTTTGCGACTTGTAACCCAGGCAGGCCGCCGTTTCCTTGATGGAGGAGCCATCGCACAACAACTCACGGGCATTGTGCTGACGCTGTTCGTCCAGCCAGGTCTTGGTGTTCCTGCCCATGTGCTGGAGAAAGTGCCGGTGCAAGGTGCGCACGGAGACGCCACACAGCCTGGCCAGGGCCGAGGCCGACCATTGGGCCTGCCGGGCGAGTTCCGGCCAGTTTTGAATATGTTTCAGTCTAGTCATAGCATCCATGCTCAATTGATAACGTCCATGTTGACGGTTTAACCTTACCGTTTCTCTGCTTTTCAAAAATGAGTCTCCTCACGCGTCCCCTGCCGGGCTACAGCAGTTTCAATCAACCTAAAAGCCGCAGTTCCGTTGCCGCCAAAAGGCACAAAAGGCGCATAAAAGCTGATGGCTGGCCCATTTTAACGGCAGGCATAACTTCACCCAATGGGTGAAATCAAAGCTCGCTTCGGCTCTGGTTAAAACCTTTGCTTGTGCGCCTTTTCGTGGCCATTTTATCTGCGGAATTTCGGATAAACATAGGGACAATCACCAAATCGGTAGGGCTGACCTGCGGGTCAGCCAACCCGGCGGCGCAGCAGCACCGCCCTTGCTACCAACCGATGCGACGTTGTTGTAATTTGCCATAAACCATTCTCCCGATGGCGAACGGAAGGAAACGCGATGGATTGTCCAGCCAAAGCTTCATCTGCAAAAATTTGCTGGGGGGAGGTAATTGGCCGGGATTGACTAGAAGGCCTCCGCACGGTTGCGCGGTGCGGTTTTCGGGTGAGACTCGGTAATGTCGTCAATCCCTTCATTGGCTAACTAACTGCCATTCAAACAGAAATCGGCGAGGTTGTCAATATATTTCGGAAGGGGCTGGCCGAGGTGCCAACGAGCGTCGAGCTGCCGTTGACGATCACTGTGCCATTCGGTGCCAGTCCGCAGGTAACGCAGCGAAATGCCGCTGTTGAAC
>Ga0182016_10008750_pt1 | contig 10167 bp, 9 predicted proteins | sample 712S2MmetaG_FD_120491 | JGI IMG/M metagenome (GOLD analysis project Ga0182016, IMG submission 120491) | Permafrost microbial communities from Stordalen Mire, Sweden - 712S2M metaG | ecosystem: Environmental > Terrestrial > Soil > Wetlands > Permafrost | place: Sweden: Stordalen | collected... | reverse complement strand
GACCAATGCGTTTTATCTCTGTCGGAGCCTAACCACCGCCCCGATTGGCGACGGCGTCACCAGCATCGGGGTAGAGGCGTTCAACAGTTGCTACGGCCTGACCAGCGTCACGATCCCCGACAGTGTCACCAATATCGGGGACGAGGCGTTCTGTGACTGTTGGAGTCTGGCCAACGTAACGCTTGGCACCAACGTCATCCGCATCGGCGCCTATGCCTTCTCTTGCGCTGAAGATGAAGTCGCCTTTGAGGACTTTTTCGGCGACCCCCTCACCAGCATCACGATTCCCAACAGTGTCATCAGCATCGGGGATGGTGCGTTCTATTTCTGCAAAACCCTGACCAACGCCGCCCTCGGGAACAGCGTCATCAGCATCGGGAAATGGGCGTTCGCTGGCAACGTCAATACCTACGGCAATGAGAATGGCGACCCACTCACCAGCATCACGATTCCCAATAGTGTCACCAGCATCGGGGATTATGCATTTCAGCTCTGCTCGAGCCTGACGAGCGCCACGATCGGCGACGGCGTCACCAACATAGGAAATTCTGCGTTCTCTTTCTGCTACAGCCTGACCAATGTCACGCTTGGAACCAACGTCACCAGCATCGGAGATATTGCATTCTATTCCACCGAACTGACGAGTATCACAATTCCCAACAGCGTTACCAACATCGGAGATTTTGCATTCTATTCCACCGAACTGACGAGCATCACAATTCCCAACAGCGTTACCAACATCGGAGACTATGCTTTCTCTTACTGCTTCAGCCTGCATCAAGCTTATTTCCAAGGGAACGCGCCCACTGTGGATGGCCTGCCTGGCAGTGCGGACAGCACGGTTTTTTATGGCGAATCGGGCACGGCGTATTACCTGCCAGGCGTCACGGGCTGGGGTGCCACCTTCGGCGGCTGGCCCACCGCCGGGTGGTATCAGCCCAAGCCCACGATTTTGGGCAGCGGCTACGGTTTGGGAGTGCAAAGCAACAGCTTCGGCTTCACCATCTCCTGGGCCACCAATCTTTCTATCATCGTGCAAGCGACCACTAATCTGGTCAGTCCGGTCTGGACATCTTTGGCAACCAATCCCCTCGTGGGCGGCACGAATTATTTCAGTGATCCCAAGTGGACGAATTATCCCAGACGCTTCTACCGCATCACCACGCCTTGAAAATCAGGCTACAACCGCCGCTTTTACCGGGTCCACTTGCAATAAAATAAGTGCGTCAGAATCAATTTATGACAGCTTGAAAACCAAAATTATGAAAAACCTATTCTGCCCATTATTGATTGCCGCTTGTTTAGCCTGGTTAAGCACCGGGTGCGCCACAAATGAACTTCCGAAGCCTGAAATATCCGTTCTATCCCCCAAGGTGGATTTGAGCGGGCTGAAGAAATACTATGTAGCGCGCGACGATGAATCCGGCACTCAGGATGAAAAACATTTACGCGGGCTTCATGCAATGCAAGAGGCGCTGACAGACCATGGTATGCCGGCCACTTCCGGCTTGCTATCCGCCATGCCAGCCGACACGGACTGCAAGGTCATCATTCACGACAAGTGGTTCTGGGACGTGCAATGGTATTTATTGTCTTTGGATATCAGTTTCTACGATGCCCGCTCAAATGCGTTGCTGGCCTCCGGGCATGACCGGCGCGCCCTGCCGGCCATCCGCCGCGATCCAGAATTCATGGCCAATGAATTAATTGAAACAATCCTCCCGGCTCCGGGCGGCACGAAAAACCCCTGACTACAACCCGCAATACCCATCACCTATGAAAACCCGTCATTTTGTTCTACTCACCATCTCCGCTTACATGCTGGTCGCCTGCACCGGCTGCACCACAGTGCAAGTGTCCTATGACCCTGGCGCCGTGCCGGCTCCGAGCCGCCCCTGCCCCGTGGCAATCAGCCTGAGCAAGGAATTCACAAGTTACGAGTGTGTCAATTCGCAGGTTGTTCTCGTCGGTGAAGTAATTCACGCCCCGCTCGGCTCCTCCTTGCAGAAATACGCGACCTATGTGGCTCAGTCGGTTTTTGGGCAGGTTCAGGTGCTTGACGGCCAGCCACCAGGTGGCGATGTGAAATTCATACTCGTTCCCCGGGTAACAAATTCACGGATTGAGCCACCTGTGGGAAATGTGCGAATTACCACCGGGGAATTGGGCGTCCATTGGGATTTCAATGACCCCAAGACTGGACAAACCCTGTATTCAACGCAAATCCAGTGCGAATCGTCGCAATCACATATTAAATTTGACGCCCGCATTTCCGAAGTATGCGACGGGCTGATGACCAACCTGACCGCCATGACCATTCAACGCTTCAACGCATCAAAGGAAATCCAGCGCCTCAGCGGCCATTAAAAAAACGAACTGGTCAGTCCCAAGTTGAGACAATTCATCCGGCCACTGCGTTTGTCCCTTTTTCCTTCACGCTGCCGCTGGAACTTGGCAGCTTTCGGTTTAATTTTTCATCCACGTCCACTCGTAGCTAAAAATTAATTGATTCCGCCTTCGCCTCACAGCACGGGCTTTTCATCAAAGATTTTCTGACCGTTTCGCTGATTTTTTCCCCGGACTCGGCTTCGGACCGCCATCGGCGCGGTATAAAATCTCACGCCGAGTTGCCAAGTCATTGGCAACCATTTGGGAATTTCACCGGTTTTCTTTGCGCCTTGGCGTCTTGGCGTGAATTCCGTTGGCTGCGATGTCGCTCCCACGGAGCTTTCCAATTTGCGTCCATCGTGAAAAAGATATTTAATCGGCAGCTTCCGTCCCAGAACCTCCTCAGTTGCTCTTTCAAGAAGGTCGCTGGCGTGACGCTTACGCCGCAATACCGACCTTACTCCGTTGAACCGGGTAAGCTGCCTTGGTTTCAAATTTCTCGTGGTAAAAAATAGCCAATGATGCTGCGTGGATTGCGGACGCAAATTTGAATGTGATCCAACGAGCGCAGCCCGGCGGTGGCGTAAAGCTCCTGACCTTCTACAAAGAAGGCGCGCACGGTGTCAAAAGGGGTTTTGCCATCTTGCTCGCGGAGCTGGTGCAGCGTTTCAAACACGGCCTTGTCGAGGTATCGTTCGCGCAGGTCTTTGCCCTTGTTTTTCGCGGGCGCATCACCGGATGCCTGACAAATTTCCAGATAGGCAGTGTGGGCGGCTATGACCAGATCCAAATGCTCGGCATCAATCAAGTTCAGGCAATTTCCTAAATCTATGATGGCTCCTAGGACGGCAGCCGCTTTTACTTTGCCACTCTTTTTTGCTTCCTCGTCTTTGGCCCAGCGAAAAGCGCGGGAATAGCTGTCTTCCCAAAAGTATTGTCCGCTGCCCAGCCAGTCGTATTCGTTTTTACTGACAAAAAGTTGTTCGTCGCCAGAAACTATTTTTCGCGCGACTTCAGCGTCGCAGCCGTGGTAGCCAAGGACGAAGGATCGGGAAACCATCAGCGGAACTGTGGTTTAAGTTGGCCGGTTGCGGAGTGCATACCTGTGGATTGCAAAAATCGAATCGCGGATTCCTTGGAACGCGCCACTTTTTTTGCGGCTTCCTGAATCTGACGAACCTCCTGCTTGAGATTCGCCGTCTTGGCATTGTGATTGATGGTCGTCATGGTTGCTTTATTGTTGCCAAGGAAATGTAACGCCAAAAGACAGCGGTGCAAGTATCTTTTGAAATGGCGCGCTGAAAAACATCATCCTTCCAGAAGCTTGATGCTTTCAATTTTGCACCCGCTTTTGATTTCACCGACGCCAATCTTTTTCACCTTCATGGTGGCCAGGAATTCAAAAAGCTCGGTTAGTTTTGCGCCATGCACCTCGATGTTTTTGTCGGCGAATTCCAAAACGATGCGCTCCGGTTTGGGATGATGTTTGATTTCGCGCAGCGCGATGTAAGGCAGCGCGGTTTTGCCGTCCGGCAATTCCACGGCAAGGAAGCCGCCCTCGTTGGCGAGGAATAATTGATAGGGTGTTTCGCTCATGTGATTTCCTGTTCTTTGGTCGGTGGTTCTTTTTCCGAGGGCAGCAATCGGTTGAGCCAGTGCAGCACCTGTCGGCAACCCGGCAGTTGCCATGCGGCTAGGCTCGATGAAAGCCGTTCCTCAAATTCCTGTATTTTCATCTTGGCGACGGATTGAAACGCGGCAAGCCGGTTGGAAACGGCGGGAGGTTCCAGCACCGGCGGCAAACGATCCAGCGCGGCCAGCCGGTCGCCGGCCGGAAAACTCCGCAGCAACGCCGGCTTGTCCGGCGTGTGAATGGTGCAGGACAATTTGCCCCGGCTGCAAGCCACATAAGCGGCTTTGGCATCCAGCTTGGACGCCGCGACAATCACATGCGCGGCGGTCAAGCCTTGCGCCTTGTGGCTGGTAATGGCATAACCATGCAGGAAACGGGAAAACTGGCGGGTGTCCAGCGCCGCCCCATCCGCCAAATGCAACACGTCGCCCGCGATGGATTTCACCTGATGCACTTTGCCGTTCACCAGCCCCGCCTTGCGGTCATTGTCCCGCAGCAGCACCCAATCGCCCGGAGCCATTTCCAGCACGCGCGCCGCGCCCACATCAAACGCCTTCGCCGCTTTTTTCACGTCCACGCTCCGCTGCTCGCCTTGTCCATTGCGGAGTTCCACGCGGCTGGAATCGGCGGCAACAACTTCCCACGTTGAACCCTTGTCAAAGCCAGCGGCCTTTTTGTTGAACGTGACCAGCAGGCCGGATTTGTAATTGTGAAAATTCTCGCGCTGGATTTCCGTCCACGAAAGCGAGTCATGGACGGTGAAATTCCGGCCTTGTCCCAATTTGCCATCCGCCCGCAACCGCTGGCGGATCTCCGCCGTGAGCGCGTGATTTTCCGCCCACGTCGGACACACGCACAGCACCCGCTCCGCGTCTGGCCGTGTCCGTTGAATATATTCCGCCGCCGCGTTTGCCAGATAATCCGACTTGCCTTCCAGCACCCAGCCCAGACCGTCCAGTTTTTCCATGCCTTCCCGCACCGACCCGCCCGCCATCGTCTGCACCGCGTCGCGGTAAGCCCGGCCTTGCTGCCGGCGAACTTGCCCAATTTCGGCGCGTTCCAGCGGCGAATGTTTTTCCAGCACGCGCAGGAAATCGCCGGCCTCTACACCCGAATGCTGCCGGGTATCACCAATAAAGATGACGCGGCCATGATTGGCTTCCGCCCAGCGGAGTAACGCCGTTCCCTGTTTGTTGGACAACAGCCCGGCCTCATCCACCAGCAAGACCGGCGGCGACGCCGCCGGTCTGCCGTCCTGGGCAAGGAACGCGGCCGCGGTGGTTGCCTGCCGAAATCCTTCTTTGCGCAACACGTCCGTTGCGGACGTGGTTGGCGCAACCGCCAGAACCGATTTGCCGTTGCGCTCCAGCACCCGCCGCAGTTCATCCAGCGCGGTGGTTTTGCCCACCCCCGCCGCCCCGCGCAGGCTCATAACCTGGTCTGGCGAAGCCAGCAGCTTGACCAGCGCCGCCCGCTGCTCATCGGACAGTTTCTGGTCCAGTTTTTCAACGCCGCCCAGCCGTTCAAACCGCCCCTTGCTTTCCGTAACGAAATGCACCGCCCATTTTTCTTCGGCCAGCCCCTTGCGCGTGGCGCAGGGGCGCGACAGCGAACCGCCTTCGGCCAGTCGCACCAGTTGCGGCTCGTTTTCCATGACCGTCTTGAGCCGGTCGAGTTGCACCGCGCCTAATTGCTGGTTCAGGGCTTCCGCCAAAATTTCATGCTCCGGCACCACAGAACGGCGTTCAAATAAATGGCTGACCGCCCGCCGCAGGGCTTCCCGTTCCCCTCCCGGAGTTTCAATCATTTGTTGCGCCCGGTTCAGCGCCGCCTGTTTCACGGATTCCAACTGGCGAAGTTCCGCCGCCGACAACTCCGCCCGCTGCCAGCGCCCGACCTGCTCCGTGCTGGCTTCCGCCAGTTTCGCGGAACGGGTTTCCGTGGTGATGACATGGATTTCGCCCACTGTCGGCGCGCGGCCACGCTCCTTTTCAAACTTTGCGATGCCCGCCTCGACTTCCTTGCGCCGCTTGGAAAACCGTTGCCGCACCGCTTCCGGCACCCCCCGGATTTCAAAGCCGGTAATCGCCCCCTTGTCGTTGCGGATTTCATCCAGCTCATAGCCGAGCTGACGGCATTCCATCGCCAGCTCGTTCTGATAGGTTTTCCCGGCGTAGCGGATGGCGGACAGCATTTCCCGTTCGGTCAAGGCCCGCCATTCGCCGCTGGCAGCGTCAAAGGTGGCGTTGGCGGTGACAAAGTGGTCATGCAGTTGCGGATCGAGCGCCCGGCTGGCCGTATGACTGAAACGGGCGGCGCACAGGTTGCCGGTGAGCCGGTTTTGACGCTCCCAATGGGTGTTGTTCTGGCAGGCGGCAAACCGCTCCAGTTCGGCATAGCCTTTGGCCGCTGCCCGGCGATGTCCGGCAATCAATCGTTCATCGCCGACCGTCAGCGCCATGATAGAAATGCTTTTTTGCGCCGACACCTGAAAGTCCAGGTAGCAAATCCGGTTCTCGGCATCGCGGGGCGTCAGGTGCCCGGAGCCGTCCGGCAGCCGATTCTGGCGCAGGTGTTCAAAGGCTTCGTCGCCCGCCTTGATGTCTTTGGCCGCCAGACCGAGGCGACCCGCAGCCTTGCCCGTCCATTGGCCGACGACCCGCTCGTTTTCCGAATAGTAATCGCTATGGACGAGATGCCGCCCCAGATAGGTCGAACCGTCGCGGATTTTGGCCATCGTGAACATGGCGGTGATATGATTATTTCAGACCAATTTCGTTATAGAGGCTGGCAGCCCGTTTTTTTCAGAGACGCAATATGTCGAAGCGATGGAACGAGTTGGAAAACGGCCCTCCGAACGTGCGGCGGCGCTGCGCTCCGTTTTCGCCCTTTTCAGCACCGGGCGCGCGGTTGAAATTTCCGCCCCGCCGCCAGCCCGGTTTTCAGGCGATTTTCACCGTGCCATTTTCCCCCGGTCTTTCCTGATGCCATCTTTCCATCGACCATTTCCCGGCAAATAATACCACCGACTCAACGATACAATGATATTCCTCCTTACCGTTCTTGAGCTTGGCAAAACTTTCCGGCCGCGCCCGATATAACTCCGCCGGTTGCGTCGAATGGCTCCGGCTGGTTTTCCCGTCGCTGCGGGTGGTGGTGTGGCTGGTTTGCTCGCCCATGTATTTCCCGAATTGCGCGGAAGCCCATTCGCGGGTGTCGGCATCGCCCTGGCGCAGGAAAACTTTGGTGGTGCATTTGGCCAGAATTGCCTTCCGCTCGTCTACCCCAAGAATCGCGTCAATGGTGGGCAGGTCTTGCGTCAGCAGCACCGTCGCCACCCGGTGATCCCGCAGCACGGCGAGCTTGCTCCGCAAGTCGACGGAAAGGGTTTCCTGGCATTCATCCGAGATCAGAAACACGTTGTTTTCGTGGTTGGACTTGGCGGCAGCGCGGCAGAAGCAAAATTGCATCAGTCCGTTGGCAATTTTCCCGTCCGTCGGGTCGGTCATCAACCCTTCGTCCCCCAGCACCGGCACCGCCAGCACGCAGATTTTTCCGCCAAATAACAAATCGCGCATGGTGAAGGTGGATTCTCCGCTGAAAAGCGCCTTCATTTTCCGGCTGGTCAGATTGTCCAGCACGCCGCTGACCGTCGCCGCCAGCGAGCCTTGCAGCCGGTCGCCATGCGTGGGAAAATCCTGCTCGAAATACTCGACTGCCCGCTGCATGTCCTCGTCGGGATTGGCTCGCGCCTTGTCCAGCGCCGCCGCCATCACGCTGCTTTGCCGCCAACCCGGGTCGACCAGCCGGATCAAATCGGTCGCCCGGCCCTTGAACATCCGGGCCACATCGGAAATGTCCAGTCGCCCATAATGTGACCAGCACAGGGTGAGCAGCCGATGCACCATGATTTCACTTTGCTGCCGAAAAAAGGCGTCTTCCGCCTTGCTGGTCTGCCGACGCAACACGTCGGCCAGTTCCACCAGCACCGAAGCCGCCTCGGTGACGCTCGCTCCCGCCAGCGGATTGAACCGGTGTCCGCCGTTGACGCCCAAAAGAATCACATCGCTTTCGCGCCCGCATTCCCGGCAAAGCGCGACGAATTTTTCCACCTGGTTTCCCTTCACGCACAGCACCAACCCGCCAAACTGATCCAACAGCATCGCGCGGTAATAAGTCGCCGCCGCCGAGGTCTTCCCCGATCCCGACGAGCCGATGAACAGGACACTTTCAAAGGCGTCGCCCACGTTAAAGGTGCCACCGTTGGAAAAAACCAGTAACGGCGTTTTCTTCTCGGCATCAGGAGCACCCCAGAAAACCCGTTCGACAAATTCAAGGACGCGGTTCATTTCAGTGGAAATTCTGCGATAACTCCCGATTGCGGATCTCCTTTTTGGGAGGTGTAGCATGTGCCGCCCTCGCCTCCAATTATTATTGCCAGTTTATTATCCGCCAGCTTGGTTTTTAGAACCAGTCCGTTCTGTTTCAATTCCCAAGCGTTGTGTATCGTCTCCTGGTTCAGCAGCCACACGAGCAGCAGCGTGACTATCACCGTCAGAACCATTAGGAAAATCGCCATGCCCACGCGGAATTTTCGCAGTCGTGAAATCTGCCGGTTCAGCCGTTTTACTTCAATCGCCGCCGTGCCCAGCTTCAAATTCATGTCCGCCATTGGCTGCCGGATATCCAGCGCGCGAATGGCCTCCTTCAATTCGGCCAAATCCGCTTTTTGCATTGAAGAACCGGCCGCGCCTGGTGTTCCGGCTTCGCGCATTTGCGCCGCCATCTGTTCGCCGGTGTCTGAAATGCGCGTCAGGACGTTGTTGCTGCAAGCCGCGTGCGCTTCCAGCAGGAGAAACATTTTTGAAAATTGCCCGTCTTCGCCGACCCCGGCAATTTCCTGATACGCCCGCTCCGCCGCCGCCCGTTTTTCTGGCGGCAGGGAGGCAATGCAAGTATCCCAATACGTTGTCTGTGGCTCGTTCATAAATGTGAAAGCTGATTTGATTGCGGTTTTCCTCCGTCCTGAAGTCGGGGTTATTCCAGTTGCTTGGTGTCCTTTGGGTTGTCCGGTGTCAGCCGCTTCATAACCACTTTGCTGTTGGTTGTCCCCGCGATCCATTGTGGCTCGTTGGTCGCGTCAATAATTATCCAAACATTGCTTTGATCCATGCCAACGTCCCATCGGACTCCGGCCTGAAACAGCGTCGAAACTCGTTTGTCGGGTTGTGGCAGGGGAACAGTCAGCGGTTCGATGGAAGCATGCCACACTTCATATTCCAACTTGTGCAGTTTCATTGCCGAGTAGCCCGTCAAAACCAGCAGCGCAATCATCATCACCGCCCCAAAGCCAACCAGACCCGTTTTACATGTTCGATTTCCATTTTCATCCATATATGTCCTCGCAGTTTTCTTGGAATCAGCTTTGTCCCGACATAAGCGTTCCAAGCCCTTCTACCATCGGCTCGCTGGGAAATTTCTTTAACAACGTGGATTTATGCCTGTGACGCAATCAAAAACCACCCGCCGGATTTTGCTGAATTAATTACATTTTTTGCGGCGGCGGCAGACTTTGATTTTTCCGCTTTGCTTCGCTCCCGCCAAAAACCACAGACTGCCGCCTCTGAATTTCTGTCTGACTCCGAACCTGAATTCGCGCCCCACTACGTTCCGTTCCAGCGCGTTCAGTTCGGAGACAGGCCGTTGCGCGACCAAACTTTGCTGACTCCACTCCGCGCCGGCTTGTTCTCGACTTCGCTTGTGTGCTCGCCCGTCGCGTAAAATCCACCCGCCCCCGCGCCAGACTTCCGGCCAGCGGACAGGAACCGTTGGCCGAAAGACTGGCTTGCCCCAAGACCCGACGCGACCGGCTCCGCCACCGCTCCGCTCGCCCAATCCGCGCTCCGTTCGCCAGCAAAGTTTCGTCGCTCCGCCGAATTGATCAGCGCGACCGATGCGCCGTTGAAGTTCTCCGTTAAACTCCGCCCCTCACCGTCGCATCAGTCTCGGCAGGTATTCAATGCCGCCTAGTGGCAAACTGTAAATTGAAACGCGCCGGTCATACTTCATGCGTTCGCCATGAATTCCGCCCGTCGCGCCCGCCGCTGGCGGAAAGTGTTTGGACGCCCCCGGCACAAGTTGTGCCG
>Ga0182016_10008748_pt1 | contig 10172 bp, 11 predicted proteins | sample 712S2MmetaG_FD_120491 | JGI IMG/M metagenome (GOLD analysis project Ga0182016, IMG submission 120491) | Permafrost microbial communities from Stordalen Mire, Sweden - 712S2M metaG | ecosystem: Environmental > Terrestrial > Soil > Wetlands > Permafrost | place: Sweden: Stordalen | collected... | reverse complement strand
TCGTTAAAAAGTCCCACCGCATTGGCAAGGGCGATCTTTTTGGGGCGGTCGAATAAAGCGCGAAGCGTGCAAAGCATGAGCGCCAGTTTAATTTTCAGTTGTTTCATTGGTTTGGTTGATGGTTGGTTTTGTTGTGGCGCTTACTTTTTTACGGCGGCGGCGGCAGCCGCTTTGACGGCGAGATCGTGCTCGCGCTGACGCTTGATGACGCCAAAAGCCTGTTCGCGAGTGAGGCCCAGAATCATTTTAGAGCGGATCTCAATTTCGTCCGCGCTGGCTTGCTTCTGTTGGGCCTGATATTCCGCAATCAGCTGGTTGGCGGCGGTCAGTTCGACCGTAAGCCGGTCGATGGTCTGCTTTGGAGTTTCGTCGGCCATATTATTGAGCTTTGGGGGTGATCTTGGTTGCGAGTCCGGCATATTTCGGCAACTTCATGACGTTGGCGTGCGCGGCGACCACGTTCTGGCCGGTGACGATGAGTTCGGCTTGCAGGGCGGCCTTGTATTCCGCTGCCGTCTGCTCGGCCTCGTTTTCGAGTGCGGAATTCTGCTTGCCGCCGATGGCGTCCATCTTTCGGATCGGCTTCGCGGCGAGCAACGCGGCGGAATCCTTCGCAAAGTCGACGCTGTTTTCCAAGGCGGTAACGGTGGCGGCGCGGTCGGCCACATTTTTTGAGCCGCGTTGAATGGCGAGGTCGGCGGCCAGTTCGGCGGCCTGTTTGCGAGCTGCCTTGTGAGCGGCCTGCTCATTGGCGAGAGCGGTCTTTGACGCGGACAATTCGTTTTCGAGCGCCACGGACTTGGTCTCAAAGCTGTCCTTTTCGTTGGCCAGGGCGTTCGATTGCTCGTCGTTTTTCGCCGCCACTTTTTGCACGGCGGCGACAACCGCTTGATCGGAGGAGTCGTTGGCCAGGACGATCCCTTTCGCGGACAACCAACCCAGAAGAATTTGTTTCATAAGTGTTTTTCTAATAGTTTGGTGATTTTGTCAATGATTAGTTTTTGAATCGCGCAGCCCGGCCCATGTGATAATTGGCGGCCGCTTTGTGGAACTCGGCGGCGTCGGTATCGCCCGCCTTGTCGTGAGCAGCCGCCGCTTTCATGTGGGCCTGGGCGGCTGCATGATGGCTCGCCTTGTCATTCGCGTCGGCGGATTTCAGATGCGCCTGACGGCTCGCCTCATTCTCCTTGCCGTGCGCTTCGCCTCCGGCATATTGGTTTCCGTGAAATTCGTGACCGACGTAATCGCCATTTTGCAGCGCGGCCATGATTTCTTTTTCGCCTGCGTCGTTGGCAAGGGTAACTCCCTTGCCGATCAGCAGGCCGATTATTTGTTCTTGTAACATAGTGTTTGGTTGGTTTATTGGTGGAGCGGTAATTGGAGCGGGCAAATGTTGATTCGCGAGACTTTCCACTCCTGAAATATTCGGAAACTGCGTGAGCGCGACAGACAGCAGCTTGAACGGTCGCGCGCGGATCGCGTCCCCGTCGTTGCCAATGGGCTGAACCAGCCAGAACGCGGACGGCAATTTCCAGCCGGCAGCAACTGCGTCTGCCCCGTCATTATCAAGTGAGAAATGCGCTTCGATGCCGCGAGCTGTCTTGCGAATCTGATCCACCACGCCCAGCTTTATTTTCTTCGTCTCATTGCCCAACGCCTTGGGGTCGTGATCGTTCAAATCACCATGACCCTTAAAAATCGGGATTCCGACAAACGCACGCTTGAGCTTTCGGAAAAATGAATTCTCGCCGTCCAACAGGGCGTCGGCGGATTGGTTGTCGAGCACCTGAATGAACTTCTGAGTTTTCAGCTGGCCATTCTCGCGATACAAGCGCGTCTTGGGATGGTCGCCAAACGGAGCGATCAAAGCCCATCCCTCATTATCCAGGGGCCCGGGCGCATCATTGGCCAGCACCGGCTCGTCATCGCAACAGGCCGCCATGGCATCGTGGCCGCACGCAATGCCTTCATGCATCGCGGCGTTGCCTGGCTTGCCGTCTTCGGTCGCGCGTTTCGCCGCCACGCGATGAAGCTTGGCTGCCCGCGTATGCAAAACACTGTCCGCCTTGGCATGCGCTTCACCGCTGGCACTGTGCGCCGAACTGGCCGCGTCGGAAAGTTCCGCGCTAAAATTGCCGGCTTCCCCGCGCGTCTGGTCGGGGTCAAATGCGTTGGCTAATGGGATCATGATTTTTTAGCGAGTGCTTTCGCCAGCTTTTGGGTTGTGAAATCGTTCAAAACTTTTGCCGCTTTCGGATACGCATTGATGTCGCCAAGCAGTTCAATCAGTGGACCGCGTTCAGCTACAAACTCTTTGAGTTTTTTCACCATGAGCGAATCATCCTTGATTTTTTCGATGGATTGCAAGGCATTTCGCACCGGGTCAAGATCGTCGGCGCGCGCAGCAGCCAATTGATTGGCCGGTTTCATTACTTCATTTTCCAGAGCGATCTTGCGGGTTTTTGAGGTCACCACACGCCGCAATGTTTGCGCGGCGCGCGTGTTGCCGAGGCCCAGCGAGTCCAACTCGACCAGCTTGGAATTCGGGATCGAGTAGCCCAACGCGGGCGATTGCAACCCGGCCTGACTCCATAGCCCGGCGTCATCAACCTCGGGCGTGCCCATGCGCTTTGGAATTGGCATTTGACGCGAGGCCGCCTGCGAATAATAGGGAGCGCCCGGCTTGGCAAGGTCGGGATTGCGTTTCGGATCAGCTCCAGCTCCAATGGTGGCGTCTTGCGATTGCATTGCCGGCTGCGTTTCTTCTTTCGGCAACCCCCCATTAATGAGCGGGTCCGTCTCCTCACCGGTGGCATCGCTGGCGACAGGCGGCTTCGGTGGTGCCGCAGGTTTCGGCTTGGCCGCAGGTTTGGGTTGCCCGGGCTTGGCTGGCGCGTCCTCGTCATCCTCTTGCGGAGGTCCTCCGGCACCCATTGGCGGGGCGGGCGGTTGCAAGCACGGCTCGCCGGCCTGGGGCACCGACCAGCGGAAACGCTTGTAAACTTCCTTCATCATCACCTTGAATCCCATTGGGACCAGCCCCTGCAGCGCCAGCAAATCATCGGGCGACGTGTCGGCAAGCGGCGGCATCAGGACGAACCACGCGCGCGGCTCCTGGTTGAACAGGTAACGGATAACTGGCCGGTCAATACGTTCGTTAAAAACTCCAGTGCACCATTTGGCGTCGCGGATCAGCAGAATGCCCGACTCCTCCTTTTGCACGCTCGCGCCAACGGCACCCTTGCCGCCGCCGCCAGATTGGCCGCCTTGACCGGCCTGAGAAGAGCGCGAACCGGTGGCGAGATCCACGCCGCGGTAGCACTTGGCGTAAAGCCCATTGATGAACTCAATCATCGGATGGAACGGGGTCTGGTCGCGTGATGCCTGTTCGAGGAATTTCAGCTCCACCCCTTTGTTGTGCAGCGATGCACCGTCATTGGCCAAAGTTTGCAGGGCGGTCATTGCCTGCGTCCATTCAGGCGATCCCTCTTGCGCATCCGTTATCGCCTCCAAAAACCCGCTTCCGTAGCGCGTGTTGAACAGCATCCAGTCGCGCAACGAAAACATTTTCATAGCGTACGCAATTCCAAGCGAACGCATCCAACCGATGTTAACCGCAGTCAACCATTCGCCTTGGACACACGGTATTCCGTACATGTCAAAGATGTGGGGCATGTAGCCGAGATAACCGCGCCGGCATTCAAAAAACCAGAGCGGCGTGTGCCGGAATTCGGCGGTGACTTCGCGGGCGCTGGCATTGTCCACGCGCAGCAGCATTTCATGAATGCTGAATTTGTAATCAACGGCCGAGAAAACCTGATAGATCAATTCATCTGTGCCGCCGGTCGTGTCTTGTTCTAGCGCCTCGGTCGCCTGAACATTCTCGTAAAAATATTGGAGCGCCGCCGCGTGTTCGTCGCCGTCCGATGAGCCGTCCGAAACGATTTGCCATTCCATTCCGGTAGCATCGGATTTTCGTTTGTCGGAATTGACGGCCAGTTCGCCATCACGTTCCATCATCACTTCCCAGGTCTTGCCGATCTGTCGGAAATCACCAATCCGAAAGGCATTCATTTGCCGCGACAATTCATCCATGTCGAGCGACGGCATGGGGGAATATTTGAGGCGGATGGCCCATTCGATGCGGGCCTGGTTAAATTGCGATGCGCCGGTTTGATTCATGTCAGTGAGCCCACTTTAAGCCTACCCATGCCAAGATTTCCAGCATTATGTTGGATCGTCAGCCCGGTTACGCGACTGGACGACACCGGCAAGCTGCCGTGTTCTGCCGCGCGAACCGCCAGCGCCAAAGCCCAAAAATGATCAGCATGACCGCTCTCAGTGCGCGTGGCCGCAATGCTGGTTCGGCCACCGGGTGTCGTGATTCGCTCTGGCTTGCGCAAATCCTCGATCGCGTCAGAGTCGAGCAAGACCTCGATCGTCAAAGAGCGGTCCTCGAAAACTTTCAGCAACGCCGTGGCCATGTTTTCGGTCACCCTCGCCGTTTCCTGCTTGCGCCCTTCGGAACGTATGAAGTCGTTGATCGGCTCAGTGCAGGCGAAGTTCACGCCAGCAATCCTCGCCCGTCCCCAAGATTGCGCCTGCGAAAACTCGACTAGACCCAACCCAAGCCCGGTCATGTCGATGCAACCGCCGCGAAACTTTGGCATTCGGCAAATGAGTTCAAGCTGATTCTGTTGGTCGGGCAAACGCATCCCGGCCATGCGCAACACGCCCAACACGCGGCGGGATTGTCCCTGCCTCTCAAGGACGATGATCACGGACAAATCGCGGTTACGACCAACGTCCTGGCCAAGGAACAAGTCGCCCTCCGCGCGGAACAATCGCGCTATGGTCACCGCCGACCAAGATTGATCGTTCATCGGGATTCCATCACGCAACGCCTGCTGGATAAGTTCGTTGGTTAGCAAGCACATGTTTTCGTCGTTGAACTTGCACTCGTAGTTCTGGTCGTAGGCGCGTTTGTCCAGGGCCCGGGAGCGGGCGACGTCGGGGGTGATCTCTTCGCGAGTGTTGGGGTCGTACACAGGGACCCCCATCTCGTATGCGCACTGCCGAGTCACGCGGCTTAGTCTGAATCCTGCCGGCGTTGTGAACACCTCGCCATTCTGCGGGCCGGCACCCGAGGTCATGCGGTGGAACATGTTGTATTTTCCGTTGCCGGTCGATGCGATGCGGCAAAGATAATCGCGATTGCTCGACAGGATTGGTTCGGCCGCTTCCCAGATTGCGCTGCTGTTTTCGTGGAAGGCGAATTCATCGAGGATTAGATCGCCGGAGAAGCCGCGGGCGGTGCGGGGATTGGCCGCCAGCACCTTGATGCGTCCGATTTTTCCACCGACTTTTATGCGCACCTCGAACCGCATGTTTTCGTAGGTTGCATCCGGTGAATCGTCCATCGTCTCGAACACGGCGCCAAGCTCTGTGCAGATGGCTCCGGCCCGCGCGGCAAACTCACCACCATTGTCGCGTGAGTTACTCAGCACGGTGACAAGCCGGCCCGGGCGAGTCAATAGCCGGTCCACTGCCCAGGCTGCCAGCACAAAGCTCTTCCCGATCTGTCGCGACCAGTGAATAATGAGGATGCCGGTTGCGTTGTCGCGGAAGATCGCCAATTGATACGGACGGAACGTTAGTTGCCCCTTCAGCACACCGCCTCCTCGCCAAACAGTTTGATTCGCGCCTGCTTGATCTTTTGTTCTTCCGTCAGTGTTGAATCGGCTTTGATGGACCGCAACGATTCGATTTGAGAAAGTGCCAGTTCGGCGGCGCGAAACTCGAACTTATCGCGATCCAGTTTTAGATTTTGCGCTGCCAGATCCTGCTTTATTATTGCGACCCCCAAATCAAAATCACCAGTCTGCTCCGCTCGCCGGTATCCCTTGGACAATACCGCCTCGCGAGCCTGGTCGAGGCTCCATGTTGGATTATCTTCAATCGCACGCTTGAGCTCTTCGCGTTGCAGTTCGGCTTCCTCTCGATACCTCAATTCATGTTGCCACCACGACCGGAATTTGGAGATGGTGCTGTCGTGTTTGATGTCAATATCGAGCCGCTTCAGAATTTCGGCGCGCACATCGAACAGAGTTTTTTCCGGGCTCAAAAATAAGTCCATCCAGAAAGCGCGCTCCTCGTCGGTCATTGCCACCCACGCTTTTTTCAAATCGCCGATGGGCCCTGGAATTGCCTTTCTCGAAAGCTGGGTGGAAATCATAAAATCTGGACCGGATTGTTGATGCCATCCAGGGCGTTGATGTAATTTCCAACGTGATGATCAACGATTGGATCAAGCGCGGCGGTAAAATGCGACGTGGTCCATTTGCGCCAGATGCCCCAGGCATCAGATGCGAGCATGCGAATCAGCGGCGGATTGAACCAGAGATCATCAATTGATTTGGTCGGTTGCAGGCTGGAGATAAAAACTTCGTTTCCGCCGTGCCAGTAGAGATCCCGAAATGATGGAATATGCGGAAACCTCGGAACGATGTCCTCCTCAAATACCATGCGCCAGGTGCGATCTTTAAGCGCGGAGTCGTACCAATCCGCGAATGCTTTATTGCCGACGCGGGGTTGGCCAAACGTGTAAACCTGCGCGATGCTGAAACCGTTCCGGTGCAACTCCATTGCGGCGAGCACGGCCAGGGCACCGCCAAGCGAATGGCCTGTGACAAATATTGGCTTTGCGTGAATCGCGTTCGAGCAACCGCCCAGGGCCTCACATATGGCGATCAGCACAGAGTTTAGAGCCGCCTCAAAGCCGCGATGAACACGCACGTTTAGTCCGCCGGCCGACATGAGCAAGCGCCGCTCAAAGTCGGCATCGGTCAGCCAGTTGCGGATTGAGTGGGTGCCGCGAAACGCGATCACGGTTGAGTCCGGCAACTGCTGGATTGTCAAATGCGTGTCGGTCGCTATCTCGCTAATGTCCGCCGCGGCGTATGCGCCGGCACTCGCTTTGCAGCAGTACCGGGCATTTTCAAGATCGAAAAATTTGGCTTGGATGTTCATGTGGTTCGAGTCGTGAATTTTGGACAATCGAAAATCAGCACAGAGGTCTTGCGGCGGGCGTTCGTCTTGTACGGGCCGCCAACGCAGCCCGCTTCCTCCAATCGTTTGCACCGCTCACAAACTGGCGATCCCTTTTTCACCTCTCCAACGCCAGCCGACCGCAATCACAGTGCATGATCTTGGCGGTCTTCATCGGTCAGAATGTGAAGCCCATGCCTCCGCGAACTGCCGGGGTGCCGTCGAATGTCACGCCCTTTTCCCATGGAATCGAAAGTGAGGCGGTTGCGTAGGTGATCCGCGTCATGAATTTTGTGATCTTCAGTTCCGGCTCGACCTTGAGCCGCAACGTGGTGGTGCCGGGAATCTTCTGCCCGCCGACCAACGCGTTTAATTCCATCTTGAAATCGTATTTCTGGATGATCGCAAAACCAATACCGCCTTCGCCGGCATTGAGCGCGGACCCGACGCCAAAAAAGTCGCCCTCGGCCGTAATATTCCACCGGCTGAAATTGTATTGGGCGCGCAGGTAGTCGCTGGCCCCCTGGCCGGTTGTCTGGTTGTAGCCGTCCTCAAATTGCAGTGTGGCCGTCCAGTTGAAATTCGTGTTGAAGCTGGTGCCCCAATCCGCCGCCTGGTTGAAAAAATTCAGCTCGACCGGCGCGTTCGTTTGACCGCGTGCTGAAAAGGCGAACATAGTTGCGATTATGGCGTATGCCGCGATGATGAGTAGTTTTTTCATACTTAAGTTGTTCAATTTAAACTGGTTATGTGTTTGGACGGGGTTTTATTCCCGCTTTTGCTGACACACTAGAATTACCGTTTAAATAGTTAATGTCAACGGAAGATTTGGCACACTTTCTGTCACAAAGCACTTTGGGCTTGACAAGCTGGTGCCTGACTACCAATAGTATTCCACTCCTTGACACGCGCCTTTTGTCTTTCGGTGGCATGATATTCGCTTTCGCTCAATTCCATATTTGGTACAGTTTTTCATCATTTGTCTCGAAGTTGGAATAGTGTCTCACAGAAAGTGGACATGTCTCACAGGAAGTGGACAGAAATCGGGCTTCTGGAGGTAGAATCGTGCTTGAATCATTTGGCACGCAAGCCGCTATACCACAATTGCGTTTTACGCAGCCCGACCCTGGGGCGAACCAACAGGGCGAGCGGCTGAGAGGCCGAGAAAAAATATGACAACGAAAATCACACTTACTCCCGAACTTGAAGCCGCGTTTGCTGCTTTTAAACAGTCTGATCGCTCGAACATCTTTGCGGACTCGATCAATGATCTTTGCGAAGCCGAATTGCGGAGGATTCATGCGTGCAGCAACGGAACTGACTCTGCTGCGATTCTTGCGGAAGTTTTGAGCAATCCCTCTCCCGTTAAGTCCTTTGACTTCGACCAAGAAAACGCTTTGGAGATTTTTGAAGATGGTTCTCTTTATGAGAAGTCCAGCGCGGACTCGACGGTTTGGGCTGAAGCCGGAGACCTTTACCTGACACGTCTTGAAGAACCGATTACAGCCGGTTTGCGCGAGTTCTTCAACGTTGAAGCACCGGAGGATGCGGACGAGTTCCGCATCACCGTGCGGCGCAGTTGGTATGGTTCGCTCACCACCGAGACTTTCGCAGACCATGATGATCGAAGCGAGGTCGCGGTATTCACTAGCCGGGAAACCGCTCAACAGTGGATTACCGACCGCGAAGCTAGTGAATACCGGCTGTCCCACAACGAAGCCAGCCGTCCGGAATACATCATCACCCCCTGCGCTTAAATGAACACGCGCCGGAAAAGAAAACCCGTTTGATTCTCGCGCCCTGCCCCTCACGGGGGGGGGGCAGGTTGCGGAAATTAAAAAAAACTTAAAAAAATAAATATGAGCAGCAACAACAAAAACTACATTGTCGAATATAACGGTGAACCGGTCACCCGCCTCTCGTTTGAGGGCAACAAGGCCAACGTGACCACGGGCGACATTATGGACGCCATTTGGTATACGGCGGACGAGGCTGCTGAATGTGCGGCGGCCATTGGAACCGGTGCGGAGGCGGTTCGCCACGTAACTCCAATGAAAACAACCGAATTAATCAAATCGCCGTGCATGATCGCGGTGTGCGCGTGGTGCAACAAGCTGCTCGGTTTGCGTCCGGTGGGGAAAAACGACGCGTGCGACGGCCAGCTGACACACGGAATTTGCGCGGAATGTTTAGCGAAAAAGAAACTGCAACTCGGTTAACTAAAGGAAAAACACATGAAAATTAAAATCAATTCAATCTTTGGAAAACTTCTGTTTGAGGGTGATTTTGCGGACATCAAAGAGTGCGTTTTGGCGGCTTTACAATCCTGTGCGGATTTGCGCGGTGCGGATTTGCGCGATGCGGATTTGCTCGGTGCGGATTTGCGCGGTGCGAATTTGCTCGGTGCGGATTTGCGCGATGCGGATTTGCGCGGTGCGGATTTGCGCGGTGCGAATTTGCGCGGTGCGGATTTGTACGATGCGGATTTGCTCGGTGCGGATTTGCGCGGTGCGGATTTGCGCGGTGCGAGTTTGCGCGGTGCGAGTTTGCGCGGTGCGGATTTGCGCGGTGCGGATTTGCGCGGTGCGAGTTTGCGCGGTGAATTAAAAGCCGAAAAAATGCGCGTCTTCGACGGACTGTACACATATCAAGTTTGGGCTGTACTGGCCCAGGATGGCACGCGATATGTCCGCATGGGGTGCTTATTCCACAGCCTCGATGATTGGGATAAAATCGGCATCCGAAAATCGAACGAATCGGAATTTCCTGATGACGGTTCGGAAAAATGCGAGGAGCGGGTTGCCGCGTTTGAATTCGCAAAAGCGGCGGCGTTGATGCTGAAATAGAAAGGAAACAAATGATCACAAAAATTGTAAACGGAATTCCATGCACGCGGATATGCATGATGGACCAGAACGGGGAGCGCGGGATTTGGTATCCGACGATCGGCCTGCCTCGGCTATCCGGTCGTGAAACGTACTGGCACGCGACCGAGGCACCGGGCGATGCGGGGGCAAACGATGCCATTCGCGCACAGGTGGACGTTGATGCTGAAATAGAAAGGAAACAAATGATCACAAAAATTGTAAACGGAATTCCATGCACGCGGATATGCATGATGGACC
>Ga0182016_10008747_pt1 | contig 10172 bp, 3 predicted proteins | sample 712S2MmetaG_FD_120491 | JGI IMG/M metagenome (GOLD analysis project Ga0182016, IMG submission 120491) | Permafrost microbial communities from Stordalen Mire, Sweden - 712S2M metaG | ecosystem: Environmental > Terrestrial > Soil > Wetlands > Permafrost | place: Sweden: Stordalen | collected... | reverse complement strand
TCATCGGTCTGGCCCGCCTTGGCGAGCAACAGGCCCAGCTTGTTGGCAGCGTCCCCGCTCTGTGGATCGGCGGCCAAGGCATGGCGGTACAGCTTTTCGGCCTCGGCGGCGTTTTTCAACTCTTCCTGCATGGCGCCTGCGTTTACCAGCGCGTAAGACAGGTCGGGGTCCACCGCCAGCGCCCGTTCATACAGCCGCAGGGCCTCGCGTGGATTGCCGGCCGCGGACTCGACACCCCCGAGATCGTTCCACGCCTCGGCCAGATCGGGGTCCAGCTTCGCGGCACTTTCCAACGCCTCCCGCGCCGGCGCCAGCCGATTGGCTTGCAGGTGGATGCGGCCGATGGCCAGCAGCGTCCTGGCGTTATTCGGAGAGCGGAGGCGAGCCTCTTCGAGATACGGGAGAGCTTGCTCGCCGTAGCCCGCCATCAGCATGGCGCCTCCAATCTTGAAATAGTCGCGCGTGGGCATGCCGAGAAAGACGCCGTTGAACGGCAGCGCGCGCGCATCCGGGACGGATCCCTCCAGCGTGCGCCAGTCGTCCTGAACGGCGGACGCTGCCGGCGTGTCCTGGTAGATTCGGCGAACGCGGCCCGCGGTATCGATGAGCATCCAAAACGGGGTCGCCAGGTCTGCGCGGTAATCGAACAGATAACGGCGAAAGATGGCGTAGGCCGCAACGATATCCGCGGGAGTGCTCCGCAGGTCGACCGCTTGCACGGGGACGGGGAATGCCGGCAGGGGCTCGCCCGCGTGCAGCACCAGCAGCGCGGGACCGCGCCGCTTTTCCGGCAGCGGCACCGGTTCCCGCAGCCAGGTTGTGAACAGGCGCGAGCGGTTGTCCACACGGATCGGCACCTCGGCAGGCAACGCGGCCGGCGGCCGGAGACGTTCAGACCGGAACTCCGAAAGTCCCTCGGCGATTTCATAGAGGTATCCGGCGTCGAGCGGCGGAAGTTCCTGCACCAGGCCCGAGGGCCAGGCGATCCGCACCTTTTCGGCGCGCTTCCTGTCGCCCAAGCCGAAATGCAGGCGTTTGGTGTGCTGCGACAGGTACGCGGACCCGGCGACGATCCACTTTACCTGCCCGTCCACTTCCACCTTGGCGCCCACGGCATCTCGGTTGGATCGGGTGCCGCGCAGTCGAAACACGATGCGTTCCCCGGTCTGGCCGCAAGAGTTCCGGAAGACGCGCAACTGCGGGCCCATGCGGCTTTTGACCGCCAGATCCAGGCAGCCGTCGCCATCCAGATCGAACAACGCGAACGCGCGGCTGTCTTCCGCCAGATCGATGCCGCTGATTCCGGAGAAATCGTAGAAGCGATTTCCGCGGCGCGCGTAAAACACATTCGGCTCCGGTCCGGCCCAACTATCGTCGCCGCGCACCAACTGGTTGATGGCGTTCCAGCCGTTTTCGTAGGCGATGGAGCGCGTCGCGTTCACGGGCGACTTGGACACTACCTGACGATAGAAGTAGCTCATCAGGTCTGTGCGGCTGTTGTTGGTGAGCATGCCGCAGGCGATATAGATCTCGGGCGTGGCGTCGTTATCGAAATCGCAACCGTCGCACGACCACGACCAGTGTCCCATTTCGATGCCCTCGGTATCGCCGGTGTAGCGGAACGTGCCGTCGCCTTCATTGTGAAAAAGCGAATTGCCCTTGACGTGACGCTTGTAAACCTCGCGCAGGGAAGCGTCCTGCTTCGGCGGCCCGAATGCGGGATCGCTGATAATTCTTTGGCCCGTGGCGCTCCACATGTTGGAGACCAGAAGGTCGGGTCGCCCGTCGCCGTCGTAATCGAGCCAGGCGGCGCTCATGCCGGGGCCGACATCGTCAACTCCGGCCTGCTCGGCGACATCGCGGAAATGCCCGCCGGTGTTGCGGTACAGGTTCTTGCGGCCGAAATCGTTGGCGATATAAAGGTCGGGCCAGCCATCGCCGTTGTAGTCGCACCAGGCGCCGGCGAAGCTGAACCGGTTGTTGTTGTGGTCCATTCCGGTAGCCGCGGTGACGTCTTCGAAGCAGGGCGGGTCGCGATCCAGGCAGTTGCGGAAAAGAAAATTCGGCGGTCCGTTGCGCGCGTCGTGATAGGGCGTTGGATATTTATACTGGGCCTCGCTCTGAAAGTAGATGTAGGTGCACAAATACAGATCGAGGCGGCCGTCGCGATCGTAATCGGCGGCGGACACGCTGGTGAATGTGCCTTGGGGACGCGTTTGAAAACGGAATGCGCCTTCCAGGGGAGTGAATTTTCCCTTGCCGTCGTTGAGAAACAGCGTGGGCTGGGAAGGGCGAACCAGCACCAGGTCCTGATGGCCGGAGTTTCGCAGGTCGACGAAGAGCGCGCTGATCGTGTTGTCGAGAATGTCGAGTCCGAAATCGCGGGAGACATCGCGGAAATGGCCGTTGCCATCGTTCTTGTATAAGCGATTCGGCAGGCCTCCGGGCTGGCATACGTAAATTTCGTCCAGGCCGTCGTTGTCTATGTCGCCAACAGCGATTCCATTCTCGCCATAGACGTCGATGCCGCAGGCCGAATCGAGACGCGCTCGCCAGTATGGGACGCCCTTGGCGAGTTGCTCCTGAAACGAATCGACGCCGGCAAACGCCGCGCCGGTAACGTCGCGGAACCACGGCCGCGCGCCGCTGGTCACGGTTTCCTCCACTGGTTCCAGGTGAGTGATTGCGCCGTCGTGCCAGGCGAGTTTCCAGATGCCGACGCGATGCTCCAATCGCCCGGTGTTGGCGCTACGGACATCGAATCGGACCAGGCCGCCGGGCAAAGAATAAAAGACTGCCCGGCGTACCGTCCCCAGAGAAGCGCGCCATTTGTGCCAGCCGGCGGCAGGGGCGCCAGAGCCATCGAAAACGCCCACGGCCACGTCGGAGGCGATCTTCCGATAGGCGGTTGGCGCCGGGGACGCGCCGCCGCAGGCCGCCGCGAACGGCAGATCGCCGGTGGACAGGGCCGAAGCCAGACGCATTTCCAGCTCCATCGCCGGCTTCTCTCCCGGAAATTCGTCAGACCCGGGTTCGGCAAAGGCCAGCACGGATGCGTAGGGTGGCTCTTGCCTGAACTTGACCGGAAACGGCGAAGCGGCATGTCCGCGCGACACGAAGAGAGGGGCGGCACAGACGCCGAAGAAGTCGCGTCGCTTCATGGTATTGAGCCAAGTCTATCACTGGACGGGCGGGGCCTCTTCGAGGACATTAGGCGTTAAAGTAAGGCTGTTGGCAAAATCACCATCCGGCCCGCGCGCGATTCGCTCTCGGGTTCGCGTGATTGCAACTTCCCCAGACTTGCCGTATCTGGACCTCGTGACCGATTGGTTGTGGAAAAGGCTGTTATCGCTAGCAACTTGACCGGTTTCGTCGGACCTGCAGAACCCGTCGCCATGTACCCCTTATCAGGAAGTTGGGCGAGATCGGCGGGCTGCACGTGAACCTGCTTACCGATTCGCACGCAACCAGTCCGTGACCACCGTCGAGAGATCTATGAAAGTTAGCCGGTCAGTTTCGAGCTCGGCTTCTCTACAGATTGTCGGCAAGTCGACCTGGAATCGACGGTAGTGCTCGATAATCTCGCCACCCCCCGCAAGGCCTTGTCGCTTCGAGGTCGCCTGCAACCAGTCCCGGACAGCGCGAATCGCCCGCTCAGGATCTCCTCCGTGCGCTCGGATATCCTGGCCGGAGATGTCGGAAATGAACTGTCTATAGCGGTACTGCTCGCTGTCCAGGATCAACGTTCGCTTGTTGCTCTGGTTCTTCGCTCCGAATCGTTTGCAGCCGAGGAAAAGGCCAAGCTCCAATGGCATATTGAAGCGCGGCAGCCCAGTGACAGTATCCAGCGTAATCGTGGAGAGATCGTTTATGCCGTAGCGGCACTCTTCGATGATCCGCTGGATTTTCGTGAGACGAACTTCGCCGGCATCGTCATCTTCCAAGGAGCAGCGGGCCACGAAGCCGAGGTCATAGACGGCAAAGACAATAGCACTGAAGATCGGCTGGTAGCCGGTGTCAAACGGACAGTTGATGAAAACGTGTGTGCTCTTGACCCGAGTGCTCACTGGGAGGAATCGGACTGTACGCGCTGCAGCGCAACCTTCCCGACAGCCCGGCCGATCCGTTTCGCCGCACGGCTCCTCCTGGGCGGATCTTGAATGGGAGTCATCCCGTACGTGTCACGCTCGCGGATTTGCCCTTTCTTCCCATGGATTACAACCTGCCCTATCGACTTGTTGCGAATGGCCTGTAGTGCGGCTGCGATTGCTTCCCGCTGACTAGGATAGATGTGGCCCTTCGCGCCCTCACTTTTGACTTCCCACGCTCCATCGGAAGAAAATACATGGACGGTTCTCGATGCCATACGCCTGTTTCTATTTTACGCGACCAGTGGCGTCCAAGCGAGGCGGGGTCGCCCCTCTGCGATTCCTGTCGCGAAATCCCCTTCCCACCACCAAAGGCCCAGGAAGTCGCCTCCTGGGAAATTGCACCCAACAAGGCAGACCCGAAACTGGACCGCCAGCCGACTTCATCTTTGCAAGCTTATTTTAACGCCCATGCCGGGCCCGGCTCGATAACGGCGCATTGATTTCGGGAGAGCTACGGTGCCCGGCCCAGAGGGCGTCCCAAAGAGTGCTTGACCGATCCCGGCGAAACCGTCCCCTGCACCTCCCCGAGGCGGCATCGGTCGCGATTCTGGAGCCGTTGGCGCTTCCAGGGGACGGGCCCGGCCTTCCATGTGCCTCACCAGCGGTGAAGAGCGGGCGGGGTAATCGTCGCCGTTCAGCTTGGTGCCGGTGGCGCGATACGCCGCACCCATGCCGCCCGCGCCGGCCTTGCCAGTGATGCCGTAGTTGGAGTTCGCCGCGATCGATAATCGCCACCCCCAAATTCCAGGGTCGCAAAAATCTCCCATCTCTATTCCCTTTCCTCTGAACGCCCGCCCCCACCGTCTTCCCAACCCAAAACCACCCCCGAGCTAATCCTGATCTGGGGCCGGCCATAGGCATTAAAATAAGCGCCAAGATGACGGATGCGCGTGATCTGGTCTTTCGTCCTACCGATTTGCTTGCTACTTCCCGGAAAGCCGTTTCAGGCTACTGTGCGAATCAGTGAATAGCAGCAGGGCAGCGGCAGACTGCGGCGCCGGCGCTGGAAAAGGGCCGTGCACGCCTCTTGCAGGAAGGCCGCGCGCCCACGTCCGACCCTGGTGGCTGCTCGACCACGACGGATGTGACCAACGGCGTCATAGAGAAGCTCGTCCGGCCTTACCACACGCCCGGAACCAGTCGGTAGCGTGTCCGGGTGCAGTACTCCTCGTAGCCCGGCAACTCGCGGCGCAGGGCGCCGTCTTCCAGCACCGTACGGACAATGAAGGTGGCCATCAGCATCGTGATCGGCGCAAAACCCCATGCCGAGCCGAGAACCAGCGCGCACCCCGGCAGCAACAGCATCAGCCCGGAATACATGGGGTGACGCACCACGCGGTACGGTCCCGTGGTGATGACGTGATGGCCAAGCTCGGTCTGAACGCGGACCTGCCTTTCGAGGAAGGCATTCTCGGCGATCGCCAGGTAAATGGGTACGAATCCCAGCAACTCCAGCGCGATGCCAGGCCATATCCAGGCCGCGCTGAGTTGCGACCGTCGCCGCCCCCGTCGTATCACGCGCGACTTGGAGAATGCGCTCTCGGCCGTCCCTCCCGATTCGACCTTTGTACGAATGGCCGACCATCCGCCCGTTCTCTGATCCGGGCACTTCTGCGTCTAGGGCATTAGGCGTCACCTTGGGGGCAAAGCGCCGTCCCCGGGCGAGAGTCAGGTGAAGTTACTTCTTTGCCTTCGTGGCTGGTTCGGGCATAAAGCTGCAGGTCGAAACGGTGAGCTTGGTGGGGGCAACCTTCATCTCCTGCAAGTTGTTTTTGACCAGCATCGCATTGAAGTCGGTGACCTGTTTCAGGGCGTCCTCCCAGGCAGTCGTGGTATGGCTCAGGTCGGTGCAGTCTTTCTGCCAGGTGGCGATCTGGGCGGGGGTGGGCGCCATATCGAGGCCGATCTGCATCATGCTGACCATGGTGTTGAATGCGTTGTTCAGTTCGAAGAACGATTGCAGCGCATTGGGATTGGAAGCCGCACGCCGGCCAAGCCCGCCGCCGCCGCCGCCACCGGCCGGCATGCCGCCGCCAATTTTGGTCAGACTGGCCTCAAGTGTTTTGGCCTGCTCGGCCACATCGGCGGGCAGGTTCCCCTTCATCGGGGTTGCAAGCTGGTCCTGCACCGCATTCACTTCCTCATGGCCTTCAAAGCTATGCTCCATCCCTTGCACGGAAAGAAGAGTGAGCTGGTTCTGGGTGCGCAGGGCGTCCATGAGCGCGGGACTTTCGCCGACGCGCGGATCGTTCATGACGGTGACGTCGCTCGTAAAGACTTGGCCGTCTACGGTTAGCTTGAGCGTATAAACACCGGGAATCACCTGCGGCCCATGTGGACCTGGGGTGGTGGAGCCCTCCACCATGTTCATCTGATTCTCGAGGTCGTGCCGCAGGGCGGGCGGGTCGTCATACAGCAGGTTCCAGTTGACGCGGTTGAGACCAACGTGCTTCGAGAGGACGAGAGTCTCGGGAGCGGCCAGCCAGTAATGGGGATACGCCGCGTCCTCAATGGGCGGCGGCGGGGTGCTGGACATGGTGCGGACTAGATTGCCCTTCGAATCGAAGACCTGGAGTTGGATGGGCCCGCTCGGCTCGTGGCTGAGGTAGTAATCCACGATCGCGCCGTAAGGCACATTGGGTGCATGGGGCACTTCGATGGAGAACGGCTGATCCCAGTTGCTGTTGATGCGTGCGCGAATGGCCTCCTCGGGCTTGAAGAGATACACGGACGATGTGCTGATGGCCTGGGCGTTGGCCGCAATCTGGCGCAGTGGCGTGATGTCGTCGAGAACCCAGAAGCCGCGGCCGTAGGTGCAGACCACCAGGTCGTTCTCGTGGTGATCGGTGTGGACGTCGATGTCGCGGATGGAGGTGCTGGGCAGGTTCTGGCGCAGCGACTGCCAGTGATCGCCATTATCGAAGCTGACATACACCGTGGTCTCGGATCCGGCGAAGAGCAAGCCTGGCTGCTCCGGATCGACCCGCAGACTGTTGATCCAGCTTCCGGTGCGCTCGCCGCTGGGCAGGCCGTTGACGATGCTGGTCCAGGTCTTACCCGCGTCGGTGGTTCGCCAGATGAGCGGCACGTCGGGGTTCTCGTCGGAGGGCAAAGTTTGGCCGCGCGCCGCGGCAATGCGAGCGGCGACGAACGCGGTATTGACATCGTCGCCTGCCTCGATATTGAAGTTGGCGTGGGGCGGTACGTTGGCGATGTTGGTCACGTTCGTCCAGGTTTTGCCCTGATCCATGGTGTTGTAGATCTGTCCGTTGCTGCTGACCGTCCAGATGACGCCGCGTTTGACCCTGGATATTGAGAAGTCGCTGATCGAGGCTGATTGCGCGGGCGGTCCGGCGCCCGGCCTCGGCGCCTGCGCCTCCGGTTGTCCCTGCGCTCCGGGAGGCAAGGGATTCGGCTGCGGAGGCTGTGGAGGCGGTGGTGGCTCCGGCGGCGCAGTGCCGCAGGCCACCTGGGGCTTGTCCTTGGGCGAGGTCAGATCGGGGCTCGCGGCAGTAAAGGAATGGGCGCCGTCGCGCGAAACCAGAAGGCACTCGTAGGCAACGTAGAGAGCGCTGGGATCGAACGAGAGGTCGAATTTTTTCTCGAAATCGCGTCCGGCGTGGTATTTGTCTGCATCGGCTCCGAAGTTGGGCGCGACGTTCTCCCACTGGCCGGTGCTCATATCAATCTTGATGAGGCCGCTGCCGCCGCCGCCCGGACCATATCCAACGCCATAGATGATGTTTGGATTTTTAGGATCGGGTCTATCGACGCCGAATTCAGACGACGGCAGCGGGCTCCAGTCAGTGAAGTTCACCTGTCCCCAGTTGCCGCGGCTCGCGATCATTACGGCGCCGGTGTCCTGCTGCGCACCCATGATGTGGTAGGGATATGCGCTGTCGGTGGCTACGTGGTAGATCTGCGAAATGACCTCGGTGTACCAGAGGCTCCAGGTGCGGCCGTTGTCCAGCGTGACGCTCGCGCCCTGGTCGGAGCCGACCAGCATGCGATGGCCGTTCGTGGGGTCAATCCAGAGCTTGTGGTAGTCCTCACCGCCGGGCGCGCCCTTGAAAGCCTCAAAGGTGACGCCGCCATCGGTCGAGCGGTACATCGCGGTGCTCATGGTGTACACAATGTCCGGATTCTGCGAGTCCACGAACACGCCGCTGCTATAATTGCCCTGGCCGTTGCTGATCCGCTGGGCGATCCGCAGGTCGTTCCCGGCCATGTGCTGCCAAGTGGCGCCCCCATCATCGGAGCGGTACAGTCCCGAGCCACGTTCAATGGCATTGCCGACGATGTACATGCGCTGGCCCTTGGTATGCATGGCGACGGCGAGCGCAACGCGGCCCGAGAAGGGCGGAATCTTGATCTCGGTCCAGGTCTTGCCCTCATCCGTGGACTTGAACACCAGGGGCGGCTTGCCTCTCGCCCCGCGACCGGCGCCCCCACCGCCGGCGCCCCCGGTTCCCTGCGTGGCGGCCAGCATCACACTGGGGTCGTCGTATGCGTACTGGAGCTCGCGCGCGCCATCGTAGTCGGCGGGCTTGAGGACATTGGTCCAGGTCTGGCCGCCGTCGGTGGAGCGGTAGATACCGCCGCCGTGGCGGGTGGTATCGCCGAGCGCGGAGACGAGCACCAGGCCAGGATCGGCGGGATCGACAACGATGCTGGTGATCTTCACCGTGTCTTCGAGGCCAATGTGCTGCCAGGTCTTACCGGCATCGGTGGACTTCCACATGCCGTTGCCGAGGCTTCCCTGAATGGGGTCGCCGGTGCCTGCATACACGATATCGGGATTGGAGGGAGCGACCTGAACGGCTCCGATACTATCGACGCTCTTCTCCTGGTCGAAGATGGGAAACCAGGTGACGCCGGCGCTGGTGGTTTTCCAGATGCCGCCCAGCGGCGTGCCGGCATAGAACACCCCCGGTTGGCCTATGGCGCCGGTGACGGAGGAGATTCGCCCGCCATGGAAAGGCCCCACGTTTCGCCAGTTAAGGCCCGCATAAAGATCGGGATTGATCTGCGCCGTTGCAGTGAAAGCTGATGCCAGTATGCTCGAAACAACGAGCACCCAGTATGCCGTCCGCGACACTCGCGTCATGATGTTGGAACCGCTCGTGAGAATCCTCACCGTCATGGGTGCAGTATACAACGGCTTGGAAAGGGCACGCCTTCAGCGGCATCGGTAGTTGCACCGTCGTCTTCAGTGTTTCCGTCAGCAAAACGGGAAGCTACCGCAACAGCACATCTCGCGTGACCACCAACCAGACGCTCGCGGCTTGGAGACGTGCTTCAGTGCGGCAACCTTGGGCTGCAATAACGCTGCCTCCCCCGATCAAGATGCCGACAGATCCAAAAAACACCCCTGGATGCACAAGAGTGCTGTGCGCTCTTGTTGATTCTGTATCTGCGCTCGACCCCGGCCTCGCCCCGGCTCAATCCCCGGGTAACCAGGCGCGATCACCCGCAGACCTTGTCGCTGGTAGCGAGCGACCCAATGTTCCCACGCCAACGGCGTCATCCAGAGGCCGTGAATGAGCACAGCCGTGGTTCTCCCGCTTCTCGTTCCATCCGTTTGTTCCTGGATCTTCGGGGTTCGACGTTCGCTCTATGCGTCGGGGCAAACATCTTGGGGTATACCCCGTTGAAGAACAACGGGACGGACGGTTTGTCCCCCCAAGAGTCCTTGTACGACTCGCGCAAACTCGGCCGCCGCCGAGTTGAAGGGGTGCTCTTGGCGAATCACGCGCCACTCGGAGAGAGCTCGGGTTTTGGCGCCGAAGCCCGCGCCGGTTCGCGTTCTGGGAAATTGCACCCAACAAGGCAGACCCGAAACTGGCCCGTCAGCCGACTTCATCTTGGCAAGCGGGCTTATTCTAACGCTTATGCCGGGCCCGGCTCGATAACGGGCGCATTGATTTCGGGAGAGCTACGATATGCTTCAGACCGGCCTCTGGACCATCGCACATGGCAATGGCCACGGCGCGATTTAGATATGCGACCGGCGAAGGCTGA
>Ga0182016_10008746_pt1 | contig 10172 bp, 10 predicted proteins | sample 712S2MmetaG_FD_120491 | JGI IMG/M metagenome (GOLD analysis project Ga0182016, IMG submission 120491) | Permafrost microbial communities from Stordalen Mire, Sweden - 712S2M metaG | ecosystem: Environmental > Terrestrial > Soil > Wetlands > Permafrost | place: Sweden: Stordalen | collected... | reverse complement strand
CATATTGCGGATTTCTTTGTCGGGGACGTTGGCGACGCCCCGGGCGCGAGCTTGCGGATCGGTCGGGATGTAGTGATCCGAGAAGGCAAAGACCTTGTCCGGATGCGCGACCGGCAAACCGCGCTCATGCAGCGTATCGAAGGTATGCCGCGAGCCTTCATGGATCAGACAGCGGTCGACATAGAGGAGCGTCTCGTCGTCTTCCTGGGCGACGACGTGATTGTCCCAGACTTTGTCGAACAGTGTTTTCATTGACTTCATTGCTCAGGACCTTCTTGCCTTTTTGTTGTCTGAACGGGATCCGCTAATCGACGCAAAAGCCCTTGCGGCGGACGAAGCTGCCGAAATCCATGCGCGTCGGCTCGGCGTATTGCCTGGCCTTGTCCTCGGACCAGCCGTAGAACGGCACTTCGCCCCAGCGCCCGGCATTGCGCTGGCGCCGATAGGGCCGCGATGCAGCGCGCCGCCGATCATAGGCCGCGATCTCATCGGCGGCCTTGGCTGAACCATAGGTGTTCTCGACGACTGTCGTGGAGAGCGACAGCCGGGGTGTAATCTCGCCGGCCTCGGCCGGCCAGCCGACGGTGAGACCGGCGACCGGAATGACCCGAGGCGGCATGTTCAGAAGATCGCTGACGGTTTGCGCCTGATCGCGGATGGCGCTGATCGGGCAACAGCCGAGCCCGACCGCTGCGGCCGCGCGCAGGAAGGTCGCGAGCACGATGCCCGCATCCACCGCCGCATTGAAGAACTGATCGAGATGGTCGTTGGGAAACGGCTTGTCGTGCATTTTGCACATGAACGGCAATCGCGCGCCATTCGCGGCGAACACAAGAAACACCGGCGCGTCCATGATCCAGGGCATGTCCGGAATGGTCGCGACGATGGCCTTTCGTACGGCCATGTCACCAACCACCACGATGTCACATTGCTGCAAATCGCTCTTGGACGGCGCCGAGAGCGCGCAGGCGCATAACAGCCTGAGCAGGTCGGGCTCAACCGGACGCGATAAATATCGCCGGTGCGAGCGATGACCGGCGATTTTTTCGAGCCCGTCCAAACCAGCCAGCTCGGGATCGACCGCGAAATCCTCACCAAAGCGTTCGAACAATTCAGCTTTGATCGAGCGCGCGACCGCCTCGCTGGCCATGGCCGTGTCCTGTGAGGGTTACTTGTACTTCGCGTCGCGGTCGAGCAATTCGATCGACACGCCTTCCGGCGCCCGGATGAAGCAGATGCGCACGCCCGGGCGTGCCGTCGTCGGTTCCTTGGTGAACTCGACGCCCTTCTTCTTGAGATCGGCGGCGAGCGCATCGATGCCGCTCACCGCCAGCCCGAAATGATCGAGGCCCCGATAGGGGATCGTCGGCGCGGCATTGACGCCGTCACCCGTAGCGACCGGTGCGATGAAGATATTGGCGCCGCCGAGTTTCAGATCGATGCGCGGCTTGCCCTCCTGCATCGAGCGGCGCACTTCGGCGCCCAGCATGGTCTCGAACCACTTCGCCATCCCTTCGGGATCGGCCGTGCGTAAATGGATATGGTCCCACGTAATCTGGGTCATGGCGCGTCATCACTCCCTGTGTCGTTACCGGCAAGAAACCAAGCCAGGAAACCAAGCCGGGAAACTAGGCTAGGACGGCGGGCGATGCTATCGCCATTTTGGCCGACACCGAACGAAACGGGATCGAGCGTCATCCGGCGGTAAGCTCCGGCGCGCCGTCATGCGCACTTCTAGTGGCGAAACGGTTTCGGATCGGCTGCAACGGGTGCGGGCGACGCTTGCGGCTTCGCGGGAGACATCAGCCAGCCTGCTTTGGCAACCTCCGCTTGCAGCATCTGCAGCATGCGCTGCAATTCATCCGGCTTGAACACAGCGGCAGCCCCGGCGCCGTTCTGCTCGAGCAATTCCAGCCGAAAACTTTCGCCGGCGGGCGTGATGGTCAAGCGGTCGGCAAGCTCGGCAGCGATCGCACTCGCTTTGAGGATCGCGGGCGGCGTGGTCGACATCGCGCGCGCGGTCGTGGCGATGGCCGCGTCACGTTCGAAGGCAATCATCTCGCTACGCAGATTAGCCGGCGCCCGTTGCGTCAAATCCGACTTGCTCTGCAGGTATTCGGTGGTCCGCTCCAGAACGGCGAGCGCCAGCCGCCGCGTCAGCCAGCACGACCAGGCGTCGCTTTGGCCGGCATTGATCGCGGCCACGACCCGATCCTCGCGCGGCACATAGACGAAAGTGAGAGTCTTGAGCCCTCGCAGCATAGCTCGCTCCGCCGCCCGGCGCGTTCAAAGATCAATTGTAGCACGCTTGTTGATTATTGCGTCGCCATGCGCAGCGGTGCGTCGGTCACTTGCTGCAGCCCCTCGAAGGTCAGGCCGGGCGCCATGTCGCGGACCGCAAAACCGTCGCCGGTGACGTCGAGCACGGCGAGATTGGTATAGACCCGCTTGACGGCGCCGATGGCGGTGAGCGGATAACTGCAACGGCGCACCAGCCGGCTGTCGCCCGACTTGGTCGTATGCTCCATGATCACCCACAGCCGCCGCGCGCCGGCGGCGAGGTCCATGGCGCCGCCGACCGCCGGCGCAGAGTCGTTGTCGGAGATCGACCAATTGGCGATATCGCCGTTCTCGGCGACCTGGAACGCGCCCAGCACGCACAGATCGAGGTGGCCACCGCGAATGAGCCCAAAGCTGTCGGCGTGATGCGAATAGGAGCCGCCGGGCCGCATCGTCACATATTGCTTGCCGGCATTGATCAGCCAGCGATTGATTTTGTCCGGCGCGGGCGCTGGTCCCATACCCAAGATGCCGTTCTCGGAATGAAAGATGACCTCGCGCTCTTCGGGCACATAGTCGGCGACCTTCAGCGGCGCGCCGATGCCGAGATTGACGCACCAGCCTTCGGGGATGTCGCGCGCGAGCTGGGCCGCCATCTCATTGCGGGTCAGCGGCTTGCAGCTGTCGAGGACGTTCACGGCGCTTTCCTCCTCACGGCGCTTTTCTCATCACGGCACCAAGGGCTCGCCATAGGGCACGTGCACCACACGGTTGACGTAGACGCCGGGCGTCATGACCTTCTCCGGATCGAGTTCGCCGAGTTCGACGATGTGTTGCGACTGCACGATGGTCAATTGGGCCGCCGTCGCCATGATCGGATTGAAATTCCGCGCCGACGAGCGGTAGGTCAGATTGCCCCAGCGGTCGGCCTCCCAGGCCTCGATCAGCGCCACGTCGCCGGGCAGCGATTCTTCGAGCAGATATTTACGGCCGTGAATCTCGCGCTCTTCTTTGCCGGCGCCGAGCTTGGTGCCGACCGCGGTCGCGGTGAAGAAGGCCGGAATGCCGGCGCCGGCGGCACGAATCCGCTCCGCCATCGTGCCTTGCGGCACGATCTCGAGCTCGATGCGACCCGCGCGATAAAGCTCCTCGAACACCACCGGATCGGCGGTGCGCGGATAGGAGCAGACGATCTTGCGCACGCGGCCGAGATCGAGAAGCCGCGCCAGGCCGGTGCGGCCGACGCCTGCATTGTTGGAGACGACCGTCAGGTCCTTCGCGCCCTGTTCGATCAGCCCGTCGAGCAGCGCATGCGGCTGGCCGATATTGCCGAAGCCGCCGAGCAGCACGACCGCGCCGTCGGCGATGCCGGCCATCGCTTCGGCCATATTTTGCACGAGCTTGTTGATCATCGCAGCGCCACTTCATTCGCTCGTCCCCGGGCAAGCGGGGACCCAGAAATATTCCTTCAGCGAAAATTTTCTCCATGGATTCCCGCTTGCGCGGGAATGAGCGGGTATAGCTTAACCGACGACGCGGGCCCGAGGCTCGTCGACGAAGGCGGGCATCACCTCGCGGGCGAAGCGCGGCAGACTGTCGTGGGCATGGCCGCCGAGGCCGCCGCCATTGAGCAGCACATATTCGACGCCGAGCTCGCGTAGCTTGCCGAGTTTCGCGGCGATCTCGTCGGGCGTGCCGTAAAGCGCGCTTTCCTCGCTAGCTTCGCGGGTGTCGGAGAACGCCATGATGCTCGCTTTGCTTTTTCCCCCGGGCGGATTGGAGATGGTGGCGAGCCGGCGCTGCGCTTCCATGCGGCGCTCAAGGGCTGCTTCCTTGTCGGCGGCGTTCTTGGCCACATGGAAAGCGCGCGCGACGCCGACCTCGTATGGATCGAACACCCGGCCGCGCTCTTCCACCGCGGCCTTGAAGATGGCGATGCGCTCGGCCACCACCTCGAATGAGGCAAACTGATCGAGCAACAGGTTGTAGCCGCGCGCGGCGACCTGACGGATGGAGTCCGGGCTGCCGGCGCCCATCCAGATCGGCGGATGCGGCTTTTGCGCGGTCGGCGGCTCGACGATGATGTCTTCGAAATTCCAGTATTTGCCTTTATGCGAAAAGCGCTGCTTCGAGGTCCAGGATTTGACGATCACGTCGAGCGATTCATTGAACCGCGCATCGGCCTCCTCGATCGGCACACAGAAGCCGGCGAATTCATTGTGGCGATAGCCTTTACCCACGCCGAAATCGAGCCGGCCTCCCGATAACAGATCGATTGTCCCCGCCTGCTCGGCGACCAGAACCGGATTGTGCCACGGCAGCACCAGCACTGCCGTGCCGAGGCGCAGCGTCTTCGTCTTGGCCGCCACCCAGGTGAGCAGCGACAGGCTCGCCGAAACCTGACCGAAGCCGGTGAAATGGTGCTCGACCAGGAAGGTCGAATGATAGCCGAGCGCCTCGGCCTCGACATTGTACTCGACGAATTGCTTGTAGCCTTGGCCGGAATCGACGTCCGGGCCGCCATGACGGGCTGTGGCGCTGCCGAATAGTCCGAACCGCATGAGCCGGCTCCCTGTTGCGGCGCCAATGTAGCCCATGGCCGGCGCCCGGAGCTATAGTGCCGCGGGGAGGAAAAATTCATGTTGCACCGTGTCATGCTCGCGGCGCTCGCGGCGAGCGCCTTTTTCGCGGCCTTTGTGGCTGCCATGCCGACGCCGGCCAGCGCCCAAGAATCTGAAAAAGACTACCCGACCAAGCCGATCACCATGATCGTGCCCTATCCGCCAGGCGGTGGCGTCGACACGATGGGCCGGATCGTCGGGCAGAAGCTATCGGCAGCGCTCGGGCAGCAGGTCGTGATCGAGAACCACGGCGGCGCCGGCGGCATGATCGGCACCCGCGATGCGGCGCGCGCCGCGCCCGACGGCTATACCATCGTCATGCTGCTCACCGGCATCAGCCTCGGGCCCAATCCCGGCTATGACGTCAACAAGGATTTCGCGCCGATCGGCGTCGTCGCCTCGACGCCGATCATCGTCGACGCTTTCCCGGGTTTTCCGGCGAAATCGCTCACCGACGTCATTGGGCTCGCCAACAAAGATCCGGGGAAATATTCCGCGGGGACGCCGCCGGCGCCGACCATCAATTATTTTGCCGCGAAACTGTTCAACCTCATGGCCAAGGTCGACATCACCGTCGTCACCTATAAGGGCACCGGCCCTCTCACCAACGATCTCCTCGGCGGCCATGTGCCGCTCGGCTTCAACACCATCCCGGCTTCGGTGAGCCAGATCGCCGCCGGACAATTGCGCGGCATCGCGGTCGCCGCCACCAAGCGCTCGGCGGCACTGCCCGATGTACCGACCGCGGCCGAATCCGGGTTGCCCGGATTCGAAGCGGTGCAGTATTACGGGCTCGCCGCGCCGGCCGGAACGCCGCGGCCGATCGTCGAGCGACTCAATAGGGAGCTGCGCGCCATCCTCACGACCGACGACATGAAAAAGCGTTTGCTCGCCGAAGGTAGCGAGCCTGCGCCCGGCTCGCCCGAGGATTACGCCGCCAACATCAAACACGAGGAAGGCAAATGGGCCGACCTCATCCAGAAGCTCGGGCTGAAGATTGAGTGACCAACGCCAATCCGGGGCGCCGCAAAGCGGCGAGCCCGGAATCCATACCCACTAGTCTTGCAGCAGATACTCTGAGTAATAACGGCAACGCTCGTGATTATGGATTCCGGGCTCCTCGCTTCGCGAGGCCCCGGAATGACGAAATGAGAGGACGACAATGGAACTGGGACTGAAAAACAAAATCGCGCTGGTGACCGGATCGAGCCGCGGCATCGGCCGCGGCACGGCTCTCGCTCTCGCTGCCGAAGGCTGCGACGTGATGTTGACCGGACGCGACGAGGCGGCGCTCGATGAGGTCGCGAAGGAAATCCAAGGCAAAGGCCGCCGCGCCGCAACCTCGGTGCTCGATCTGCGCCAGCCGGGTGCGCCGGAACAGCTGATCGCCGAGGTGAGCCGCGAATTCGGCGGGCTCGACATTCTGGTCAACAATGCCGGCGCCACCAGGCGCGGCGATTTTCTCACGTTGACCGACGCCGATTTTGAGGACGGTTTTGCATTAAAGTTTTTCGCCCATGTGCGGCTCGTCCGCGCCGCCTGGCCGCTCCTGATGGCGCGCCGCGGCTCGCTCGTCTCCATCGGCGGCACCGGCGGGCGCAAGCCGACCGCGGAATTCACCATCGGCAGCTCGGTCAATGCCGCGGTCGCTGCTTTCTCGAAATGCATGGCCGACCGCGGCAAGGAAGACGGCGTCCAGGTCAATTGCATCCATCCCAGCATGGTCGAGACCGACCGGCTGTGGAAGCGCATCAAGGCCGAGATGGAGCGCACCGGCTGGCCCGAGGACAAAGCGCGCAAGGAAATGTGCCGCGGCTTCGGCATCACGCGTTTCGGCACCGTCGAGGACGTCGCCGACATGATCGTGTTTCTGGTCTCATCGCGCGCCAGTTGGATGCACGGCGCGACCATCGACCTCGACGGCGGCGAGATTCCGACGCTGTGACCAACATCCTCCTCACTCCCGCACGCATCGGACCGGCCGAGATACCGAACCGCATCGTCATGCCGCCGATGACGACGCGCACGGCGGACGGCGAAGGTTTTGTTACCGACGACTCGATTGCCTATTACTTGGCGCGGGTGCGCGGCGGCACCGGGCTGATCACCGTCGAGATGGCTTCGCCGGAGAAAGCGGGCCGGCATCGCCGCCGCGAGGTCGGCATTTACGACGATCGCTTCATTCCCGGTCTGACGCGGCTGGTCGCCGAGATCCACCGCGGCGGCGCCAAGGCCTCGATCCAGCTCGGCCACGGCGGCGGCCATACCCGCGTCGATATTTGCGGCGAGACGCCGATCGCGCCATCGGCCATTCCGCATCCGGTCTATGAGACCACGTTCGAAACCATCATTCCAGAAGAGATGACGAAGGCGCGCATCGCGCAAACCACCGCCGCCTACGTGGCGGCCGCCGAGCGCGCCCGGCAGGCCGGCTTCGATTGCGTCGAGGTCCATGCCGCGCACGGCTATCTGATCTCGCAATTCCACGCGCCGTTCGAGAACCGCCGGAGCGACGAATATGGCGGCACACTCGAAAACCGCGCCCGCTTCGGGCTCGAAGTCTTGCGCGCCGTGAAGGCCGCGGTCCCGGAATTGGGCGTTGTCTATCGCCTGTCGGTCGAGGATTTTTTCCCGGGCGGCCTGCCCTATAGCGAAGGCCGGCAAATTGCGATCTGGGCTGCGGCAGCCGGCGCCGACGCGCTCCACGTCACCGCGGGCCATTATCGCTCGCTGCCCTCGGCGCAGATCGTGCTGCCGCCGATGAACATGCCGGATGCGCCGTTCCTCGATTTCGCGGCCGACGTGAAAAAGCAGATCGGCGTGCCGGTGATCGCGGTCGCCCGGCTCGGCGATCCGAAAACCGCTGAAGCCGCGGTCGCCGACGGCAAGGCGGATTTCATCGCGCTCGGCCGCACGCTCGTCGCCGAGCCGCAATGGGTCGACAAAGTGCGGCGCGGCGAGCCGATCCGCCGTTGCCTCGCCTGCAATACCTGCATCAATGAGATGCGCGGCGGCGCCCGCATCGGCTGCGTGGTCAACGGCGCGGCCGGCCGCGAGACTCTCTTCGCCGATCCGCGGCCGCCGCGGCGCGAGCGCATCGCGGTCATCGGCGCGGGGCCGGCGGGGCTCACTTATGCGTCACTGGTCGCCGACGGCAACAGCGTCACGGTGTTCGAGAAGAATGCCCGCGCCGGCGGCGCCTTTCGCTACGCCGGCAAGGCGCCGCTGTTCCAGGAAGTCGAGGCGAACGAGGGAAGCTTCGCGCGCTACATCGCCGATATGGTCGGAGCCTGCACGTCGAAGGGCGTGGAATTTCGCTATTCCACCGACGTGACCGTTTTGCCGGAATTGCTGGCGCCGTTCGACCGCATCGTCATCGCGAGCGGCGCCGCCTACCGCTTCGGCATCGGCCCCTTCGCCGAATGGGCGCTGGACCGCGGGTTGGTGCGCGCGCGTGGCATTGCAAAACTGTTCGCCATTCCGGCCTTGCGCGACTGGTTTTACTATCGCGCGCGGCGCGGTACCGGTGGCCGCATCGAGTGCCTGGCGCGGCCGGGGCAGAGCGTCACCGTGATCGGCGATGCGGTGACTGCCGGCAAAAGCAAGCAGGCGATCGCCAGCGCCTTCGAGGCGGCGCTGCTGCGCTAATCACATCGCCTGCTTTGTGTAGGCGACGTGCAGATAGCGCGAGAAAGTCAAGCCTTGCACCACGATGGTGAAGATCACCACTGCATAGATCACGACCAACAGGTCGGTCCGCCACGGCGACGGCGGCAGCGTCAGTCCGAGCGCGATCGAGATGCCGCCCCGCAATCCGGCCCAGGTCAAGACGGTGGCGGCGCGGCGTTTTTCAGCAAAGCTCTCGCGCGTCATCGCCAAGGGCACCGCGACGCTCACGAACCGCGAAATGACCGCGAGCGGTATCGCGAACACGATCGGCAGAAGCTCGAGCGGGTGCACGATCAAACCGAGAATCTGCAAGCCCATCAGCAGAAACAGAATGATGTTCAAAATCTGATTGAGCGGCGACCAGAAGCCGATCAGCACCGCGCGGGTATCGGCGGGCATGGCGAAGCGCGACGACGGCGACGACAGGCACAGCCCGGCACAGACCACCGCAATCGGGCCGGACAGTTCCGCGATTTGCGCAATCCGATAGCTGCCGAGCACCAATGCCAGCGATATCAAAAGCTGCAGGCCGTCGTCCTTAATTCGGCGCAGCATCATCGCGGCGAGCCAGCCGGTGACTACTCCGAGCATGGCGCCGCCCGCGATCTCGCGAACCAGCGCCCCGATGACCCGGCCATGGCCAAAATGGATGACGTCGCCCTGGGTAACGCCGAGCGCCATCAGGAACAGCACCACGCCCGCCCCGTCGTTGAACAGGCTCTCGCCGACTATCGCCGCGCGCAAGCTCGGCGGCAGACCAGACCGCTGCAACAAATTCTCGACGACGACCGCGTCGGTCGGAGCCAGCACCGCGCCAAGAACCAGACACCAAGCCAGCGGCACCGTGCCACCGATAAGGCTGAATGTCAGATAGCTGCCGTAGCCGAATATCGCCGTCGAGATCACGACGCTCGCCGTTGCCAGCAAGAGAATGAGCCAGCGCCGCTGGCTCAGCTCCACGATATCGACATGCAGGCTGCCCGCGAACAGCAACAGCGCGAGCGTGCCGTCGAGGAAGAAATGCGGCAGGTCCGCTTCATCGAGCGTGTCACGCAACCAATGCATAGCATGGAGATGAAACACCCGGTCGCTGCCGACATAGAGGAGCGACACCACAAGCGAGCCGAGCAGCATGCCGATCGCCGGCGGCAGCCCGGCCCAGAAGTAATTGACGCAGCCGATCAGGACCGCGAGCAAAAGCACGATGGCGAAGAGATCGACCGGCCCCATCTTTCGCTCACCGCCCCCGAACGCGCGCGACGCTTTTTACGCCCTTCCGGTCAGCTTCCGCGCCGCTTCGAGATGGCCAAAGCTTTGCACCGGTGCGCACATCAAGAAGCGATAGCCCTCCTTCACGATGCGATCGACATTGTGCTGTTCGACATGCGGGTGGCCGACGACGACATTGTTCTTCTTGCAGGTATCGACAATGCGCTTCATCCATTCCAGCACGACCTTGTGCTCATATTGCCGCGGATAGCCGAGCTCTTGCGAGAGATCACCTTCGCCGATCAGAATGCAGCCGATGCCCGGCACGTTTTTGAGCATGTCATCGAGGTTCTCGACGCCGCGGGTGTCCTCGATCTGCAGGATGCAGAAAAT
>Ga0182016_10008740_pt1 | contig 10177 bp, 9 predicted proteins | sample 712S2MmetaG_FD_120491 | JGI IMG/M metagenome (GOLD analysis project Ga0182016, IMG submission 120491) | Permafrost microbial communities from Stordalen Mire, Sweden - 712S2M metaG | ecosystem: Environmental > Terrestrial > Soil > Wetlands > Permafrost | place: Sweden: Stordalen | collected... | reverse complement strand
CTGCTCGGCGAGGCGGTATTCCGCTGCATTGTCGATCTCGACCGGGATCACCGCCCGCGTCTTGGGCGCCAACTGCGGCAGCACGTCGCGCTTGACCCGGCGCACCATGCAGCGGGCCCGCAGGTGCCAGTGCAGCCGCCGGTGGGCGTCGGCGCCACGGAATCGCTCGCCGAAGCTTCGGCCCGAGCCGAAGTCGGCCAGGCGGCCGATGATCCGCAGCTGGCTGATCAGCTCCTCGGGCCGGTTGACGACCGGCGTGCCGGTGAGCGCAAGCACCAGGCCGTCCTCGTCGACGGCCGACGCGACGGCGTGCGCGGCCCGCGTGCGCGCGGCGCCGGGACTCTTGCAGTAGTGCGACTCGTCGAGCACGAAGGCCTTCGGCGCGAGCGCCGTGAGCTCCTCGGCGCGCGCGGCGAGGATGTCGTAGTTGACGATCGTGATCTCGGCGCTCTCGCCGCCGCGCCCGCCGGAGAGCACCGCAACGTCCCGCGCGGGCAACCAGCGGCGCACTTCCCGCTCCCAGCCGAGCTTCAGGCTCGCGGGACACGCGACGATCGCCGGGTAGGCGCCGGCCGCCTCGACCGCGGCGAGCGCCTGAACGGTCTTGCCGAGCCCCTGCTCGTCGGCGATGAACGTGCGACGGCGAAGCAGCGCGTATTCCACACCGGCCCGCTGAAAGGGTTTGAGCTCACCGTCGAGCGCCGCAACCTGCAGGTTGCCGTCGGCGGCACTCGAGAGCTCGACGAGGCCGCGGGCGTGGGCGTGTTCCTCACGGATCTGCTGCAGCTGCGCGAGTGCCGGCTCGTCGACCCAGATGCCGCCGCCGGCCAACAGGCCGTCGAGCTGCTCGACGCAGAACGGGTCGGCGGCAAGCGCCGGCAGGGCGCGGTGTTCGTCGCCGATCGCGCTCGCCCCCTCGGCGGCGCCTTCGAGGGCCAGGAAGCGCTCGCGGGCGCCGTCGTCGTGCCCGGGCTCGAGCACGAACGTCGGCCGTTCGTGGACGCGCGAAAGGGCGAGCACCGCCCCCGGCGCCGGGCGGCCCTCTTCAAGCGCCCTGGCGCAGCGGCGCGCCGCGGGCGTGATCCACGCCGCGAGATGCACGCCGATCAGCTCCCAGCTCGCGGTGGTGAGCGCCAACGCCGAGCTGCCTTCGCCGACCGTCGTGCGCTCGCGGATCTCGCGCGGCAGCATCTCGCGGTCGCCGAGCAGCAGAAACTGCGGCCGGCCGGGTGAGCCGCCGACGTCGACTGTGCCCCGCCAGCGGGCGGAGCGCTCGAGCCAGCTCGTCAGCTCGCCGGTCGCAGTGACCTCCGGCAACGCCTCGAGCAGGCCGGCGATCAACGGCGCCTGGCGGCGCACGGCGAGCACCGCGACTGCGCCGTCGGAGGTGCGCCGGGCCGTCAGCCCGCGATCGCCGGCGAGCCGCGCAACCTGGTCGGCGCCGACCGTTGCGATCCGGACCCAGCGCTCGCCGCGCCGGTCGCGACGCAGGCTCGCCTCGCTGCCGGTGCTCGCCGCGAGCGGCACACTCGGCGCGGCCGGCGTAGCGAGCGCCGCCTCCACGACGCGGCTCGCGGTGAACTTCACGCCGCGCTCGCGCAGCGCGCGCAGCGCCGCGATCGCCCGGTGGTCGAGCGGTACGAGCGCACGATTCAGCGTCGGTACGACGAGCGCGCCTTCGTGGCGCAGCAGCTCACGAAGCTCGGCCGGAGCATCGAGCGAGAAGGTCAGGCAGGGGCCGTCGTCGGGCCGCGCGAGATCGAGGTAGCTGTGGTCCAGGCGCTTCGCGCGGCGATCGAGCCGCCGCCCCAGCCTGTCGCTGACCTCGGTGCCGGGGCCGGCCGCGTCAAGCAGGCGGCGCAGCGCGTCGGCCTGGTGCGCTTCGAGCGGGACCCGCCAGACGCGCTCGTCGATGTCCCACACGCGCCCCGGGATCGCGCGCACGAGACGCCGCAGGCGCTCATCGAACGGGAAGCGCAGCGCGGCCTGCTCGCGCTCGAGAGTGGCTTTCAGCGTCGCGGTCACCGGCCCACGATAGGGCCGCGTCCGGGCGGCGCGATCAGGCCTCCTGCTCGACGCGCCCTAGCCCGTGCAGGAGCTGGCGTGTGAGTGCGAGCTTGACGATCGGCGCGACTCCGGGGATCGCGGAGGCGACCCGGATGTCGTAGTCCAGACGCGTGCCCTGGCCGTGCGGCGTGAACTGCATCACGCCGACATGGCCGCGTAGCGGCGTGCCCTTGGTGATCTTGTAGACGATCCGGCTGGGGCGAACGAATTCGGTCACGGTCTCCTCGAACGGCGGCACGCCGAACGCGCGCAGCTCGCGCGCGGACCCAACGCCGTTGCGCTCGCCGTCGCTGCCGTCCGACAGACGCTTGACCTTGGCTCCGAACAGCGCGCCGAGTTTCTCGTGCTCGGCCATGTAGTCGAAGATGCGTTCGGGCGGCAGCGAGAAGGTTCGGGTCACTCGGACGTGGTAGGCGCGCATCGATCGCGGAGGTTACCGGCCCGGGCCGGACGGCTGTCGCGAGCTACAGTCCCGCCACCGATGGACCCGGCGGCCCGCATCATCGACGTCGGCTATGGCGGCAAGCAGCGCGCGGTCGGCGCCTGGCTCGTTCAGGACACGCTGATCGACTGCGGCTCGCAGGCCTGCATCCAGACACTGCTCGCCGGGCTCGGGGACGCGCGTCCGCACCGGCTGCTGCTGACCCACATCCACTTCGACCACGCGGGCGCCGCCGGCGCATTGGCGGCGCGCTGGCCGGATCTGGAGATCTGGGTCCATCCGCTCGGCGCGCGGCACCTGGTCGACCCGACGCGGCTGGTCGACAGCGCGCGGCGAGTCTTCGGAGCGCGCTTCGAGATGCTGGTCGGCGACGTCGTGCCGGTCCCGCAGGCAAACATCCACCTGCTCGAGGACGGCGCACAGATCGGCGACTTCGCGAGCGCCTGGACGCCGGGGCACGCGCGCCACCACGTCGCGTTTCTCGATCGGCGCTCGGGCGTCTGTTATCCCGGCGACGTTGCCGGCGTCGCGCTCGCGCCTGGTGTCGTGATCCCCCCGACGCCGCCACCGGACATCGACCTCGTTGCGTGGCGAGCCTCGCTCGAGCGGATCACAGCTTGGGACCCCACCGCCTTCGCGCTGCCGCACTTCGGGGCGATCGAGGACGCCCCGGCGCACCTGCGGCTGATCGCCGATGCGCTCGACCGTCACGAAGCATGGGCCCGCGAGGGGACCGAGATCTTCGAACGCGAACTCGCGGCCTGGCTCGGCGAGCGGCTGCCGCCGGAGGTCGCGGGCGACTACTCGTTCGTGGCGCTCGGCGCGCCCAGCGCCGAAGGGCTCGTGCGCTGGCTCGAGCGCTCCGCTCAGGCGGAGGGCTCTGAGCGCGAGCCGACGACGTAGGCGACGAGCCACTCCGTCGCCCAGCACGCGGCGATGAAGCCGATCGCGGGCAGGATCCCGATCCCGGCGAGGAACGCGATGACGACCGGCACGTAGATCGCGAGTACGCCGACGAGTGCACGTAGAACGGGCGCGCTTGCGGTTTGTTCGTTGGATTGCATGCCGAGACTCTCGCGCCCTAGCATGAAGGGACGTTCAAGAGACGCTGGCGGAGGCCTAAAAATCCCGCGCCGCTTGTGCCGGTGATTCCTCAGTGCTATTGTGGACAATATGCCTGATGCCTCGCCCCAACCTCGATCTGGACCGGTGGCTCGATGATCTTCAAGCAGATAACCCATGACGACCTTGGTTGTGCGTCCTATCTGATCGGCGACGAGGATGCCGGCGTCGCGGCAGTCGTCGACCCGCGCTTCGAGATCGACGCCTACCTCGAGCTGGCGCGCTATCGCGGGGTGCGCATCGAGCACATTCTCGAGACGCACAACCACGCCGACCACGTGTCCGGCCACGGCCGTCTGGTCGCCGCCACCGGCGCGACGATCCACGTGCACCGTCTGAACGATCCGGAATATGAGCACGAGGCCTTCGACGACGGCTGGGAGCTGGCGCTCGGATCCACGATCATCCGCGCGCTGCACACGCCGGGCCACCGCCCGGAGCACACTGCGTTCGCGGTCATCGACACGCGCCGTGGCGAGGAGCCGTGGGCCGTCCTGACCGGCGACAGCCTGTTCGTCGGCGACACGGCGCGCTCGGACCTCGCGATCGAGAAGACCGAGGGTGCCCGGGAGATCTTCCGCTCGCTGCACTCAAAGCTCCTCTCACTGCCCGACGACTGCGAGGTCTGGCCCTCGCACCTCGGCGGCTCGATGTGCGGCGGCGCCGGGCTGGACATGAAGATCTGTTCGACGATCGGTTACGAGAAGCGCCACAACGAGGCGCTCACGATCGACGACGAGGACGAGTTCGTGCAGTACACGCTGGCGCGGCTCGGACCGCAGCCGCCGAACTTCGTGAAGATCGTCGGCCTGAACCACGGACGGCTGCTGACGACGCCGTCCGAGCCGGTCGCGCTGTACGCGCACCAGGTGCTCGCGCGCCAGGCGCAGGGCGCACAGCTGATCGACGTGCGCACAGACCTGCAGTTCGACGAAGCCCACATCGAGGGATCGCTCTCGGTGCCGTCGTTCAGCCCGGGTTTCGGCACGAAGCTCGCGTGGCTGGTCGACATGGATCGCGAGATCATCTTCATCGGCCGCGACGACGCCGACGGCCACCGAGCGGTGCGGCTCGCGGCCGCCGTCGGCGTGCAGAACGTCGGCGGGATCCTCGCCGGCGGGATGACCAACTGGCGCCAGGAGCGCCAGCCGGTGGCCCAGCGCGAGAGGATCACCGTCGAGCGGCTCGCCGAACTGGCCGAGGCCGATGCGGAGCTGCAGATCCTCGACGTGCGCGAGGCCTCCGAATTCGATGAGGGACACATACCCGGCTCTATCTCCGTGCCGTGGCACGACATCACCGCAGTCCCGGACGGCGTCGACGCCGGGCGGCCGATCGCGACGATCTGCGCCGGCGGCGTGCGCGCGGGGACCGCGGCGAGCCTGCTTGCACTGCACGGCGCGGGGACCCTCTACCACGTCGTCGACGGCGGCGTGAAGCGCTGGCCGGCAATCGGCCGAGAACTCGTCGCGGCCTAGCGCGATGCTCGCCGTCGCGGCGCGGCCGGCGAAACTGATCACGCCGGCGCAGCTGGCGGCCAGGCTCGCGGATCCCCGCCTGCGAATCTTCGACGCGACCCAGACGCTGATCCGCCCGTCCGGCGGCGGCCCCTACGCGGTACAGAGCGGCCGCGAGGCCTACGCGGCCGAGCACATCCCCGGCGCCGCGTTCGCGGACGTCAATGGCGAGTTCGCCGATCCCGACTCCCCGTACCCGTTCACGCTGCCCAGCGCCCAGCGCTTCGCGGCGGCGGCGTCCACGGCCGGTGTGGGGCCCACGAATGAGGTCGTCGTCTACTCGGCCGGCGAGCCGATGTGGGCCACGCGCCTGTGGTGGCTGTTCCGCGTCTACGGCTTTGACCGCGTAGCGGTGCTCGACGGCGGCCTCGCGGCCTGGCGGGAGACCGGACTGCCCTTGACGGGCGGCGTCGAGCAGTACCCCGCGGCGAACTTCGCCGCCCACCCGCGCCCCGAGCTGCTCGCCGACCAGCCGGAGATCGAGCTGATCGCCTGCGGCGAGTCCGACTCGCCGCTGGTCAACGCGCTCTCGCCAGAGGTCTTCGCGGGTCGCGGGGCAACGTCGTACAGCCGGCCGGGCCACATCCCGGGCAGCGTGAACGTCCCTTGGCGCACGCTCGTCGACGAGACCGAGCGGTTCCACGCGCCCGCGCGCCTGCGGGCGAGCATCTGCCCGACGATCGGCGCCGAGCCGCCGATCGCCTACTGCGGCGGCGGGATCTCGGCGACGGTCTACCTGTTCGCGCTTTCGCTGATCGGGCGCCAGGACGGCCGTCTCTACGACGGTTCACTGACCGCGTGGAGCGCCGACCCGGCGTTGCCGCTCACCGTCGAGGCGGGCTAGGTGACAGCGGCGCGCAGCGCCTCGCGCAGGCGTGTCTCGTGCTGTGCGAAGGCGGGCGTCTCGAGCGTCTCGAGGCTGCGCGGCCGGGGCAGGTCGATAGCCAGCTCGGCGGCCACGCGGCCCGGGCGCGGCGAGAGCACGTAGACACGGTCGGCGAGGAAGACGGCCTCGGTGACGTCGTGCGTGATCAGCACGACGGTCGTTCGGACCTCGCTCCAGACCTCGAGCAGCCATTGCTGCAGATCGGCCCGCGTGATCCCGTCCAGCGCTCCGAACGGCTCGTCGAGCAGCATCACCCGGCGGCCGAGCAGCACCGTGCGCAGGAAGGCCGCACGGTGGCGCATCCCACCGGAGAGCTGCCAGGGCCACGCGCGCTCGAAGCCGCCCAGCCCGAAGCGCTCAATCAGCGGCCGGGCCTGTTCGCGGGCCTCGCTGCGCCCGACGCCGGCCAGCTCGAGACCGATCGTCACGTTGTCGATCGTGCGCTTCCACGGCAGCAGGCCGTCGCGCTGGGGCATGAATGCGCAGGCTCCCAGCCGACGCTGGAGCGCCTCGCCGTCGAAGCAGACCTCTCCGGAGTCGGGATCCTCGAGCCCGGCGAGAATGTGAAACAGCGTGCTCTTGCCGCTGCCGCTCGGGCCGATCACGGCGACGAACTCGCCGGGCTCGGCGACGACGTCGACGCCGGCGAGCGCAGTCACGAGCTCACCGCCGGAGTCGTAGGTCTTGTGCAGCCCGCGGACCTCCAGGCGGGCGCCCGCCGTGACTGCCGGCGCCGCCGCGCTCACCAGCCGTCCTGCCCGCGCACCGGTCGCCGCCAGGGCAACGCGGCGCGCTCGAGGCCGGCGACGACGAGGAACAGTGCGAGCGTCAGCAGCGTCGTCGCGATGATCGCGCCGAAGACAAGTTCGGTGCGGAAGTTGTTCTTGCTGACCTGCATGTAGACGCCGAGTCCCTGCGTGCCGCCGACGTACTCGGCGAAGATCGCCGACACGTAGGCATAGGTGACGGCCACCTTCAGCCCGGTGAAGAACTGCGGCAGCGCGCTGGGGATCCGGATTCGCGTGAGCAGCTGGCGCCGGCTCGCGCCCATCGTTCGCAGCAGCGCCATCGAGTCGTGGTCCGAGCTCGCCAGGCCCTGGACCGTCCCGACGCAGATCGGGAAGAACGTGAACAGCGCGACGAGACCGATCTTCGGGGCCATGCCGAAGCCGAACCAGATCACGACCAGCGGCGCGAGGACGATAATCGGTAGCGTCTGCGAGGTGACCATCAGGGGGTAGACGCTGCGGCGCACGGACTTCGACCAGTCGACAGCGATCGCCAGGATCACCGCAACGACGGTCGCGACAAGAATTCCGATCACGGCCTCCTCGGTGGTCGTGACCATCGCCGGCCGGAGGTTCGCGCGGTCGGCCCACGTCGCCGACGCGACCAGGCGCGGGCCGGGCACGATTTCCGCGCTGACCGAGAAGACATTGACCAGCACTTCCCAGAGCACGATCAGGAGCACGAGCACCGTGAGCGGCGGCCACGCCTCCCGCGCGAAGCGCTTGAGCCGAGCGCCCAGCGCGCGGTCACGGCGTGTTCCAGCGGCCCGCGCGGGCGCGGACTCGACTGCAATGTCCGTTGACGCCATGCCGGAAGCGTAGCGTGTGGGCAGCCTATTCTTCATTTTGCTTGTGAACTTTGTAAGGTATGGTCAATGACGATTGGCAAGCAGCTCCCCAAAGTGCTCCGTGCCGCCGCCTCGCTGCCCGTCGCGGCGCTGGCCGCGCTCGCGCTCGGCGCGTGCGGCCAGAGCCAGGCCCCGTCGGCGGGCGCGACGAGCTCGGGCGCTCGCCAGCCGGTCCGGATCGCCCTCGACTACACGGCGAACGTGAACTATCTCGGTATCTACGCGGCAATCGCGAACGGCTATTTCGCCAAGCACGGCATCGAACCTCAAATCATTCCCTACGCGGAAACGCCGGCCGAGACCCTGATCCGCTCGGGCAAGACCGACCTCGGCATCTCCTACCCGCCACAGGTCATCATCTCCCGCTCCCAGGGACTCAAGTACAAGGCCGTCGCCGCGCTCGTACACGGCAACACGACGGCACTGACGGTCTTGGACTCCTCGCCGGTCACCAGCCCGGCGCAGCTCTCCGGCAAGCTTTACGGCGGCTTCGGCATCTCCAGCGACCCGCCGACGATCAAGGCGATCATGAAGAACGCCGGCGCGAGCAACCCCGTCTACAAGGAAGTCGTGCTCAACACCGACGTCGTGCAGGCGCTAGCCGCGCACCGCATCGACTACACGGCGATCTTCGAAGGCATCGACGACGTGACCGCGGAACTGCACGGCGTGCACCTGCGCAAGTTCCCCTATCGCGACTATCTCGGCGCGGCCGGCCAGTACCCAAACGCGGTCTACGTCGCCAGCGACGAAGAGATCGCCAAGCGGGGACCGGTGCTCAAGCAGGCGCTTGCGGCACTCAAAGAAGGCTACGAATGGTCGGCGCAGCACCCCGCGCAGGCCGAGCAGATCCTGATCAGGGAAAACCAGACCGCGCTCGGCAACGGCCAGGCCGTCGTCAAGGCGACGGGCAACGCGACAGCCCCGCGCTTCGTGGGCCCCGACGGCAAGTGGGGCACGATGAACGCGGCGGACTTCCAGGCGCTGCAGAAGCTCCTGCTCGAAGCGGGCGTGATCAAGCACGCCGTGCCGCCAGGCGAACTGTTCACGAACTCGCTGGTCGATGGTGGCTGAGCTCGCCGACCTGAGCCGGGCCCGGGCGGGCGCACGCAGCCCCGGCGCCGGGCCGCTGCGCGTCGGGGCCGCCTACTTCCACCTGTGGCCGAACGACGCCGGCCTGCTGCTCGCGTCGGACGCGGGACTGTTCGCGCGTGCCGGCCTCGACGTCGAACTCGGCGTTCCCGATCCGCTGCGCGGCGACGCGCTGAGCCACCTTGTGGGCGGGTCGATCGACTTCGCGCTCTGCCCCCCGAACCGGCTGCTCGTGCGCGCCGAGCGTGGCGAGGACGTGATCGGGGTGGCCGCGATCAACCACCGCGGCCTGGAGACGATCCAGACCGTCGCCGGCCTGGGGATCGAGCGCCCGCGGGACCTCGAAGGGCGGCGGATTGCGCTGAACCCGACGCCGCGCGGCCTCGCGATGATCAGCACGGTCGTCGCGGCCGACGGCGGCGACCCCGAGGCGGTGCAGATCGTCGACAGCGGCGTTCGCGAGCTCGGCGTCGACGACATAGCGGCCGGCGAGACGGACGCGACCTTCGGCGGATACTGGGCATGGGACGCGCTCTTGGGCGAGCTGCCCGAGGAGGAGCGGGTTCTCTGGCGCGCCGACGAGCTGCACGGCGTCCCGCGCTACCACTCCTACGTCCTGGCTACGCGCCGCTCGCTCGCCGAACGCTGTCCCGAGGCCGTTCGCTCGTTTCTCGCCGCCTGCGGGCAGGGCTACCTCGCGGCGGGCCGGGACCCCGACCGCGCGTTGGCGCTCTTCGAGCGTGTCACACCGTTCTTCCCGCGCACCGTCCTGCGGCGCTCGCTGCGGCTCGTCTCGACGACCTGGAGCCACGACGGGCGCTGGGGACAACAGCGCAGCGAGCTGTTCGCCTCCTACGCCGACTGGCTGGCCGAACACGGCATCCTGGAGGCGCCGGACGACTGGACCAGCGCGATCACCAACGATTTCCTGGAGGCGGGGCCGCGATGATTGCGGGACTCGCCGAGGAGGCCGCCGCGATCGCGGCGGCACTTCAGGCGCGCGAGCCGCGTGCCGGCCTTGCGCGCGTCGTCGCGATCGACGGCCGCGCCGCCTCGGGCAAGTCGACGCTGGCGGCGCAGGTCGCCACGGAGCTCGGGGCGCCGTGCGTGCACCTCGAGGACCTCTACGGCGGCTGGGACGGCCTCGCCGACGGCGTGACCCGGCTGGTCGCCGACGTGCTGCTGCCACTGGCCGCCGGCGGCAGCGCGTTCGTGCCGCGCTACGACTGGCACGCGCGCCTGTGGCGCGAGCCGCTGCTGCTCGACGGCCCGGCGGACGTCGTGGTCGAGGGGGTCGGCGCGGGCGCGCTCGCAGCCGCGCCGTTCGTCAGCCTGATGGTCTGGATCGACGTGCCCCGCGACCTGCGCTACGAGCGTGCGATGGCCCGCGACGGCGAGCTGTTCGCGCGCAACTG
>Ga0182016_10008736_pt1 | contig 10179 bp, 7 predicted proteins | sample 712S2MmetaG_FD_120491 | JGI IMG/M metagenome (GOLD analysis project Ga0182016, IMG submission 120491) | Permafrost microbial communities from Stordalen Mire, Sweden - 712S2M metaG | ecosystem: Environmental > Terrestrial > Soil > Wetlands > Permafrost | place: Sweden: Stordalen | collected... | reverse complement strand
GGCAGGCGTCGCCGGATTGTAGACAACCATGCTCAGATCAGGCCGGCCATCGACCGCGAATGCCGAGTATTCGAAGGCGAGCGGACCGAGTACCGCATGCCGAATGTGTTTGACGGCCTCGCCATGACTTTGAACATCGTTGTCGCCCCACATCCGTGTGAACTCGGGGCTGAGCCGGCAGAGTTCATCGACAAGAGGTTTCACTTCCGCCGCTGCCCCCGCACGTGCGGCGTCCACCCGGAATGCACCCACCACGAACCGCGCCACACTTTCCCAGTCGTACTGGGCGGCGCGGACGCGAGGATCCAGGAACATGAAGCGCAGGATATTGCGCTGCTCCGGGGGCAGCGAGCCATAGTCTATGAGCATCACCGTCGCCGCCCGGTTCCATGCGACCACATCCCAAATGGCGGTCCGGATAAGAGCTGGACTCGGCTCAAGCGCATCGAGCACGCGCTGCAACCGCGGCGTCACGCCGTCGTCCTTGCGATAGCGGACTTCTGGCGGACGTCCGAGACCAAGCAGGAAAAGATGCTCACGCTCGACATCCGTCAGCATCAGCGCACGCGCAATTCGATCAAGCACGTCTGCCGAGGGCGCACCGCCTCGTCCCTGTTCCAGCCACGTGTACCAGGTCGAACTTATGTTGGCGCGCTGTGCCACTTCCTCACGGCGTAGCCCGGGAGTGCGTCGACGCTGCGATGCAAAGCCGAACGCTGCCGGATCGAGCTTCGCGCGGCGATCCTTCAAATAGGATCCAAGCAGGCTCTCGGTCCCAGGTTGTTGACTCATCCTGTTGCTGACTATACTAGGATAATGTCACTACTTTACCAGGATAAGTGGAACGCAGACACTGCGCTTAACGACTTGTAGGGAGATCTGACATGCGTGTATTCGTCACTGGAGCAACCGGCTGGGTCGGCTCGGCTGTCGTCGAAGATCTGATCGGCGCCGGCCATCGCGTGCTCGGCCTGTCTCGCTCGGATAAGGGAACAAAGGCGCTCATCGCGGCGGGCGCCGAGGTGCATCGTGGCACTCTCGCGGATTTGGAGAGCCTTCGCACCGGCGCGGCGACATCGGATGCCGTAATCCACGCGGCTTTCAATCACGATTTCTCGAAATTTGCGGAGAACTGCGCTGAGGACCAGCGTGCCATCGAGACAATCGGCGCGGCGCTCGAAGGCTCCGACCGCCCGCTGCTCGTCACGTCCGGCGTAGCCCTTCTCTCCCCTGGACGCACTTCAACTGAGGAAGACGTGCCACCGTCTTCGTCTCCTTTTCCCCGCAAATCGGAGGCCGCTGCGGCCGCGCTGGTGGAACGCGGCGTAAAGGCGTCGACTGTCCGGCTCGCCCCATCGGTCCATGGACACGGCGATCACGGCTTCGTTCCGATCCTCATCGCAATGGCGCGCGAGAAAGGCGAGTCCGCCTATATCGGCGGTGGGCTGAATCGCTGGCCAGCCGTGCACCGGCTCGACGCCGCCCGAATTTACCGGCTGGCGCTCGAGCATCGCGCGCAACCGCGCCACTTCCACGCCGTCGCCGAGCAGGGCGTACCCTTTAAGAAGATTGCCGAGGTAATAGGCCGCCATCTGAAAATTCCAGTCGTCTCGAAGTCACCCGAAGAGGCGGCCGGGCACTTCGGCTGGTTTGCGATGTTCGCGGCCCTGGACGCCCCTAGCTCGAGCGAGCGGACCCGGTCACTGCTCGGCTGGGAGCCCACACAGCCTGCGCTCATCGCCGATATCGATCATCCGGCCTATTTCGCTCACTAGGCAAGGCACGATCAATCAGCACAGACCTGTAGCCGGCTTGCAGGCGCCTTCTGAGCAGACCCGATGGGGGCGCCTGTTCTAGCTTCGCGACGGCCGCGCCGGTGGCGTTAGGAGTCCGTGGGTCGCTCTGGGAGGGCTTCTGGCTGGGTCGCAATCGCGACAGGCCATATATCCGCACGCACAGAACGCCTGGTGTTTCCAGTACTTCCATGTACTTGGAGTGCTTAAGCTCCGTTTGATTTCAATGTTGCGTTTGTACATCCGCGTCAGGCTAAGCCTACGTCGGCGAGAGCCCCTGTCCGAACGGCAGGCGCCATTTTTCCGGGCCTAATGCTGCCCGGCCTCATTCAAGGAAAAGTACACGATGAATCGGATTGCACGAAACGGACTGGTTTTGTCCCTGCCCGCCCTATTGATCGCCACGGGACCGCTGACCGCGCGCGCCGGTGATGGTCCCTATGTGGGGGTTGAGGGCGGCATCAACTGGGAGAGCCCGCAGAACTTGCGACAGGACGGCCGGGTGATCGACAGCCTCCACTTTGACCAGGGTTGGGCTGCCGGACTGATCGGTGGGTATTCCTTCGCCAACGGGCTGCGTCCGGAATTGGAGCTGGACCATCGCTCCAATCGTCTGGATAACGATTCGTTAGGGGCTGACCACGGATTGGATCGAGCCGAGAGCGCATTCGCCAATCTTTGGTACGACTTCAAAGCTCCCAGCGGATTCTTCAGCGTCGTGCATCCTTACCTGGGTGGTGGTGTCGGAGCAGTGCGCTCCTACTACCACAACGCCAATCTCGGAGGCTTTCCGATCCCCAGTGACTACGCCACCGAGTTCGGTTATCAGGCGGGCGCGGGACTCGGGTACGACGTCACGAGCCATCTGACGCTAGGCCTCGACTATCGCCATGTCTGGACTAACCGCAGCTCCTTTACGCCACCGGTTGGGTTCGGTCCGCCGGTCGAACAGCGCTACCTGGCCAATACGGCCCTAATCAGCATTCGTTACTCCTTCGGCTCGCCGCCGGCCCCTGTGGCGCCTGCACCTCCCCCCCCGCCGCCGCCGCCGCCGGCGGCGGTAACGCCTGCGCCCGAACCGGCCCCTGTGGTCGCGGCGCCGGCTCCGTGCAATGCTCCCGCCGGCTTTCAGGTCGATGCCAACTGCCGCATCATCCAACAGACTGTGGTCGTTCGGGCCGTGGACTTCGAGTTCAACTCGGTCAGGCTCACAGTCCCCGCGCAGCAGACGCTCGATCAGGTTGCAAGCGCGCTGGCGCAGCAGCCTGAGCTTCGGGTCGAGATACAGGGCTACACCGATTCGATCGGCAAGGATGCCTACAACATGCAGCTCTCGCAGCGGCGCGCCGATGCAGTCAAGTCCTATCTGATCAGCAAGGGCGCTAACGGCACGACGCTCACTGCGCGTGGTTACGGCAAGACAAATCCGGTGGCCAGCAATGACACCGCGGAGAACCGCGCCAAGAATCGGCGCGTCGCATTCGAAGTGACCAATGGCCTGCCCAATGTGAAGGTCGAGGTCCAGCCAGCGACGGCAGAGTCGACCGAGGCCGCAGTACAGGGAGGCGAGCACCCCGCCAAATAGCATTCGCTGCACGACACCGCTGGCGGCGCGCGTCGCTCTCAGGAGCGCTCGCCGCCAGCCCCTTGCGGGGCAGGGATTACCGCATCAATTGCAGGGGTTGCGGGAGTCTGCTGAGCAGGTCTTCGCTGAATTCCGCGTCGATGTGGAAGAAGGCGATCACCGCGCGCTTATCCGAGCGGTTTTCCCATGCATGGTCCGTCCCGCGCTGAACCACCACGTTGCCCTTCCGTAAGCTCACTTCGCTGTCGTCAAGCCACAGCACCACCTCCCCCTCAATGACCACGACGTAGTCGAGTGTCTTGGTCCTGTGCATGACGGTGCGCTCGCCCCCCTCGCTGAGCGGATAAATCTCGATGATCCGCAGCAGGTGCCCGCTGGTGGGCATGATGGTGAACTCACGTTCGTTCGGTTCCCGCGGCTCCGTCGGAGTGAGGATCGGAACCGCCGTCGCAACATTCCATATCTCGAAGAAATCGGCGCCGATCGAAGGGCCGAGCATCGAGTGGTACTGTGGGGGCGGTCCATCCGACAGGACGATGGATTTTCCTTGCGCGTCATGACCGGTGACGACGCGCCTGATGGATTCTGTCATTGCACTCCTTCGTCCAGAAATATCTGGACCTCGTGGAACAGCTGCTCGCGATTCTTTTCTATGAATGCCATGTGGGATGCTGAGCCGATGACCACCAGTCGCTTGGAACGCGCATTTGATAAGGCAGCGAAGACGCCGAGCGTGTCGCCCAGGAGCGTGACCTCATCCCACTCGCCGCGCGCCACCAGGGTCGGTACCGTGACCATGGCAGGATCCCAAATGGGCTTGCCGGCAAACCAGTAATCCCGATTGTCCTGAAATATCCCGTTGGGGGTTCGTACCACGGGCGGATTCAGCGACGCGCCTTCGGGGTCGGTCGCCAGTTCCGCCGACGACCACTTCTGGAACCAGTCAGGCGGAAAGATATCGTCCTTATGCGCCGAGGGAGTGCCTGCCTGCAGTCGATCCCGACCCTGCTGCACGGTCCACGCCTGGTAGGCGCCGAGGGATCCCTCGCCGCCCGGGGCGGCACCGCTTCTAACCCATTGCGGTGCATAGAGCACGAGCCGGCTCACCTTGTCGTTGTGGCCTGCCGTATAGGCACCCGCGATAGTCGCTCCCCACGACCAGCCGATGATGTCCAGGCGCCGCAGTGCGCGGCGAGACAGCACGTGGTCAATCGCCGTTCCCAGATCTTTGACTGCGGTGCTCGTGCGGACCAGGGGGGGATTGTCTGCGGCCGGCTGCTGCATCTCGGCCGGACGGGAAGATGAGCCATAGCCGCGCAAGTCGACGAAATAGACGTCGTATCCGTGGGTTGCCAGGTAGTCCATCCAGGAATAGCCGCCCAACGCCAGATCAAAGGTGGCTTCGCTCGCCTGGGTGGCACCGTTGACATAGATGACGGTGCGCTCGGCGCTGAATTGCCTCATCCCCTCACGGTGTTTGTTTCGAATATAGAGCTGAATGCCCGGATCTTCCGACGGGATCAGGTAGCTTTCCGAGACCACCTTCGATTCGACAGACCTCTGTGAGGCCGTGCATCCGGACAGGCTGAGCAAGCTGAGCCCAACGACCCACATCCTCGAGGCATCGGCCATAAATCCCCGCGCGCTTTCCCCGACTCACTTAGCTGATATATGGCGAAACAGATGCTTACGAGCCTCCTCGTCCATCTCAGCCTTGAAGGCGAATTTGTCTTTGAGCGCTTCCGCTCGCTGTGCAGCTGGTCGGGCATTCACGAGGTCGAACCAGCGCTTGAGGTGCGGTAGCGCCTCCCACGCATGGTTGCTGAGCACGTAGGGCACCGCGCGGGCCCAGCCCCAGGCGGCCATATCGGCGATCGTGTATTTGTCGCCAAGCAGGAAAGGCCCTGCCTGGGCCTGGCCATCCAGGATCTCCCAGTGACGCCTGGCCTCGAAGTCATAGCGCTTGACGGCGTAGTCCAGGCCCTTCGGGGCGTAATGGCCGAAATGCACGGCCTGGCCGGAGTACGGCCCGATGCCCGAAGCAATGAACATCAGCCACGACAGGAGCTCGCCGCGATTCCTGAGGCCCGCTTCGGGCAGGAACTGGCTGGTTTTCTCGGCCAGATAAAGCAGGATCGCGTTGCTATCGAATACTCTGATGTCCCCGTCAAGGATTGCCGGCGTCTTGGCGTTCGGATTGATTGCCAGGAACTCAGGCTTGAATTGGTCCCCCTTTCGCATATCAACCGGAACCACCTCGTACGGCAGACCGCTCTCTTCGAGAAAGAGCGCGACTTTCATTGGATTGGGAGCCGGATGGAAATAGAATTTGAGCACGCCAGTTCTCCTTGATCGCAGATTATCGGGCATATCTGCCTCCCACAACGGGATTCGTTCCGCCGACGAAGCCGGGCGCCGCCCTTAGCCGTTTACTCCGGCGCGGCAGCGCGCCAGGGCGCCTGATCGATTGGTTCATCCTCCCCGTGCGCGCCCGCCATTGCCGGCAAAGCTTCGGCGTTGACCGCCAGCAAGCGTTGAAAATCACTCGACGGCACGGCGCGGCTGAACAGGAAGCCCTGCCATTCATCGCAATGATATCGGCGCAGGATCTCCAGTTGAGCCATGGTTTCGACGCCCTCCGCGACCACCTTAAGATCCAGCGAGTGGCCCAGCGCGATGATGGCCTTCGTAATGGCGAGGTCATCCGGATCCGCCGCAATATCACGTACGAAGGTGTAGTCGATCTTCACGCTGTCGACCGGAAAGCGCTTGAGGTAGGCCAGCGAAGAATGTCCGGTCCCGAAGTCATCGATTGCGAGCGTGATACCGTAATTCTTTATCTGCTCGAGCAGGTGCAGCGCCTTCTCGGGATCGGTCATTACGACACTTTCCGTAATTTCGAATTCGAGCAGTTGCGGATCGCAGCCGGTCTCGCGCAGCACCCGATTCAGGTTGTCCAGCAGCCGCGAATCGGCAAACTGTTGCGCGGACAGATTGATGGCCACCCGTGTGGGCGGCAGCCGCGCATCGCGCCATTGCGCGATATCGGCGCAGACTGTCTCCAGCACGCAGCAGCCGATGGAGGAGATCAGGCCCGCCTCCTCCGCGACAAAAATGAAATCGCCCGGCTGCAGCATGCCCCGCTGGGGATGCCGCCAGCGCACCAGGGCCTCCGCACCGGCAATCCGGCCGGTTTGAATATCGATCTTGGGTTGGTAATGGACCTCGATTTCGCGCCGTGCCACCGCCTGCCGAAGTTCATTCTCGAGTGACAGCCGATCGACGCTGTGCACGTCGATCTCATTGGAATAGAACTGGTAGGTGTTTCGCCCGGAAGCCTTGGCCCGGTACATGGCGATGTCGGCGTTCTTGAGCAGTGAGGAACTATCGGTGCCGTCCTTCGGATAGACCGCAATGCCGATGCTCCCCGACAGATGATATTCCTTGCCCCCGATCTTCAGCGGCCGGGTCATGGCCGTGAGCAGCTTTTGAGCCACCGCGCCGAGCTCCTGGATCTCCGCAAACTGCTGGACGATCAGCGTGAATTCATCGCCGCCGACACGGGCCAGCGTATCGCCCGAGCGCACGCAATCTCGCAGGTGCTTTGCCACCTGACGCAGCACATGGTCGCCGGCATCATGTCCGAGTGTATCGTTGATGATCTTGAATCGATCGAGATCCAGGAACAGCACGGCGACTGATCCGCCGGCGCGTTGCGCGCGAGCGATCGCCTGCAGCAACTGGTAGGTGAAGAGCAGGCGATTGGGAAGCCCGGTCAGGTCATCGTGATGTGCGAGGTGGCGGATGCGATCCGCGGCCCAACAGCTTTCGATGGCGATGCCGGCAAGATTGGTACAGATCCGGATGAGGCGCTCGTCCATCGGCCGCGGTTCGGTGCCGCGGCGGCTGTACAAGGACAGTGCCCCCAGCGCCTGATCCTTGGTGCCGAAGATGGGCCATGCACGGGCCAGTTGCAGGCCGGCCTGGCGCACCTGGGACCGCATGACCTCGCCTAGCGGATACTCATCCAGATCGCGCACCATCACCGGCGCGCCATGACGAATAGATTCGATGCACGGGGTGACCTCCTTGCCACCGGACGCTTCAGCGATCGCCCGATCGAATCCAGCTGGCAGCGAGGGGGCGACGGCCAGGCAATTGCGGGCGCCATTGGGATCGAGAGCCACCAGCGAGCACAGGCCGCCGTCGGACTGCGCTTCCACAAACTGAGCCAGGGTGGTGAAGATCACCTCGAGCGCAGCCCCCGAGGCGATCAGGCTCAGGATCCGATTCTGGTCTGCCAGCAGCGTGGCCTGATGCCGGCGCTCGGCTTCGCGGTGCAGACTCTCCAGGGCGAAGGATGCCTCCATCGCCAACTGCTCGAGCAGCTCGACAATGTCCTTCTGAAAATAGTCCGCTTCCTGCGAGAACACGCACAACAGCCCGACCACTTCTTTCTGACAGGTGAGAGGAAACGAGGCTTCCGAGCGAACCACGCCGTGCGAGGGCGCAATTCCGTTGACGACGCGGGGCGTGCCAGTGCGCAGTGCGATGTGCAGCACGTCCGGGGGCAGATCGTCCAGTTGCTCATGGTGATCGCCGTGGAAGGCCACGAACTCGATGCCCGACTGGTCGCGCTTGAGCATTCCCACCGCGGCCAGCATCAGCCCACTGGTGCCGACGCAAATTCGGCACAACTCGTCGAACAGTTGCTTGCGATAGCGAACGCGCGAGATGAGCTGGCTGGCCTGGCTCAGCGCCGCATACAGCTCGGTGAGGCGTGCCAGTCCGTGTTCTTTCACGTCGCGTTCATGCACCCGCGCGCGCGTGACACGAATGCACAACAGGGCGGTGATCAGCGTCCCGATCGCCAGCGCGATGATCAGCAGGCTGCGGGTCCAGCGCGCCAGCTGCCCCAGGGTGGATGAGAATCGCGCCGACAGTGGAGTGAGTTCGCCGTTGATGCGGTTCAGTTCGGATCGCGCCGCGACCAGTTCGTCTTCGGGTACGACGCTGCCATCGCTCGGATGGATGCGGGCCGCCACGGCGAACAGTCGCAAGGTGTAGGAGTCGCCATCGGTCCAGATGTCGATCGCATGCCGGACCGGGCCGGACTGTCCGAACAATCTGAACAGCAGGATGATGCTGCCAATATCGGCCGGATCACTGCCGCCTTGCCGGAAGCCTTCCCACGCGCCCTGCACATCGGCCGGGCGGCGCTGAAGCGCCAGGCGGGCCTGCAGATCACCGAGTGGAAAGGCGATGGCCGTGAGGTAGCTGCTGAAGTCCTCTTCGGAATGCGTGACCGTGTACTGCGACAGGTAGTAGGTCGCATTCTTTTGTCCCTTGGAATACAGCCCCTCGCCCCCGACCCACGCGCGCACGGTCGAGAGCACCTCGATACTGATCACGGCGGCGATCAGCATGACGGTCAGCGACAGGAGCACGGGTGCCACGAAACGGATCGCCGATCGTGACATTGCACCGGACCCGAGGGAGCTGCTGCGTTCGGATCGCATCATCCCTGGGATCACCGAGGGTAAGAGGAATTGTCAGAGAGCTTATCGGGCAGAATCCCGCGTTACCGAGAGAGCGGTCACGCCTAGGGCCTCCCCGTGGCAACTGTTGTTAACCGATAAGTAACCGACCGTGGCGCGCCCGGCTGCCTTCGCCCAGGCTCACCGAGAGTTGCGCACTTTGAATCTCCCCCGTAGACTCGACATAATCTGCTCTCCAGGGCAGAAAGATGGAGAAAAAACAGCAAGTTAGACGATGCGACATATGCACTTTCTGGGAAACAGGGCGGTTTGGGCCCTTTCCGGAGTCTTGGTTCGTCTGTGCGGTGATTCACATCGCGCCCGCCGGGCCTGCTCTTTAAACAAAAACCAGCATGGAGCTGCAATGGATCACCACAACCGATCACTGGCCGACGACCACTGGGTCGAGAGCCTCCACACCTATGTGAAGCCCGACTGGAATGACCTGGTGTCGGGAGAATTTGCCACCAAGGTCATCAACGGCAGCTGGTCGCTCGAGGCCATGCGCGGGTGGATCCTGCAGCTGTACCCGTTCATTCACGCCTTTCCGAAGTTCCTGGCCGAGGCGCTGATCAAGGTCGAGGATGAATATTCGCGATCCTTCCTGATCGACAACATTCGTGTTGAAAAGGCGCACGCCGACCACTGGCTCTGGATGGGTGAAGGCTTCGGCATTGCCCGAAAGGACATGATGGCGCTCGCCACAGGCGAACGCGCCCTGTTGCGCGACGTCCAGTCACTGAGCGACTGGATCTGGTACATCAATGCCAAGGGCTCGCTCGAGGAGGCCGTGGCCGCCACCAGCTTCGCCATCGAGGGGGCTACCGGCGATCTGAGCCGGGCGCTACTCGAGGGTTTCGAATCCTACGGATCGCGTCCGGGTGTGACGATGAATCCGCGAACCACGAGGTGGTTCCGTAACCACGCCAAGTACGATGACGAACATCCGCGCATCGCGCTGGCCGTGGTGACCCGCTACGCACAGACCGAGCGCGCGCGCATGAAGGTCATGGTCGCCGCTCGGCGCAGCCTGCAATTGCTTAATCTGGCGCTGCTCACCGCGAGCCGTACGTACTCGAAAGAGAGCTCGATCACGGTCTCGGTCGGCAATATGCCCCGCGTGGGCGATCGCCGACGGGCACAGCAACCGATCGCATTTCCGGATCGGCGGATCGTCGATCAGCGCGTGCCGGCACCCCGGACCGAGGAATCTCGAATTCCGGCCTGACTTTATTCGGCCGCCCGACCCGTGGCGGGTCTGCCG
>Ga0182016_10008735_pt1 | contig 10180 bp, 10 predicted proteins | sample 712S2MmetaG_FD_120491 | JGI IMG/M metagenome (GOLD analysis project Ga0182016, IMG submission 120491) | Permafrost microbial communities from Stordalen Mire, Sweden - 712S2M metaG | ecosystem: Environmental > Terrestrial > Soil > Wetlands > Permafrost | place: Sweden: Stordalen | collected... | reverse complement strand
AGAGTAGACAAGTGGCCGGTGACGGCTGCTCCCCGCAGTTTGGCGCTATCGTCTAGGGGTTAGGACGTGAGATTCTCAATCTTAAAACCCGGGTTCGATTCCCGGTAGCGCTACCAGATATTGAACGCTAAAGCCCGTTAATTCAACGGGCTTTTCCTTTGCCCGAAAATCCTCATAGCGCGTGTTTGGTCACAATAGCGCGTTTCGTGGTACACAGTTTGGTACACAGTCCGTTTTGCCCGGTTCCCGCTCCGGCGGATTCCGGCCCTGTCGATAGCTCGCCTCAAAACAGTTTCCCCGCGAAGCACAAAGCAGCGCAGGATGGGGTGTAGTCGCACTGCAAGCCGCTCTGAGCGATTGCAAGCCCCCCGGCTTGCCTGGGGAACCTTGCGGACGCGGTGAAGGCTCTGGGAACTTAGTGCAATATCGCACGAATCTCCGCAAGAGTCTGGAAAGCTGCCCCGGCCCGCTCATTGAAGTTGTCGAAGTTGTCCAGACCTAGGGGGTGTACAGGCATGGACGGCTTTTGAGGCGCTTACTCGGCTTCTAAAAATCGGCGATGGGGTAGTGCGATATTTGCACCAAATGTGAAATTTAATGACGAGTGGATTCGAGCAGTTTTTCAATGCTGATAGCCGAGATGCGCAGAGTGCCGCCGGGTACTAGTTGCGAGGCCGAGAGAGTTCCCCGGTCTACATAGCGGGCAACTGTCCGGGTACTTACTTGCAAGTATGCTGCGGCCTGCTTCACGGTGAACCAATCACGATCTAGCATTTGCGGCGCGGTTGCTATGGGCATCTCTTCCCTCTGCTCTGTTTTCCCACTCATGTCAACAAATGTCAACAGAAGTCGCCAGAATGAGGCCCCTTTTTCGCCAGATTTGTGATGCAGATTCATTTTCTAGCCATCGGCAGCCGTTCGATAGGCCGGACAGCGTTACAATCCCTTCAGCAGTTCCGAGAGCGTTGTTTCGAGGGCAGAGGCGATCTTGCTCAGGGTGCGCAACCCCGGCTCGCGTGTACCGCGCTCAAGGTCCGAGATGTGGACCTCGTGGACGCCGGACTGCTCGGCAAGGTCGATCTGCCGCCAACTCCGGGCGCGGCGCAGCTTTCTGATCCGCTCACCCGTCGCTGCACAGATTTCCTTTGCCATTCCCCAATGTTCGGCTTAGTCGATGCGCTATATTTAGCGCATACGCTCTTTTGGCTTTTCAATCTATCAAACGCGCAACCTTTGCACGGAAGAGGGAAAAAGATGAGCAACGCGACTGACGATTTGCTCCGAAGTATCGTTGACCGGACTGCCAGACAACAGGAGAGAGAAGTGGAAATGGAAGCACAAATACGCAAGGACGACCGCGCAGACCATGCCTCGAAAAAAGAGTGGTCTGTTTGGTTCGTTGCTATCGGAGTGCTATTTTCATCGATCTTGAGCAGTTTAGACGTTTTATTCAGAGGCAAGAGCCTCAATCATTTCGGACAGGATCTTGTCTTTTCTGCCGTGGGCTTTTTCGTGATCTGGATTTTGAATCGTGTCTACCATGAGTTCCGATTCCGCACGAAGGAGATGACCGTTAAGGTTTCCGCACTCGAAGAAAAAGTGGACACGTCAATTCGACTTTCTGCGAAAGTATTGGGCAGACTGACCGAAATCGATGAAAAGCTGGACACAAGGCGGAGGGAGAAAAGTTAACGGGTTGGGAGTGAGAATGGCAACGGAATCAAAAACAGTTGCAGCGAATGAAATGACTAAGACGTTCGGGACTTCTAGCCCCGAACCCGGAATGTACGTTCTCTCGCATTGGGTGAGTGCACTGCCGCTGAAGATGGATGGAAACGACTGCCTTTTCGGCAACGCATGGGACAGGCTCTCTCACACAAAGATCAAGGAGATTGAGCATCACTCAATCCTGGACGGTGATGTCTATGTCACCGAAGCAGGTAAGGTGCAGGTCAGTGGTGAGGGGGGTGAGGGAAATGTAGGTCTGGGGACGTTAGACCTATTGCGCAATTTGCTCGAACTCCACAGTAAGGGCGTTGATCCGTTTGCTGCAACATGGTTTCCCTACGATTGGAGCCATTATGAGGATGTTGTAGTACACGGTTTCTTTGTGCTCTACGGTGGCAAGATTGTCGAGGAAGAGTTTACTTTCCCCAGTTACTCCCAGCTTGTACTTGAACGTCCTGCTCTATACAAAGACCCTGAGATTCACAATCACCGTTTTCGTGATGAAGCATGGGAACGTTACTGGTATCGCAAGTTCTACACGGAGACCGTGGCCGGGCAATTGATGGTGCTCCGCTCTGATGAACCATCGCTTTATTACTTTGGGCGTCCTACGCGCGATTTGACTCCAGATGTCGCGCTCACTGTTCTGACTAAACTCTACTATTTGCTCTGGGTCTTTATTCCTGTCTTGGGGGCCATCGCGTTTCCGGCTTTGCGGCTCGTCATGGCGATTGCTGCGGTCATACTTCTGGGCCTCTGGGCGCTCATTTGTTGGCGATTACGGAAAGTTGGGATGGAGTAGCAGTATGATTCGGCAGTTTGTGCAATCCTGGGCACCGGCAAATAAGGGAGAAATCCACATCCATGAACACGGAAGAACAGAATGCGTTTTTGCTTAAACTTCTACACCGTCTGTATTTTGAGCTTGGCGTGTATCGAGTGTTTGTTGAATTTGGGCGGCTGTCGATTGGGGAAGAGGCTCTGGAGAAGATGCTGCGTGAAGCTCGTCAAAACCCGACGCTGCGAGAACACGTAGATTCCTACTTTGAAGCGTTCGCCGCATCGCTTCCTCTATCTGGCGGCATTGATCCGAACCAAGCCCTTCGCGAATTTCTGTCGCAACTTGGCTCCAAACAGAAGCCGAACTAGCTGAGGTCTCAGTCTCTTGCATTTCGACACACTCCATGCGATGATTCGCGTGAGTGTACCGGATTTACCAAGGCCCCGCCTGCCAGCGGGGTCTTTGCTGTCTCATGGTAGCATTGGTCGCACCGCCGCTCTGAACACGATATGATTCTCTTGAATCGGCTAGGGTAGCTCCCGAATGGGCAGGCTTTCCCGGCTTGCCCCGCCGATCTCTTCATAGCCGGGATGCCACTCGGGAGGTGGCAGGATGAACTCTGACTGCGAGAGCTTTCAGCAACGGCTCGACGCTGCCTTATCATTGCCGAAGTCCGCACAACAATTCCTGTATGTGTACTGGCTCGCGGCTACAGAATGGCTGAAACGGTGTGCGGAAGAATCGAAAAATCCTCAAGTCCCACCACGCACAGCCGAGGGTTTGCCGGAGTGGATGCAAGGCGCGGAAGAAAGCGTTGCAAAGTCTAACGAAGTCATGGACCAGCTTCGGTGCATTGAAGGTTATCTGGGCCACGCGCCGCGCAAGATCGATCCAAAGAATATCCAAGACTCGAAAAGTCTCCATGCGGTGAAGTGGATTCGCGCGGCCATTCAAGAGGGCTGGTCAGATGAATGGATTGCGTGTTGGTTGTCGAGTTATCTTAGTCCGAGCACCAGAGCGGAACGTGGCCGTCCGGCGGGAACGGTCGATCTCGACGGACACGCTGTGATAGCCCTTACCTTGCATGAGTCGGACCCGAAGCGGTGGAGCTATCCAATGCTGGCGGATGAGTTTTTCAAATGCACAAGCGAATCCGACACCTTATGCTTGAACGAGTTTGGCAAACACACAGCGGATTCAGTCTGCGTGGACAAGCTAAAGAAAGCAGTGGCGCGGCTCCGCACGTTCCTGCAAGAGCTTGGCTACAAACCCGCAGGGAAATAAATTCCAGGAATTGTTGTCTCTTCCTGTTCAATTCAGTTATCGCTAGGCTTCGGATGTGGGCGGAAATTGACGCCACAAAGGAGCAACGAGACAATGACTGAACAGGAAAGCACACTTACCCCTATCAAAGCGGCACGTTATCTCGGAGTTTCCGAAGCTTCATTACGACTTTGGCGCTCGGAAAGCCGTGGACCGCGATTCTTCAAAGCTGGCGAAAAGCTGATCCGCTATCGCCGTGCCGATCTTGATTCATGGATTGAACAGCGCTTGAGCGCACCCATCGCAGATGCACGGTGAGCGGGGCGCGAACATGGCGAGCGAAGAGTCAACAATGCCGGCGCTGGTTTGGGAGGGCGCGGAGAGGCCGCGCATTCCGCCCGGCGAATACAGCGGGCGCTGCACGGGCTACCAAGGACCGCAGTGGGTGCGTGAGTTTGGCCGTTGGGGGCTGCGGCTGGATTTTGTGCTGGACCCGGAGGAGCAAGCTGTCAGCGCTTTCTACTCACTAGGTGAGAACCGCGATGCGTTCACGATCGGCACACGGTCGAAATACTTCAAAGACTGGGTGCGGGCAAACGGCGGTCCGCCAAAACGCGGCCAGGAGATGAGTCCGGCGGTACTTGTGAATCCAGAAATCGGGTATACCGTTCATGTGGGCAATGCAGTGAAGGACAGCGAGGGCGCAGTGAAGGACGATGCGCTAGTGTACAGCCGGATAGACAAAATCCTTGCGGTGAAGCGCCCAAGCAGCGAGGGGGGAATGCAGGCAAGCTGGCAAGCAGGTTCATCCTTCGACCCTCGAAGCCTTTAACCCCTTAAGCCCACACGCCGCGATGCACCTATGCAGACAAGCAGGTTTCACCCTCGACGCCCTTAAGCATTAAAGTAGGACAGCACCTAAGCGCCCATGCAGGCAAGCAGGTTTCGTTTTTGCTCTTGCGTAAACCTATCACGTTAGGTATATTGTTAGGATGAAGTGTCCGATTCACAAAGTCGAGCTAATTTGCTATTGCCCCGCTTGCCGTGGAGAGGTTACGAGCAAGCGCAAGGCGGCAACGTCCCGCGATAACGGCAAGCTGGGCGGAAGGCCCAAGGGTAGCAAGAACAAACCGAAGTCCGAACCGAAGGGGAAGTGAGGCGCAACCATGCTTTACAAACGCGGCAAAGTTTACTGGTACAACTTCCGATGGTCCAACAAACAGGCAGACGGGACGGTGGAGAGCTACCGTATCCGGCAATCCGCCAAAACACAGAACAGGAACGCGGCAAAGGATGTGGAAGAAGAACACCGCCGAGCGCTGAGGCTTGGCGAGATTCACCCGAATGATCCGTGGCCTAAAGCGGCAACGATTGGCCCGCCGATCTTCCGCGCATTCGCCAGAGAGTTCCTGCAATATGTCAAGACGAACACGAAACCGGGGACGCACACCTTCTACAGCGTGTGTCTGGACAGGCTGCTAACCTTCGCCGCGATTGCAGACGCCCCGTTGGACGCGATTACAGGCGAGACAGTGAGCCGGTACGCTCGGCATAGGCAAGAGGTGCCGGAGAATTCCGTGGTGACCGTGAACGGCGATCTGCGCACGTTGCGGCGGATTCTGCATCTTGCCGTGGAGTGGGGCAGATTGGACCGTGTTCCCACCATTCACGAATTGCCGCAGTCCAAAGGCCGGGACCGCGTTTTGAGTTTTGCGGAAGAGGCAAAGTATCTGGCGAAGGCTTCCGAGAATCTGCGGGATGCTGCGATTTTGGCGGTCGATACCGGGTTGCGCCCGAACAGTGAGCTATTCCCGCTGAGATGGGCCGATGTAGATTTGACGGCACGTCCTGAATCCCCCTTGGGAGTACTCCACGTTCGCCAAGGCAAGACCGACAGCGCACAGCGAAGCCTTCCCCTCACTCCACGGGCGGCAGAGGTTCTACAGAGGCGCAAAAGAGCGGCAGAGGTGAAGGATTCGGCCTTTGTGTTTGCCGGGGCGGGAATCTCAGGGCACGTCACATCCATGCAGCATCCGCACAAAGCCGCGATTGAGTCCGCCGGTCTGGACACGTTCGAGTTTTATTGCTGGCGGCACACGTTCGGCACCCGCGCCGCGCAATCCGGCATGGACAGATTCACTCTGGCTCGGCTCATGGGGCACAGTTCGCCGTCCGTTGCCGCCCGATATTACATCCACGTCACGGAAACGCACGTTGCCGCCGGATTCGGGAAGTTTGTCGAGTACCAGACGCGCAACGTAGCTGAGGGACTCGCAGCCGCATTCCCGCAAGCCAGTGAAGCCGTCCAATAGGCCGGTTTTTGCAAACGTGGTACACACAGCGGTACACAGTATGGCAGCAATTGACTGTAAGCGATTGAATCCATTTGCTAGGCTGCTAGATTCTCAATCTTAAAACCCGGGTTCGATTCCCGGTAGCGCTACCAGATATTGAACGCTAAAGCCCGCTAAATCAGTGGGCTTTGCTTTTTGGTACTGAAAAACGTCCTAACCCATCTTGCGCTCAATCTCTCGCAGTTGAATGGAGTCAACTGCCAATGGTTCATACTGGATGAATGCGGCCACAATGGAAACGGGCGGGGATGCTGCTGACGGGGCTGGCTGTCGCGGGCTCGTTCTGTTGGGCGCAAGCAGCGCTCCCGGCGCAGGGCAAGACTCGTGTTGATCTGCCATGGCAGCGCGCGGTGGAGCAGCTTGCGCGCGAGGCACCCGAGGCGCGCGTGCTGGTTTTGGAGATCGGCTCGGGGCGACTTCTGGCCTCGGCTCGCCTGGGGGAAGCGATCCGGATGCCGGCCACTCCGGGCTCGACGCTGAAGCCGCTGATCCTCTACTTTGCGCTGGCCAACGGGCTATGGAGCCCGGAGCAAAGGGTTGCCTGCACCCGTCAATTGCAGATCGGTGGCCATCGGCTCAACTGCTCTCATCCAATTGCCGACCCGATGAACGCGCAGCAGGCTCTGACCTGGTCCTGTAACTCCTACTTTGCGGAGTTGGCGGGAAGGCTTACGCCCAGGCAGTTGCGCCAAGCCTTGAGCGAACGAGGCCTGCTGGCGGCCACCGGCCTGACGCAGCCAGAGGATATGGCCGACTTTCGCGAGCCGCGCACGCGGGAGCAGGTGCAACTGGCCGCGCTGGGCGTGGAAGGGATTCGCGTGACGCTGCCGGAGCTGGCCGAGGCCTACCGCTCGCTGGCCGCGGAGATGACGGCCCATCCGGAGACGGCGGCGACGAAGACCGTGAGCGCGGGAGTGGCGGACTCGGCCAGCTTTGGCATGGCGGGCGCCGCATCGCTGGGCGGTGTGCCGGTTGCCGGCAAGACGGGAACGGCCAGCGCGGAGAGCGGCGGCGCAACGCACGGCTGGTTTGTGGGCCTTGCGCCGGCCGGATCGCCGCAGGTGGTCGTGGCTGTTTATCTGCCCACGGGGCATGGCTCGGATGCAGCGCTGGTGGCGGCCAAGCTGCTCGAGCATTCGCCGCTGAGGAAGCCATGAAGCGAGCCGCGCTGGCGCTCTGTCTGGCGGCATCCTGGGCGATGGCGCAGGCGCAGACGGCTCCGCGCACAACGATTCGTGTGGGTGTGTGGACGCTGTGGCATGATCGCGCGGTTGATCTTGCTCCGGCCTCCGGCGCTACAGTGAGGCTCTGCGAGGGCTGCGCCGCGCGGCCTCTTGCGGCGATCAAACTTCGTGTCAGCAACGACAGGCTCTCCTGGCTTGATCCGCAAAGAAAGACGATCTCCGCGTCTGAGTTGCTGATTGCGGGAAGTTACAAGATCTCCGCGCATGGAGAATCGCTGACGCTTGGCTTCCCGCTGAAGATCACGGTGCAATCGGGGGCGCTGGTGCTGGCCGCCACGCTGCCGCTGGAGCGTTACGTGGAGCTGGTGGTGGCCGCCGAGAGCGGCGCCGAGGATTCAATGGAATCGCTGAAGGCGCTGGCTGTCGTGGCGCGCAGCTTTGCTCTGGCGCCGGCGCATGGGCACGCGGACTTCGATGTTTGCGACTCGACGCACTGCCAGTGGGTGCATTGGCGCACCACGCGCGCGGCTCATGCGGCTGCGCTGGCCACTGCCGGAGAGAGTCTGTGGTTTCACGGAAGCCGTGCCGAGGCCTACTTTCATCAGAACTGCGGCGGGCGCACGGCGGCGGCCTCGGAGGTGTGGCCGAAGGGGCACGCCGCGCAAGGCTGGCTGGTTTCGCGCCCAGATGCTTATTGCCAGCGCGCGGGATCGAGCGAGTGGTCGGCGACGCTCTTGCGCGCGGAGCTGACGCAGGCACTCGCCGCGGCGGGCCTCGTTGCGCCCGGGTGGAAGACTTTGACGGTCGAGCATCGCGGCGAATCGGGCCGCGCCACGAGGCTGCTGATCGGCTCGACTGGAATCTCCACGGAAGATTTTCGCCTTGCGGTAGGCCGCACGCTGGGATGGAATCGGATTCGCAGCAACTGGTTTGAAGTCGCTCAGCAGGGCGACGGCTTTCTCTTTCATGGGCGCGGCTCGGGGCACGGCGTGGGCCTTTGCCAGGCGGGCGCGGCGGAGATGGCGCGCGAGGGGCGCGGCTATCGCGAGATTCTTGCGCAGTACTTTCCCGGCGCAACGCTTGCGGAGGAGACGACCGGCGCGGCGTGGCTCGATTTGAAGGGACAAGGCTTCACGCTGGAGAGCAGCTCAGCGGGGGATGAAGCATTTCTTCCGGCTCTGTCACTTGCATTGAGCGAGGCCGAGAGCCGCAGCGGCAATACTCCTCGCAGCGCAATCGCGCTCAGAGCTTACCGCTCGACGCCGGCCTTTCGCGAGGCAACGCTTGCGCCGGGCTGGGTGGCGGCCTTCACTGAAGGTGACCGAATCGCGCTGCAGCCGCTGCGAATTTTGGACGCGCGCAAGCTGCTGGCGTCTGTTGCCCGCCACGAGTTTCTGCACGCGCTGGTGGAGGAGCAGGCCACCGCGCAGACGCCGCTCTGGCTGCGCGAAGGACTGGTGGAAGCGTGGTCCGGCGATGCGCGGCGCGCGCCGAAGCCGTTGCTCACACTCGATCAGATCAACCGGACACTGATCCACGCGGCGAGCGAAGCGGAGTCGGAGTCCGCGCACCAGGCCGCCGGATGGTATGCGCAACAGTTGCTCGACCGTTATGGACGCGCGCAGCTGCTGGAGTGGCTGCGCACGGGAGTTCCGCAGAGCGTGCTGTTCACTCTGCAATCACCGGACGTGAAAGCTCGATAGGCTCGACAGAGGTCGAGGTGCGGTTGAAGAGCACCGCAAACCAGCCCAGCAGCAGAATCCAAATGCCCGTGACGATCAGAGAGGCCACGCCGATATTCGGTACAGCAATCCAGCCGGAGGTGGAAAAAACGTTGCGGGAGATCTGTACGACGAATTCCACTCCGAGAGCTGCCAGCGATACGCCCAACCACCAGCGCCATGCGGCCACGACTCTCAGAACTCTTCTCCAGGGCAGGATCAAACCGCAGAGCGCCGAAACGATCACGAAGGGAAGAAGAATGGCTGGAGTTGCTATCCAGCCGGCCAGCCAGGGCGCAATCGGCGTGTGCCAGAGGTAAAGCACGAGGGCAACGATCGGCGCCAATGCCGTCCAGAGCAGCATCGAGAGGATGCCCTGGATCAAGCGCACTCGCCTTCCGCGATCCACTAGAAGCGAGCGCATCATTCTTGCCTGCAGGACAATCCATGCGATAAGCAGCAACAACAGGAACGGCACAATAATCCAGTCTTTCCAACTTACTTCTGGAAGATTCCTCATTACGGGAACGAAAAGAACCAACAATAAAGTCCAGCCGAATTGCATTCCAACCCACTTGCGGCTCGCTTGCAGAAGATCGAACAAATCCGTCAAAGCATCGCCTTGCGGTATAGGCTTCAATTGTCCGAAGAGCACGCCGGCCCACCCCAGCAGCAGAAGCCAGCCGCCAACGCCGAGCAAGTAACTGGCGGCCAGTTTGCCTCCCACGCGAACTCCCTGCGCGAGAGCCGATCCATGCGGCGCGGCGGAATAGAAGTGACTCGGCAGAAGAACGCACACCAGCGCTACGACGGCCACACCCAGCCACCAGCGCCAACTCCAGAGCAGTTGCAAGATTCGGCGCACCGGCACTCGCCAGCCGGATTGCGCCGAGGCTATTGCGTAGGGAATCACTTTGGCAGGAACGACGATCCAGCGCAGCACCCACTCCAGATAGGTCATCCACAGATAAATGTGGTCGTAGGTGAGTAACCGAGCGCGCCAGTGCGCCGGAGCCTTCGAGTTCAGATAGCCCGCACACTGCGGAATCTGCTCGTCGCACCAATCCAGCACCGCCCAGCAAAGCCACACCAAGGCGATCCAGAAGAGCAGCGAGCAAGCGCCCCAGAGCAGCTTGACGCGCTTGCCGT
>Ga0182016_10008733_pt1 | contig 10181 bp, 6 predicted proteins | sample 712S2MmetaG_FD_120491 | JGI IMG/M metagenome (GOLD analysis project Ga0182016, IMG submission 120491) | Permafrost microbial communities from Stordalen Mire, Sweden - 712S2M metaG | ecosystem: Environmental > Terrestrial > Soil > Wetlands > Permafrost | place: Sweden: Stordalen | collected... | reverse complement strand
TCGATCCGGATGGGTGAACTGTCCCTGGTGAACAAGCGAACCGAAGATATCGCACGACTCGGCATCGGCCACGTTCCCGAGGGTAGGGGCGTCATCGGCGAATTCACCGTCGAGGAGAATCTCCGTCTCGGCGCGATGATGGCCAAGGTCAATCTCCGCCAAGGCCTCGACGAGCAGTACGCGCAGTTCCCGGTACTAGGCGAACGTCGCAAACAGCACGCGGCAAAGCTCTCCGGTGGCGAGCGACAGATGTTGGCTATGGCCCGAGCACTCATCGCCAAACCATCGGTGCTCTTGTTGGACGAACCGTCCCTCGGTCTCGCACCGCTCGTCACCGCCCAGTTGATGCACACGATTCGTTCGCTGTGTGAGACCAGTGACTTGACCGTGATCCTGGTGGAGCAGAACGCCTCGTCGGCACTGCGGATCGCGCACCACGCCGTCGTGTTGCACGTCGGTAAATCCGTCGCCAACGACACTGCCGAAAACGTGGCGGCCGACGAGAATCTCCGTCAGTACTACCTCGGATTGGTGGAGTGATGGATCCGTTCCTCACGTCGCGCATCGTCTCGGACATCCTGACCGGCCTCACGAACGGCGTCATCTTCGGGATGGTCGCTCTCAGCCTGGTGCTCATTTGGCGATCCACCGGGATTCTCAACTTCGCCCAAGGCGCCATGCCGATGTTCGCCACGTACGTCGGCTTCGCCCTTTTGTCGTATCACTGGGGCTACTGGCCGTGCGTCGTCGCGTGCGTCATCGCCGGTCTGCTCCTCGGTGGATTGACCGAGCGACTGCTCGTTCGAGGTCTCTACGGGAAACCGGAGATCAATCCGATCGTCGTCATGGTTGGATTTCTCATCGTGCTCGAAGCGGTCGCGGCTTCGATCTGGTCTTCGACGCCGCGAAGTCTACCCAGTCCGTTCTCGTCGTTCGATTGGCATCTCGGCGGCAAGCCACTTTCGCTTTCGCCCTTTACGGTGTACGAAATTGCCACTGCACTCATTGTCATGGCGGCGGTGGCCGCCTTGTTCCGGTTTACGAAGCTGGGGCTCCAACTGCGCGCGTCGGCGTTAGCGCCCGAAGTGTCACGACTCCTTGGTGTGCGTGTCGGCCGACTTCTCACACTGGGCTGGATGCTCGCGACCGTCGTGGGTGTGATCACCACGATCCTCGTCTCCGGCGGGTTCTTCTCGGGCCTCACGCCGCAGGTCATGGACGGCATCTTCGCCTACGGCTTCATTGCGGCAGCCATCGGCGGACTTGAGAGTCCCGTGGGCGCAATCGTCGCCGGCGTGGTACTGGGCATCGTCAATCAGTTCGTCGATGACTTCGTGAACCAGAACGCGGTGATCATCATTGCCCTCGTCATTCTTATCGTCTCGCTGATGATTCGACCGAGCGGCGTCTTCGCCAAGAGTGTCCAGAGGCGGGTCTGATGAATCTCGCCTGGACTCGTCAACGGCTGCCGATTGCGATCGGCGCCGCAGTGGTCGCTACGGTGCTGTCATTCGTGAGCGCGGCGACGACGAAAGAAGGCGTCGCACTCAGCATTGCCTTCGATGTGGCGATCGCGTGTCTCACTGCACTCACGCAGGTCGGCTTCAAGGCGAACCATCCCGTGGTGGCACGGGCGGCACTCACGCTGCTCGGACTCGATGTCGCGATCTTCATCACGTTCTTTCTCGGTTCGAGCGCCAACTTCAATCTCGCCACAGGCGCGGCGATGTCCATCGTGCTGCTCGGTCTCTCGTTCCTGACGGGCGCTTCGGGACAGATCTCGCTGGGCAACGGCGCGTTCATGGGCGTGGGTGCCTTTGTCATGGCGATCTGGGCCAATCATCACGCGACCACCCCGATCTTCGTCACGCTCTTGATTGCCGTGGTGTGCGGAGCCGTGGTCGGACTGCTGCTCGGACTGCCCGCCACTCGCCTACGCGGGCCGTACCTCGCGGGCATGACCCTCGCCTTCGCGGTCGCCTTTATCTTCATCCTCAGTTCGTTCAGCTCGTGGACGGGGGGTGACTCCGGACTGCAGTTGCCCACCCAGGCGACGGCGCCGCGGTGGCTCCTTGGCCTCTTCCACGCCGGTACGGCGCCACTGACGACGACGACGCTGTATCTCACCGACGTCGCGATCGTCGTCGCCGGAGTGGCGTTCTTCTTCATGGCCAATCTCTTCGCCAGCCGCGTCGGCCGCTCCATGCGCCTGATCCGCGACAACGACGTGGCGGCCGAACTCGTGGGGATCTCACTTCCGCGAGCTCGCGTCGTCGCCTTCATCGTGTCCTCGGCCTACGCCGCGCTGGGCGGCGCGCTCTTCACACTCATCAACAATGCCGTGTCGCCGTCGACGTACTCCTTCGCTCTTTCGGTCACGATTCTCTCTCTCATCGTGATTGGTGGCATCGGCACGATCTCCGGCGCCCTGATCGGTGGCATCATCTATGCCTTCTCGGCGAACGTCATCACGTGGATCACCACGCAGACGGGTCTCAATCCTCAGGGCAATCTCGCCAGTCAACTCAACGGCATCATTTTCGGTGGTCTATTGATTCTGACGATGTTGTTCGCACCGCACGGAATTGCAGGCGCGGTACGACACTTGTGGCAACGGGTACGTTCACGATCTCTGGGGTGACTTGCAACGACCTTTGACGACGCCTACGCTCACGCAACAAGAGTTCTACTTCATGGGAGATAATGCAAATGGTTAAAACAAAGTCACGTCGCGTGACGATTACCGGCACGGCGCTGTTGTTGTGTCTAGGCCTCGTCACCGCGGGCAGTTCAATCGTCAATGCCGGTGCGGCGACGAAGAAGGTACCCGGCGTCACTGCCACGCAGGTCACCGTCGGCGCCACGGAGCCTTTGACAGGCATCGCGTCCGCGGGCTACGACCAGATCGCGCCGGCCATGTCGGCGGTCTTCAAGTATGTGAACGCCCACGGCGGGGTCAATGGTCGCAAGATCAAGTTCGTCGTGAAAGACGACTGCTACGGCACACCCGGTAGCGGTTGCACAATCACGAACCCGAACACCGCGACCGAGACCCACGCGTTGCTCGGCATCCCGGTCTTCGCCACGGTCGGTTCGCTCGGAACGCCGACGCAGGACTCCGTGCGTGCGCTGCTGCGCGGTGACGACGTCCCGCAGACCTTCGTCGCCTCTGGATCGCAGGACTGGAACAACCCGCAGACCTACCCGGGTCTGTACGGCTGGCAGCCCAGCTACAACGAGGAGAGCAAGATCTTCGCGAAGTACATCAACGCCACGTATCCGGGCGCTCAGGTCTGCTTCTTGGGTCAGGATGACGACTTCGGTACCGACGGTTTGGCTGGTTTGGTCGCCGGTGGCGTCAGCCTCGCCGTGACGGACCTTTACTCGGTCCCCGCCTTGGTGACGTCCAACGGCGCCTCTGTCGGTCCGTACGTCGCGGCCTTCCAGAGTGCCAAGTGCACGGTTGTCGTCCTCGATACGATTCCCGGCGCCACTGACGCCACACTCGGCGCCGCCCTGCAGTTGGGGTACTCACCGCAATGGATCATCTCGAGCGTGGGCTCCGATCCCCAGACCGTCGACGCACCGTTCGTGGGCAAGGTTCCGACCGACCCCGAGATTGGCGCGGTGACGTTCAGTTACCTACCGGTCACGACGAGCAACAGCCCATGGATCCCCTGGATCCGCAAGGTGATGACCGCCGATGACTCGGAGTTCACTTCGGCAAGTTATGCCAACGGTGTCATCAACGGCAACGTCGCCTACGGCGCCGCCGTGGCGGTCTCCTTCGTGGAAGCGTTGAAGGCGGCGGGTCGAAACCTCACGCGAGCCAGTTTCGAGAAGGCGTTGAATTCCACGACCTTCACGCAGACCCCGTCACTCACGCCGTTGCGCTACACGCCCAGTAACCACCAGGGACTCAACGGTGGCTACCTGACGACGGTCATCAGTGACACCGCGGAGAAGACGCTCACGGGCACCATCTACACGACCGAGAGTTCGAACACCTCTCCGGTGGTCGTGGCGAAGTCCCACAGTGCCGGTATCCCCGCCTGGCTGAAGTAAGCCACCCGGTTTTAACGCAGCACGGTGCCCGGTGCAATGCATCGGGCACCGTGCTGTGATGGCTCATCGGATTGTGACGCATCCGGAGTGCAACAACGCCGGAATTCAGTCCTTCGTGATTTCGAAGGCGCGCAAGCCGCGGATTCGCTCTTGCCGACGGCTACGCAGTTTGCGCTCCGAGAGTTGGGCCAGTTCGATGTAGGAGGTCATGATCGACGCATTCAGTCGTTCGATGGTCACGAAGGGATTCGGATCCTCGGGAATCACTTCGTCGATCAGACCGAGGTCTAACTGGTCCTTCGCGGTCGAGCGCATCGTGGCGAGCGTGATGCGCACTTCGTCATGGGTCGGATTCGGCGTCTTGTAGAGGATCGAGGCAGCCGAGCGTGGTTCGGCGACGTAGGCCATCGCCTTTTCCAACATCATGACGTGGTCGGCCATCGGCGTCGTCGCGAGTCCCCCGCCGCTCCCAAGGGCGCCGGCAACAAGTGAGATGACGGGCTCGGAGTAGTCGATGCCCTTCAGGATCGAACGCGCGATCGCTCGCGAGAGACCTCGACGTTCGCTCTCGAGTGTGGGTTTCGCCCCGAGCGTGTCGGTGATGAAGAGCGCCGGTAGATGCAGGCGCTCGCCCATCTCCAGCATCCGTTCCATGAAGGCAAAGTCCTCCGGCGCGGGATTCGACGGGCGCTTGATGACGGTGTCGCCGAAGCGCTGGTACGACGGCTGGGTCCCGATGATCACGAAGGGCTGCGCACCGATCTTCGCAAAGGCGCCGACGATGGCTGGATAGCGCTTGTACTCGCTCTCCTGGACGTAGTTGTACACCGCGGTTGCTTCGGTGAAGCAGTAACGCACGATGAACTCCAGGTCGACGCGGTTCGCGTCGGTCATCAGGTCCTGGTACTGCTCGACGAGGGCGTCGGAGTCAGAGCTCACGTGCGCCTGGCGGGGCGCGGCGGCGGGCACCGGCTCGCCCCCTTTCATGTCGTCGAAGCGCGGTCCGTAGATTCCGACCGGCCCGAAGTCGAAGGAGCGGCGCTGGTCCGACGCGGTCACGTTGCGCATGAGCGGTGGTGTCTCGGCGCTCAGTTGGTGGTGTTTGTCGGGCCGCGCCGTCGAGGTCAACACCGCCCCGAGGTACCACACGACGTCTTCGACCTCGGAGAGCACCACGTCGATGTTGCGATCCAGCAGGTTGGCCTCGGCGCTCTGGGAGTCGGCCGGGACCGAGACACCTTCGAAGGCTTCGATGACGTTCGGACCGGCGAAACCGAAGTTGGTACCCGACGTCGCCACGATCAAGTCGGCGTTGGGAACCGCGCTCGCCGAGACGCCGCCCCACACGTTGCCGAGCAACACGGCGAAGTGCGGTAGCTCGACCCGTTCCTTGTAATTGCGAATGGCCTCGACCATCCTGGTCATTTGGGTCAGTCCGGCGAAGTTCTCGTGTTGGCGAACGCCACTCGAGGCGTAGACGCTGACGAATGGCAACTTCCTCTGAATTGCCAAGTCGGCCGCGGCTTGAAACTTCTCGCCCGAGACGACGCCCAGTGAGCCCGCGAAGAAGTCCCAGTTCATCGCGTAGAGCACGACCTGGTGACCGTCGAAATCTGCGAGACCGTACGTCGAGGACTCGGTCTTGCCCTTGCCGCGCTCGCGTTGCAACTTGTCACCGTAGGATTCGTCACCTTCGTTCGCCTGTCCCCGACGGACGAGTCCGATTAAGTCCTTGGCGATGCGCCAGCGACCGTGACTGGACTTGTAGTGGACAAGTTCTTGGAGCGTCAGCAACTGCGACGGACTGTTGACTTTTTTACGGTTGCGCAGGTGCGCGCCGACCGGCGCTTTGAAGACCGGCAGCCCCGACGGGTGTCCCTCGCCGAAGAACGAATCGAGGTCCTCTTCGGGGATCGAAGCGTCGAAGTCCGCGAGATCAGCCATGTAGAGCCATTATTGCACGAGGCGCAATTTTTGGGAAAAGTGAATGAACGCGGCCCGTGCCCATAGGACGACCAGTCGCGGTGATTCGCGCGCGACGAAGCACGACGCCTACCGTCGGGTAACGCCGGAGAACAGCGTCTTCTTGTCGGTATCCTCTTGCACTGTGACCCGCGATTCGAATCAGTGTGCGGTCAATCGAAGGAGCACTCCTTGAGCCAATCACAACGCCACGTGCGCGCCTACGACGAGGTCCTTGACCAACTGGGCGAAGTGAACTCGCGACGGCTCATTCCCACGCCGGCGCTCGTGTGCGATCTCTCGTTGCTGCTTTCGAACATCGAACGCATGGCGGGCCTCGCGCGTGACGCCGGCGTCGCCCTTCGACCCCACGTGAAGTCGCACAAATCGGCCTTCATCGCGAAGCATCAACTCGATGCCGGCGCGGTCGGTCTCTCCTTCGCCAAGTTGGGCGAGGCCGAAGCGGTCGTGGAACAACTCCGGGCCGACGGCGATCACACCGTGATCTCGGCGTTGTTGACGTCACCGCTCGTGGGACGCCACCCGGCCGAACGTGCGGCCGCGCTCGCCGGCCAGTGTGACCTCATCGTCGTCGTCGATCACTGCGACGGTGTCGATGAACTGGAGGCGGCGGCCGTCGCCGCGGAGACGACGTTGTCCGTGCTCTGTGACGTCGACGTGGGACTCGGTCGAACGGGAGTCACCGGACCGGCCGAGGCACTCGCGGTCGCCGAACGGGTGAACGTCGCGACTCGACTCACGTTCAACGGCGTGCAGGGCTACGACGGACTTACCCAACACGTCGTCGGTCGCGAACATCGGCGAGCGGCGACGATCGCGTCCACCAAGCGACTCACCATCGTGATCGACGCCCTCGAAGCGGCCGGATTCAACGTCGCGATCCGAAGTGGGGGCGGGACCGGCACCATGGGACTCGACGTCGAGATCGGTGCACTGAACCAACTGCAAACCGGGAGCTACGTCTTCATGGACCGCCAGTACCGCGACGCCCTCGGCGATGACCCCGAAGGCCGATTCGCGCAGAGCCTCACGTTGCTCACGACGGTGATCTCGGCCAATCACGACGACTTCGTCACGGTCGACGCCGGACTCAAGTCAATGGCGACCGACGCGGGCGTACCTGTGGTCGTCGGCCACGAGACCGCGTCGTATCGGTTCTTCGGCGACGAGCAGGGAGTGGTGACGAACCCGCCCGGTCACTCGTTTCGTCGAGGCGAGCGACTCGAGCTCGTTCCCCCACACTGTGATCCGACGGTCGATCGCTACGACGTCATCTGGTTGGTCCACGATGACGTCGTTCTCGGCGTCATCGACGTCACTGCACGCGGCCGCTCGCAGTAGATCGACGTGCGATTCGCCTGTCATTGCAGCGATGTCAACGGGTGGGCTGTACACGGGCGAACGAGGTCACTACGCTGAGGGGTGATACTTCGGGATCGAAATTGGTCCACAACGAGCCCGTCAACGTTCGGACATGGTCCGGCGATACGGGAATGAGTGGGACACAGCAATGACACCAACTCGACATTCCAGTTCATCAAGCGGCCACGACGGCATCCACTCCCTCGACCCTTCGACCGCGTTCGGATTTCGTTCGCTGAAGGATCAGGGGTCGCCACCGCCCTCGACGCCCGAGGCGCTCGAGTCGATCTTCCCGCCGATTGGCGACTACGCCTTCCTGTCGGACTGTGAGAACACGCTGCTCGTCGCACCGACCGGCTCGATCGAGTGGATGTGCCTACCCAAGCCGCACGACCCCAGTCTGTTCGGCACGATCCTGGACCGCTCGGCCGGATCGTTTCGACTCGCACCGGTCGAAAGTTCGGTGCCGGCGCACCGTCAGTACTTGCCGGGCACGATGGTGCTCTCGACGACCTGGCAGACGCGCGGCGGCTGGCTCGAGGTCAACGACTTCTTGGCCATCGGCCCGTGGTACCGCACCGGCGAACGTTCGACGCTGCAGCGTCGAACGCCGGGTGACTCCGACGCACGACACGTTCTCGTTCGCACGGCCAAGTGCCTGCACGGCAGCGTCGACGTCATGCTCAACTGCGAACCGTCGTTCAACTACGGACGGGTGGACGCCGAGTGGGAGTACACCGGCACGTCCTACGACCACGTCTCGACGACGAACGCCGACTACAACCGCATCACCGTCACTGGTGACATGCGCTTCGGGATCGAGGGCCGGGCGGTGCGCGCGCGTCACCGCTTGGTCGAAGGCGAATCCTGCTTCGTCGTCATGAGCTGGACCGACGCGCCGCTGCCCACGACCCAAGAAGAGGTCAACCTCTTCAAGAGCGAGACGTCACGATTTTGGCGTGGCTGGATCGATGGTGGCCAGTTCCCGGACCACCCGTGGCGAGAACTCCTGCAACGAAGTGCGCTCACGCTGAAGGGGCTCTCGTACGCCCCGACCGGCGCGATCCTCGCGGCGCCGACGACCTCACTGCCCGAGAACCTCGGGGGCTCACGAAACTGGGACTATCGCTACACCTGGATTCGCGACACCGCCTTCGCGCTGCGCGCGCTGCACGCGCTCGGCTTCCACACCGAGGCCGACGACTTCCTCGCCTTCTTGGGTGACGTCCTCGAACCGCCGCGCGGCGTCGCCGCCACGACCGGCGTACGGACTCGACGGCCCCTCCAGGTCCTCTATCCGGTCGACGGCGGCGAGTCGCCCGTCGAGGTCGAACTCGATCACCTGACGGGCTACGTCTGGAGCCGACCGGCGCGCGTCGGCAACGGCGCCTACAACCAGACCCAGTTCGACATCCTGGGCGGTGTCGTTGACTGTATCTATGAGCACACCCGCTCACGCGACGCCTTGAGCGAGCGTTCGTGGCGCATCGTCGTCCAGGCCGTGGAGACGGCGATGCAGTGCTGGCGCGAGCCGGACCGCGGTATCTGGGAGATGCGCGGCGAGCCTAAGCACTTCACGTACTCCAAGGTGATGTGCTGGGTCGCCGTCGAGCGCGGGGCGCGACTCGCCATGTTGCGCGGTGAGAAGGCGCGAGCCGAGCAGTGGTTGAACGAGGCCCAGATAATGCACGACGACATCTGCGCGAACGCCGTTGGCACGCGCGGGTGCTTCACGCAGTCCTACGGCAGCGACGAACTCGACGCCTCCTTGTTGGTCTTGCCGATGCTCGGTTTCTTGCCCCCCGACGACGAACGAATCCGTTCGACCGTCTTCGCGATCGCCGATGACCTCACCGACGGTCCGTTCGTCTTTCGCTACCGACCCGAGAAGACCGACGACGGCTTCGACGGTGAAGGCGAAGGCAGCTTCACGGTCTGCTCCTTCTGGCTGGTGTCGGCACTGGTCGCGATCGGCGAACTCGACAGCGCGCGCGCCCACTGCGAGAAGTTGATCGGGGCCGCGAGCACGCTGGGCCTCTACGCCGAGGAACTCGATCCAACGACCGAACGCCATCTCGGTAACTTCCCGCAGGCCTTGACGCACCTGGCGCTCATCAACGCCATCATGAGCGTAATCAGTGTCGAATCGCGCGAGGGCGAGGCGTCGACGGGGAACGCCCACTCGCATAGTTGGTGGAACGCGGGCAAGGCCAACAGCGCCAACACGATCGCCACGAACGAGATCTGGACCGAAAGCACCGGCTCGGTCGAGATCATCAAGACGGAGCGAACGCCGAGCTAGAGGTATTTGCGCTCTTTCGGTAATTGTCTTCGTTTCGTCACATGTAGGTTCCGTCCACGCAACACAGCCTTGAGAATCACCGAATATCGCAGTACGTTCAGGGATACACGCCAAGGGCACGTGTAGCCAACGAAGTTCCGGCCCGAGCGACGACGAAAGGTGCAACCTAGGCTCCGACCAGGTACCTCTCATGAGCGAACACTCCTCCACCCCAATCGAATCGGCCGAACCGGACATCCCCGACGATCCCTTCGTCGATCCCTCCTACGAGCCGGCCGACTTCGTCGTCGTGGCCAATCGACTGCCCGTGCGCCACGCCGGCACCGCGGGCGAGGAGGGTTGGCTGCCGAGTCCCGGCGGTCTCGTCTCGGCCCTGACCTCGGTCCTGCAGAACCGACAAGGACTGTGGATCGGCTGGCCCGGGACGTCAGAAGACCAGGAGCCCCCGTCGTCCTATGAGGGGATCCGG
>Ga0182016_10008732_pt1 | contig 10182 bp, 7 predicted proteins | sample 712S2MmetaG_FD_120491 | JGI IMG/M metagenome (GOLD analysis project Ga0182016, IMG submission 120491) | Permafrost microbial communities from Stordalen Mire, Sweden - 712S2M metaG | ecosystem: Environmental > Terrestrial > Soil > Wetlands > Permafrost | place: Sweden: Stordalen | collected... | reverse complement strand
CGCCGGTGGAAATTGGGTTTGGCACCGGCTCTTCCCCGGTCGGCGTTAATCGGCGGGAACCTGTGCTGGACAAGCAGGGGCACACGAAAATTGTGCTGGGCCGAAATCCGGCCGTGTTGACGGACCGCGAGGTGCAGGTGTTAAAAGTGGCGCGGGCCGACGGCAGCGGCCTGACGGCGGCCCTGTTCGCGTACGCGGTGCATAGCACTTCGCTCGGGCCAAATAACTACCTGGTGAGCGGGGACATTCACGGTTTGGCGGCGCAGTTTATGGAGCAATACCTGGGTGCTGGAGTGGTGGCGCCGGAGTTTGCCGGGGCTTCGGGTGACATTGATCCGTGGGTGCGAATCCTCCCCTCCTTCCGCACGGACCACGGCTGGGAGCCAGAGCCGGTCCTGCTGGCGAAAATGCTGGGGGAAGAAGTCGCGGTGGTTTTCGATAGTATTTCGGCCACGAATGCGAATGGCCCGATCAAGACGGCTTTCAAGACGATCCAATTGCCGTCCAAACCGTCCAAAGACCCATTCACCACCGCGGGCGCGACGGTGGCCTTCAATATCACAGTGGCCCGGCTGGGAGGGATGGCCTTCGTGGGATTGGGCGGGGAGATCTTCAATGACCTGGGCAAGGCCATCAAAGCGCAATCGCCTTTTCACCCGACGTTCATCTTGACGCATTGCAATGGGGCCGCCGGCTATTTTCCGACGGAGGCGAGTTATCCGGCGGGCGGCTATGAAGTGGAGAGCAGCCGCGGCGCGCCGGGCGCGGGCGAACGCATCGCGGCAGAAGCGGTGCAAATGCTCAAGGAACTGCCATGAGCCGGGGGACTTTAAAACAGGGTAGGGCGGAGCCGCCGCTCCGCCCACATTTCGGCAAGCGCGGAGTTTGTGCAATTTGTCGTAAGAATAGAATGGGCGGCGCGGCAGCGCCGCCCTACCAGTCAATGAAATAATATGAGCGCGCCGCTGCAGGAATCCATCCAAACGCCGGAAGAGTTGGACGCCCTCCTCAGCCGCCCCGGCCCCGCGCTGGTGCGGGCCATCCGCGGTTTTCGCAGCCCGTTGGTCATCGTGGGCGCGGGTGGCAAAATTGGCCCCACCCTGGCGGTGATGGCGCGCCGCGCCGCCGCGGAGGCGGGTTATGCGCTGGAAGTTGTGGCCGTGAGCCGGTTCAGCCATACCGCCCCCGCGCGTTTCTGGCTGGAGGGGCACGGCGTCCGCACGCTTAGTTGCGATGTGCTGCAGCCGGAGTCTCTCCGGCAATTGCCGGAGGCGGAAAATGTCATTCATCTGGTTGGGCAGAAATTTGGCACGGGCAAATCGCCGTCCGCCACTTGGGCGGTCAACGTGGCGGCTGCCGCGCAGGTGGCGGAACGCTACGCGCGCAGCCGCCTGATCGCCCTCTCGACCGGCAATGTCTATCCGCTATCCGAGGTGGCAAAAAAAGGGTCGGTGGAAACTGACCCGCTGACGCCGTTGGGCGAATATGCCAACTCAACCGTGGGCCGGGAGCGGGTGCTGGAGTATTTTTCGGAGCGGGACGAAACACCCTTGGCCTTGCTCAGGCTTTGTTACGCGGTGGAGTTGCGTTATGGGGTGCTGCTGGACATAGCCCAAAAAGTCCACGTTGGAAAGCCGATTGACCTGGCGAACGGCTTTTTCAACTGCATCTGGCAAGGCGACGCCAATGATATGATCCTGCGCTCGCTCGCGCTGGCCCAATGTCCGTCCACAGTCTGGAACCTGTGCCGGCCGGAGGTGTTTTCCTTGCGGGAGGTGGCTGGACAATTCGGCGAGTTGCTGGAACGACCCCCGCAATTTGTCGGCAGTGAAAATGCCACCGCCTTGCTGTGCAATTCACGCCCGCTCTGCGACGCCCTGGGCGAGCCGCCGACACCGCTCCGGCCGATGCTGCGGTGGATTGCCGACTGGGTCCGGCGCGGTGGCACCACCTGGGGAAAGCCCACCGGCTTCGAAGTGCGCGACGGCCGTTATTGACCACCATGACCTCCGCCCTGGCTCCCGACGCCGCCCGTGCTCTGGCGCGCGGTTTGGTCATCCCCGCGTGCCCGTTGGCTTTAACCCGCGCGCGGAAACTGGATGAGCGGCGGCAGCGCGCTCTGGTGCGATATTACGTGGCGGCGGGAGCAGGCGGACTGGCCGCCGGGGTTCACACGACGCAATTTGAGATTCGCGAGCCCAAGATCGGGCTGCTGGCTCCGGTGCTGGAATTGATTGCCGAGGAACTGGATCAGGCCTGCCGCAGCGCAGAGGAACCGCTGCTGCGCGTGGCGGGCCTTTGCGGCGGGACCAAACAGGCTGTCGCCGAGGCCAGTCTGGCGCGGAGCTTGGGCTACCATGCCGGGCTTTTGAGCCTGGGCGCGCTCCGGACGGCCAGTGAAGACGAACTCCTGGCCCATTGCCGTGAAGTCAGCCACGTGGCGCCGTTGGTTGGGTTCTATTTACAGGAGGCGGTGGGCGGGCGGCGCTTGCCCTACTCTTTTTGGGCGCGGTTCGCGGAAATCGAAAATGTCGTGGCGATCAAGATCGCCGCCTTCAATCGCTACCACACGCTGGAGGTTGTCCGAGCCATGGCTGACGCAGGGCGTGAGGACATCGCCCTCTACACGGGCAATGATGACAACATTGTGCTGGATCTGTTGACGCCGTTTCGTTTCAAAGTCGCCGGGCGCTTGGTCGAACGCCGCATCGTCGGCGGTCTGTTGGGGCAATGGGCGGTGTGGACGCGGAAAGCAGTGGAGTTGCTCCAGGATTGCCAACGGGTGGCGGCCGGGGGCGGCCCCGTGCCGCTGGAGTTGTTGCGCCGGGCGGCGGAAATCACCGACGCCAATGCTGCTATATTTGACAGTGCTCATGATTTTCGCGGGTGCATTCCCGGCATTCACGAAGTCCTGCGGTGCCAGGGCTTGTTGGAGGGCATTTGGACTTTGGATGCCAACACCGGCTTAAGCGCCGGTCAACAGGCTGAAATTGAACGCGTCCGCGCCGCGTACCCGCACCTCCAAGATGACGCTTTCGTCCAGCGGCATGGCGAGGAGTGGCTCGGCGAGCGGCCTCCTGTCAATAAAACCAAGTGACCCCAAACAAGTTCTTGATCGTGTTGACTCCCTGGTTTGGGTCGTGCAGGCCGGCGCAGGACAGGTGGAGGAACCCGGTCTCGACTGTCAAGGCGAGATCATCGCGCAAGAGGAAATGAGCGCCGAAAGCGGCCTGGAGATTGAATTCAAAAGTGCCGCTGTTATCCGGCGGCCCAATGCCCGAGGCCGAAACCCCCGCGCCTAAATCGGCGAACGGCACCCAGCGGCTGCCGGTGGCAAAATCATAGCGGAGATGCGGCGCGAGGCCGCCGACCGGGACATCATTGGGTGAAAACTGGGCGGCCCCAAAAACCTCCGCGCGCGCTTCCCAATTGCCGTGATACCAATGGCCCTGGCCCATGACCTGACCCCACATGTGGCCGTAGGAAAGACTCAATAATCCCAGGTCGTGAATCTGTTGCCCGCCAAAAGCTTGCACCCCGAGGGCGAACCCCGGTCCCACGCTGAAGGTCTGGAGCGTTGGCCGGAAGCCTTCACCCACTGCTCCTTGCCAGATGCTGCCGGAAGGTGCCGGTGCGCCCGTCAAAACCGGGGACGGGTCCCCCGGGGGCGAAGTCAAATCGGTTCCGGCGCTTGGCGAGCTTGAGGCGAAGGTTGTGGCGGTCAGGGCGAGAAGGGTCACGATTCCCAACCTTCGGGAATTGGCCGGTTCAACCATGAGAGACTTGCCCGTAAACTGAGTGTGTAAAACATTCATGGTGCCACTCATCCATGTTCTTGCTCATGAAGTATTCATCCTACAAACCCATCATGCAAGTTGCCACAATTCTTTATGCATTGCCAATCGACTTGAAGTTTTGAAGGATAAGGCATGGCCGGTCCATTGCATATCCGCCAACTGGTTCCGTCGGACCTGGATTTTGCCGATTCGTTGCGGGAGTTGGCGGGATGGAACCAAACCCTTGGGGATTGGCGGCGATTTCTCGCGTTGCAACCGGGGGGATGCTTCCTGGCTCAATGGGACGGCGCGCCCGCCGGCACCGCCACGACACTTTCGTACGGCACGGAGCTGTCTTGGATCGGGATGGTGTTGGTCCAGCCGAAGTATCGGCGGCGCGGCATTGCCAGGGCTTTGGTGCTCCGTTGCCTGGAGTATTTGCGAGAGGGCGGCGCGCAGTGCATCAAACTTGACGCCACGCCCGAGGGACAACTCGTCTATGCGCAACTGGGTTTTAAAGAGGAATGGAGCTGGCGGCGATGGGAGGCGAACCCGCGGCCTCGGGAGGATTGCCCGCCAATCGGTTTGCGCCCGTGGAAAGAAGCGGACGCCTTGGCCTTTGCAGAGGAGGATGCGCGGGCGTTTGGAGCGTCTCGCCAAGAGTTGCTCCGGGCCTTGGGCCGGGAGAGTTGCGCCGCGCTGGCGCATGATGCGGAGAAAGGGGCTATGAACGGTTACGGAATGGCGCGGCGTGGGGCGAAGGCGTTGTATCTGGGGCCTGTTTCGGCGACTGCGGCGACCGCGGGCCTGAGCCTCATCGCCGCTTTGACCGCAGGCGGGGAAGGAAGTGTCTTGTGGGATATTCCAGATTCTAATGTCGTCGCGACCGAGTGGGCCCAGCGCCATGGCTTTCGGCCGCGAAGGAAACTGACCCGCATGTGGCTGGGTGAGCAAAACCGGCCGGGAGATCCTCTCCGACAATTTGCCCTGGCCGGGCCGGAGCTGGGATAAAAATTGGTCAAACATACCATGAGCGGCGCCCCGAATTGTCGCCCGCCTTTCACCAGAACGTAACTGGCTACCCTGGCCGCATGTCCTTAGGATGCGAACCCTATGAATGAGACAATACTGTTCAAAACAAGATCACCATTGAGCGACAATCGGAAGCGCGGCGGCCTGCTCTCGCTGGCGGCGGCGGCACTTTCTCTCGTTGCACTCAGCGGGCAATGCGCCAGCTCCTATTACTCCTCAGTCGTGACTCAGGACGGTCCGCTGGCCTACTATCGCTTTAATGATTCCACCTTTCGGACGAACCTCAATTTGAACCTCGGCAGCCTCGGCGCCGCTGGCAATGCCACCAATTTGAACACGCATGTCGTCGGCGAAGGCGCGATTGCCGGCAGTCGTGACGCCGCCACTTACTTTGACTCGACGGCGCGGACGATTGTCCCCTTTAATCCGGCGCTCAATCCCAATCAATCGAACGATTTTACGGTGGAAGGTTGGTTCAATCCCTCGAGCGACAAAACATTCGGCGCCTACTCGGGGCCTTCGCCCATCATGAACCGCTTCTCCGGCGCGGCCATCAACCGCTCTGGCTGGGTCTTTTTTCAACGCAGCCCGGATGCTTCCTATGCCAACCCGGACGGCGTGGGTTGGAACTTTCGCACCTACACCGGGGTTGGCAGCGATGTCGGTGTCTCTATCACCAGCCAGGTTCCCTATCGTCTGGGCGAGTGGCAATATGTCGCGGTCGTCTGGAATGGCGCTGCGCAAACAGCTACGATGTATATCAATGGCACCAATGTCACCAGCGGCGGGAATACTTCGAGCGATCCTCACGCTTACATCGCCAATACGAACGAGACGGGCCAGGCTGACGCCCCGAACGGTTCGGCGGGGTTTGGCATCGGCTCCTACAACAATACCGATCCGGGATCCAATCCGTTCATGGGCGCGGTGGACGAAGTGGCTTTTTACGCCAGCCAGTTGACCCCCGCGCAGATTTTGGCGCATTACCAGAACGCCACCAATGCCCATCGCACCGAGGCCTACAACGTCCTGATTGAAGGGGATGGCGCTGTGGGCTATTGGCGGTTGGACGAATTACCCAATAGCGCCAACGATGTGGCGGTAAACTGGGGCACGTTGCAGAATGCCGGCGAGGCCGTCAGTACCGCGCAGGTGCGCCATCCGGACACGACCACGCTGGGCGACGGCACCGGCAGCGCTTACGCCTATCATTTCCGCAATGGGAGTTCCACGACTGATTTGCCCACCTGGCAGGCCGCCAACAATCCTCCGGCCAGCGTGCCGTTCACCTTGGAATTGTGGGTGCGTCCCACTTGGGACCAAATCGATACGGGCGAAGCTCCAATCAACAATCGTTATGTCAGCTCGGGCAACCGCACAGGCTGGGTCATCTTCCAGCGCAATCCTAATGACAGTTACGATGGCGAACCCGGCGCCTCCGGCGTGGGTTGGACTTTCCGCATGTATTCGGGCACCGGCAGCGGCGGCCAGGATGTCCTGACGGATACAAATTACAGCGTCGGCGATTGGCAACAGCTTGTCTTCACCTGGGATCCCCAAACAGACATGGGGCCAGCCTCCGGCAACGGGTTGGATTATTGGCAAGGTATCGAGACGGCCTACGTCGATGGCAACCCCGTCGCCACCAACTCCTCCGCTTTGTACTGCGCTAACGCTAACCCAACCGACAATGGAAGTATGCCTGCTGATTTTGCGATTGGTTCCTATAACGCGGCTTCGGGCCTCGGCAGCAATCCATTTGAAGGGGAAATCCAGGACATAGCCTTTTACAGTAACTATATTTTGAACACCAACCAGATCATGGCCCACTATCAAACCAGAACCAACGCGCATCCGGCGACCAATTTCGCGACGCTCGTGCTCACGGCGGCCTACGACGGCGCTGGGACACAGGGACTGCAACCCTCAACTTATTTTCGGTTGAACGAACCGGCCTTTTGGCCCGCGACCAACAGCGGCTCTTTGGGCGACGCGGCCTTGGCCACGCTTGTTTTTGACACGAACAATGTAGTCGGCCCGCTCTCTCCCGGATTTGAATCATCGAATCTGGCTGTTCCGGTCGGGTTGCCTGCCGGCGCCACCACGCAGCCTTTGGGGTGGGTCAGTTTGGGCAATCCGCCCGGCTTGGCCATTTCCAATCAACTCACGCTGGAAGCTTGGATTTTGCCCAATGCGACGCAAACCGACCCGGCGGTGATCATTACCCACGGCCCCAATACCCCCAGCGATTTTCCTCTGGGAACTGTCGCGTTGAGCGGCACGGAACTGTTCACGAATGATGTCTCTCTCAGCATCACCAACGCGGGCAGCGAATATGCTTTCACCTATTACGATGGAACTAACTTCCATGGAGTGTCCTATCCCGTCGGCAACGATTTGGGCACCAACCAATGGGTCTATCTGGCTGGCACCTTCGACGGTACGACCTGGAGCCTCTTCCGCAACGGCGTGCGCGTGACCAATTCGGTCGATGCGGTCCGCGCCGTGACTGTGACCGACGCCGATTGGGCGATCGGCGCCGCCGCTTACGGCTGGGCGGATGACTTCGCGGGGGCCATTGACGAGGTGGCCATTTACAACAAGGCGCTCAGTCCGAGCGCCATTGCGGCGCATTATTCCGCCGCGCAGACAGTGCCAGTTACACTGAACATCGAGCTTTCCTCCGGAAAGCCAACCATTACGTGGTCCAGCGGCACGCTGCAACAAGCCAACAGCTTGAGCGGCCCTTGGGCCGATGTAACGAGCGCGACCTCGCCGTACTCGCCTCCCACAACCACCGGCGCCTCAATCTTCTACCGCCTGAAACTGTAGCGGCCTAGCGCCTGCACGTTTCTGTTACGAGCCCGCGGCCAAGCGTCGCGGGCTCGAATTTTTTTTGGAAGAGCAACGACGGCCAACTTGGACTTCCTCATTGAGCGGTGGGCCCTCCTGTCTTGGAAGACGGCGGGGAGATCGGAATCGGACTTTGGCATGGATTCACTTCAATCTCACCAAAAACTGGCGGCCCGGCCAAGCATCGGATAGAATTCTCGCGCATGATTGACCCGGAACAGTTGGTGGGCGAGGAGTGGGCGGAATGGTACCGTCTCACCCCCGCGCAACGCTGGGCGGAAAGCGAGAAGCTCTGGCAGAATTATCTCGCGCTGGGAGGTTCTCTTGATCCCGAACCCGATACGCAAAGTCCTTTCTTCGATGCGGACGCAGCGCGTCCGCGCCCTGCTCATGGGGGGCCAAGCTTGCGTGTGCTACGGCGCGGCGGAGTTTAGCCGCGACATCGATTTTGCCAACGTTGGCGACCTCGCCCCGGTGGAACGCGCGCTGTTGGCTGAGGAAGCGATGGCGCGCAAGCGCGACAAACTTTACTGGGCCCCTTTGCGGCGAGGGTTGGAAAGTCTTCGGCCCCTCAAGCGTTGCCCTTCCGCTGTTCAGCCGGAAGCTTGCAGCTGGAAAACCGGGACACTAAGCAGTTGAGACAGGATTTACAGGATGAACAGGATGGATTGCCGATCCACGAACCACCACCAAAGGGGCGAGGCGTTGTCTTTGATTTCCGACGTTTATTCTATCCTGTCAATCCTGTTCATCTGTCCAATCTTGCTGGTCTTAACTACATTGTTCCGTCTTAGCTATTTCACAGTTTCTTCGCTCCAACTCATCTATCTCTGGTTTCCTGGCCAAGATTTAATTCACCCATGGCGCGGTCTCATCCGACGCCTGGCGGAAAGAGTGAAAAAGCATGGCCACGGTTTCTCGTTCAGCTTTCCTCCTTTCCATTGGCCCGCAAGGCGCGTATTGCTCTGCTTAAAGAAATGTTCAAGCTCGCCCTGATTTGCGCGGTTGTGGGATGGTTGGACGTATGTTCTGTGCCCGCTGCGGCGGCGGCCCTTTTGCCCTCCGCTGATCAACCGCCCCCTCCGCGGCGCGAATTCCGCGGCCTCTGGGTGGCCACAGTCAAGAATATCGACTGGCCTTCCAAGAAAGGATTGTCCACCCGGCAACAGCAGGAGGAATGGGTCAACTTGATGAACCAGGCGGCGGCGCTGCATCTCAACGCCATCATCTTTCAGGTCCGGCCTTGTTGCGATTCGTTTTACGAATCGGGCATAGAGCCTTGGTCGGAGTATCTCAGCGGCAAAGCTGGGCGGGCTCCAGTTCCCTTTTACGACCCTCTGGCCTTCGCCATCACCGAAGCTCATCGGCGCGGACTGGAGTTGCACGCCTGGTTCAATCCATATCGAGTCTGCCTTTCCAATCCCGGCCCACGGGCTCTGCCGCCGGTGTGTTTGCGTCACCCGGAGTTGGTGCGCTCTTACGGCCAGGCGCTCTGGCTCGACCCGGGCGAGGAAGGGACGCGCCAGTACTCGTCCAATGTTGTCCTGGACGTGGTCCGCCGCTATGACATCGATGGGGTTCATTTTGACGATTATTTTTACCCATACCCGGAAAAGAACGAACAAAACCGCGAGACCGATTTTCCCGACAATCCCCCGTGGGAGCGCTATCAACGCCGCGGGGGAAAACTGTCACGGGCGGATTGGCGGCGGCAAAATGTGGATGAGTTTGTCCGCTCCATTTACCAGGCCATCAAAAAGGAGAAGCCGTGGGTCAAGTTTGGAGTCAGTCCTTTTGGCATTTGGCGCCCGGCCAACCCGCCGTCCATTTCTGGCTTTGACGCTTACAATGAACTCTTCGCCGATTCGCGCAAATGGCTGGCGGAAGGCTGGGTGGATTATCTGGCCCCGCAACTTTATTGGCCGATTGACCAAAAGGCGCAGAGCTTTCCGGTCCTTTTGCGCTGGTGGGCGGAGCAAAATACCCGGCACCGGAATCTTTTTCCCGGCATGCAAGTGACGGGCTGGAAAGGAGTGCAGGATGCGGCCGCGGAGGCCGGACGGGAAATAGAATTGACTCGCGCGGAGCCCGGAGTGCCGGGGACCATCCTCTGGCACGCCGCCCCCTTATTGCGCGATCAAAATGGGGCGACGGGCGCCCTGCGGCGGATTTATAGCGAACCGGCTCTGACGCCCGCTTGCCCGTGGTTGCGCGCGGAGCGGCCGGAGCAGCCCCGGCTGAAGGTTAAGGAGGCCGGCAACGCTCTGGAGTTGAATTGGAAGTCCACCAATGGCCCGGTCTGGCAGTGGGTTTTGCAGAAGAAAACAGCGGGGCACTGGACCAGCGAAATTCTGCCGTCAAGAACAACATCCCTCGTGCTCAAGGAGGCCGCGGCCGCAAACCTCCCTGGCAGTATTGCCCTCTCCGCCGTTGATCGGTACGGCAACCTCAGCCTCCCGGCGATTTTCCACCCGATGTCGCCCTGATCCGGCCTTGTCCCGACGGGACAATGGGGTAGGTT
>Ga0182016_10008731_pt1 | contig 10182 bp, 10 predicted proteins | sample 712S2MmetaG_FD_120491 | JGI IMG/M metagenome (GOLD analysis project Ga0182016, IMG submission 120491) | Permafrost microbial communities from Stordalen Mire, Sweden - 712S2M metaG | ecosystem: Environmental > Terrestrial > Soil > Wetlands > Permafrost | place: Sweden: Stordalen | collected... | reverse complement strand
CGCTGGATGCTGATGGCGTATAACCTGCCCAATCGCGTCGGCGGCGGGTGCATGGAAGAGGACGGCGGGCTCACCGAGTTCGGCGCGCTCGCGCTCGACGAGATGGCGCGCGTCGGAATGATCACGTGCTGCTCGCACACCGGAGAGCGGACCGCCCTGGAGGTCATCGAGCATTCGAAGAACCCCGTGATTTTCTCGCATTCGAATCCGCGCGCGCTTTGGGATCACCCGCGTAACGTGCGCGACCACGTCATTCTGGCTTGCACGGCTAAAGGCGGCGTCGTCGGAATCAACGGCGTCGGCATCTTTCTCGGCGACAACGACGACCGCAGCGAAACCGTGGCCCGCCACATCGACTACGTCGCCAAGCTTGCCGGAATCGATCACGTCGCCCTGGGACTGGACTACGTTTTCGACATGGAAGAATTGCTGGCGTATCTTCGCGGCCACCCGCAGACGTTCGGGGACGATTCGGCGCTGGCGTCCCCGCGGTTCGTCGTCCCCGAACAGCTTCCGGAAATCGTGGACTGCCTCGTCGCAATGGGCTATGCAGAGGCCGATCTCGAGCGCGTTTTAGGGCTGAACGTGCTCCGCGTTGCCGCGGCAGTCTGGAGATGACGAACGGACGGATGAACTTCCTGGAGTACCTTGCGATTCTGGGAACCGGATTGGCCGGCGCCGTCGGCCTGGCGTATGCCTTCGCCGGCGTCCATTACAATTTCACGTTGTCCGCGCAGGCCGCCGGATACGTGGACCCCGCGTGGCAGATGGGCGTGATGCTGGGCTACGTCGTTTTGCTTGGAGGCGCTGTCGTCTCTGCGGCCGTGGCGATCTGGGCGGGCGTTCGCGCCGCGCAAGTTGCGACGCAGCAACGACGCGCCGGCGCGGCCTGGGGCGACATCCTGAAAATGCGCGAACGGTGATCGCCCGTCTAGTCATCAATCGGCGCGCCCGTCGCGGCCGCGAGCTCGCGGACGCCGTGCGCGCCGAACTCGCGGCTGCGGGAATAGCGTTCGTGGAGGACCGCGACGGCGTTAAGGGACCCAAGGCGGAACGCTACGACTGCATCATTTCGGCCGGCGGCGACGGCACGTTCATTTCACTGATTCCCGACGCGATCGCGCGCAACGTTCCGATGGGAATCGTTCCGCTCGGTACGTTCAACGATCTTGCCAGAACGCTGAACGTTCCGCTGGACGTGAGCGCCGCGTGCCGCGTCATCGCGCAAGGCGCGACGCGGCGGATCGACGTCGGCCTCGTCAACGGCAAGCACTTCGTGAACGAAGCGAGCATCGGCCTGAGCAGCCGCATCGCGAGGCTGCAGACGCCCGACGTCAAACAGCGCTTCGGCTTCCTCGGCGTGTTCTGGACGACGCTCGTGGCGCTCGCCCGCGCTCGGCCGATGCGCCTGGAAGTACGGTACGACGGCATCGTGCGGCGCCAGCGCGGCGCGCAATTGACGATCGCGAACAGCCACCGGTTCGGCGGCGTCTTTGAAATCGACGGGGCCGCGATCGACGATGGGTTGCTCGACTGTTACATCTTTCCGTCGGACGACATCGTCAACGCGATTGGAACGGTCTGGGCGATGCAGCGGACCCGGCGCCCCGTGGAAGGCATGCAGGCGTTCCGGGCGGCCCGATTTCAGGTCGCCGGTAAGCACGCGCACCGGATCTCCGCCGACGGCGAGCCTGCCGGCAAAACGCCGGCCCTCTTCGAAGTCGTGCCCGGCGCACTCGCCGTCTTTGCATCCCCGTAACGAAGGAGCGTGTCGCACCGACCATGCGGTATAGAAATCTCGGACACTCCGGACTCAAACTTTCGGTCGTCGGCCTGGGATCCTGGCTGACGTACGGCTCCGCCGTCGATGCGAGCACGGCGCGTGCGTGCGTCCTGCGGGCGTGGGAACGCGGCGTGAACTTCATCGACACGGCCAACGTGTACGCGCGCGGCGCGGCCGAAGAGGCGCTCGGCCCGATTCTCAAAGAGCTCGATCGCGATTCGCTCGTCCTGGCCACCAAAGTCTACTTCACGATGGGCGACCGCCCGAACGAGCGCGGGCTGTCGCGCAAGCACGTCCGCGATCAGATCCATCACTCGCTTCGAAGGCTGCAGGTCGACTACGTGGACTTGTATCAGTGCCATCGCTACGACGTCGAAACGCCGCTGGAAGAGACGTGCGAGGTGATGAACGATCTCGTTCGTTCCGGAAAGATTCTTTACTGGGGCGTTTCGGAATGGAACGCCGATCAAATTATCGCGGCCGTTACGCTCTGCCGCGCGCGCGGCTGGGCCGTTCCGGTCAGCAACCAGCCGCAATACAGCGCGCTCTGGCGGCGCGTCGAAGAGCGCGTGTTGCCCGTCTGCGAGCAGTACGGCTTGGGTAACGTCGTGTGGTCGCCGCTGGCCATGGGAATTCTCACCGGCAAGTATCTCGATGCGAAGAATCCGCCGCCCGGAACGCGAGCCGCGGGCGCGGGCAAAGAGATGATGGAAGATTACTTCACGCAGTCGCGTCTGGACGCGGTGCAAGAGCTCGTGCCGGTTGCCAAACGCGCGAACTGTTCGCTCGCGCAGCTCGCGCTGGCCTGGTGCCTTCGCCAACCGTCCGTGACGAGCACGATCGTCGGAGCAACGAAGATCGAACACGTAGACGACAACGTAGCGGCCGCCGACCTCGACCTGGATCCGTCGATCTTCGCGGAAATGGACCGGATACTCGTTCCCGTTACGGCGACCGAGGCGTATCTCGCGTAGCCGAAGACGTGAGGAGGCGGCGCATGGCCGCCCCCTCGCGTCACGGGGACTCCGTCGGTGGAGGACAACGTCGATCCCCGATGCGAGAAACGAGACACGGTGCGTGCGTGTGACGGATGCGCGCCGACGGCGCGCCTAGGTGCCGCTCTCCGCGCCCGTGTGAAAGACGAACTTGACGATCAAGCGATCGAGCGTCGCGTTCGCCGCCGGCGTTCCCCAGTTCACGTACAGTTCGTCGCCGCCGTGCAAGCGAGCGGCGTATCCCGCCGAGAAGTTGAGTCCCGGCGTCGAGAAGCCGCCGGTCCCGTTGATGTCGCGAAGTCCGAGCGTGAACGCGCTGTCGGCCGTGGCTTGATATCCGATCGAGACCCGGCGCAACCATTGCGAGTTGAGCTCTCCGTTCGAGAACGCGCGCTGCAGCGAGCCGTCGTACTCCAGTCCCAGGACGACCTTGTGACCGAACGGGCGCGTCGTGGTTACGGAATACAGGTGCTGGTAGTTGGTGCCGTACGGACCCCACGATGCGTCGGCGTCGATCGGCGTGGGCGTGCCGTCGCCGTAGCCGATCGGAACCGCGAACAGGTTGAACCGATTGGTGACGCCGTCCTTGTAACAGGGATAGCCGGTGAAGGACGACTCTCCCACGATCGCGCCCGTGCAACCCGGACCGGCCGGAATCCCGTACTCGCGGAGCAGGCCGACGTCCGGTCCGAGGCCGTCGATCGAGAACCCATTCTTGAACGCGGCGTTGAAACCGATTTGCGTGTCGGTCTGATGGATCGCTCCGGAGTCGTCCATGAAGCGATCTCCGCCGACAAATAGGTTCCAGTTCTTGAGCGATTTCGTGCTTCCGCTGAAATTCACGAAGCCCTCGGGCCCGCGAATGTCCGAGTTCGCGGTGTAGCCGTCGATCGGATTGTAGTTGGGCGCGATGTCGAGATAACCGGCGAGCACTTCGTAGTTAGGTTTGTGAACGTCCACAAAACCGTTGGTGCTCGTCGCAGAGCCTTGCGGCACCCAGGTTCCGTTTTCGAAGTCGTGGTTGAACGCCCAGACGAATCCGCTCTTGTTGTTGCGTCCGGCGACGCCCGTTTCGATCGTCGTGTCGTCGCCCTGGCTTCCGTGATGCGCGAGCACGCCGTCCGCCCAATAAATGAACGAATGATCGCCGAGCGCGTGCTGGTACCCGAACGCGGCGTCGTCGAACGGGGTGTTCGTCGTCACGTCGTATCCGTGAAAGGTGAGCGCGGCAAAGCTTTGATTGCCGAACGTGCCTTCGACCTTCTCGCCGCTTTCAAACGGCCCGATGTCGGGTGAGTAAAAGACCAGATTGGGCGCCCCCAGGACGCTGCCGCTGTTGGCGCCGTTCGCCACGGGTTCCAGATAATTCGCGCCCTGCGAAAAGAACGGCCGGTACTCGAGGACCTGCCGCCGGAACTCTTGCGGCGCGATGGTTTCCTGGTCGATTTCGACGTTGGAAAAATCCGGATGCAAGGTCCCGACGAAATTGATGGTCTGCGTGATCGGAACGCTCAGGTCGAAGCCGGCCGGGCGCGCAGGTTCGGCTGCGAAGGTGCCGTTGGCTTGCTGGAAGAGGTGGCGATCCGCGCCGGCGCTGAGCGCACCGAAGACGTCGAGTCGAGGCTTTGGCCGGGCGTTGGCCAGGCCGTTGAACGTGAACCCGGTGGCTTGAGCCCAAAACCGCGCATCGGTAAAGACCGGCCAATTGCCGGCGCCGGCGTCTTGCATGATGCCGTCGTATGCCCAGCTGTAGTGCTCGCCCTTCGCGGCGACTTGGCGAACGAAATTGACACGCCAGGATTGGTGGGCGCCGGGGCGGATGCGCAGGTCGGCGAGCGGTACGATCATGACGGCGGTCCACTTTCCGCCGGCCGGGTCGCTCGCAGCGGCAGCTTGCCAGTACGGGCGGTAGCGCGTGTTTTCGCTGGCCTGCTCGTAGCGAATGCCGCGGGGCGTCGTCTCGAAGAAATACGCTTGGGTTCCCGTTCCGCTCGGGTCGAGCGCGACGCCGACGAAGTCGTCGATGCCGAAGCCGCTCTCGTTGGTGGATTGCGTGGCGAGAATCGGCGTGCCCGCTTGTTCGGCCTGGAAAGCAACATACAGATAGTGATCGTCATACAGCAGATAGGCCGTCGTCGCGTGCGGGGCGGGGCCGCGGGTGGTCACGTCCTGCCACGGGCTTCCGCCGTCCGGAACTTTGCCCGCCTGCCACGCCGGATCGGCCAGGCTCGGGTCGAGCGCTAGCGGGTGAGCGGCACGTACTACGGGGAACGAGAAATCGCGGTTCACGGCGGCACGTGCGGGCAGCGTGAAACTCGCCGCCGCGGCGAACGTACAGACCATAGAAACGAGCGCGCGCCTCATGCCACCCGATAGCGTGGCGCAGGGCACCGCCGGCCGTCCTAAAACGGCCATCAAAAGATTCTTAGCACTCGGGGTGTTCCTATGAGCGTATATGCCTTCGGACCCTTCCACCTGGATGCCGATCGATTGATCTTGCTCGAAGGCGCGGAACCGGTCTCCATCGGTCCAAAGGTCGTCGAGACGCTGCTTGCCCTCGTCGAGCGCGCGGGCGACGTCGTGACCAAGGCCGCCATGCTGGATCGCATTTGGCCCGAGGGGTTCGTCGAGGAGGCTAATCTCGCGCAAAACATCTACGTGCTGCGAAAGATCCTTCGCGACCGCTGGGACGCCGGCGCCATCGAAACGATTCCGCGACGCGGCTACCGCTTTCGCGCGGCCGTGACCGTCTCCGAAGGGTTAGCGCCGGCGGCTGCGAGAGCGGCGGGAAACCGGTCGTGGGTCCCTGCCGGTTACGCCGTCGTCGCGGCGCTGCTGGTCGCCGTCCTCGCGGCGGGGGGCACGGCATTCGCGTTGCGCGCGCAGCGGACGCAAACGTCCGCCCCGCAGCTCTCGGCGTCGGGCGCCCGCCTCTACGCGATCGGACATTACTACTGGAATCAGCGTACGGCCGCCGGCGTCGCGCGCAGCGTCGAGTACTTCAAGCGCGTGATCGCGTCGGATCCGCGCGCCGCGAAGGGTCACGCGGCGCTGGCGTCCGCATACGCGATCATGGGCGACTACCGCTACGGCAATTTGCCGGCGAAGATCTATTTTTCGCGCGCCAAGGCCGAAGCGCGCGTCGCGCTTTCGCTGGATCCGGCGTCGGGACAGGCGTACGGCGCCCTGGCCGTCGTCGCGATGAACCTGGATCGTTCGCGCGAAGCGGCGGCCGATCTCGCGCGTGCGATCGCGCTCGATCCGACGGACGCGTCCTCGCACGAATGGCAGGGGATCGCGATGCTCGAGCGCGGAGAGCTGGATGGGGCGTTGCGCGAGCTGCGCACGGCCGCCGATCTCGATCCGCTCTCGGTATCCACGACCGCGTGGCTGAGCGGCGCCGCCTATCTGGCGCGGCACTACGACGACGCGATCGCGTACGGACGCCAGACGCTCGATCTGGATCCGGGCCGGACCGACGTGTGGCAGTCGATCGGGCTCGCATACGAAGCGCAGGGTTCGTACGGGCGCGCCGTGGATGCGTTCGAGCGGTATGCCGCGAGCTGCGCGGATTGTCGCGCGGATGCCGACGCGCTGCTCGCCGCCGTCTACGCGCGCGAGCGCGAGTACGCCAAGGCGCGCCGGGTCCTGGCGGTCGCGCAGTCTCACGCGCACGTCGTACAACCCGACGATCTCGCGCTCGCGCTGGCGGCCGTGGGAGAGCGCCGCGTCGCGCTGTCCTGGCTGCGCCGCATGCCCAACGCTTTCTTGCGCATGCAGATCGCAAACGACTCACGCTTCGACGCGCTGCGCGGATCGCTCGGCTACGGCGGGCGGCCCGCGAACCGTCCGGCGTAGGGGCTGCGAGAAATGGACCCTCTGTTCGAAGCGCTCGGCGCCCGGCCGCAGATCGCGCGGACGCTGGCGCGCCACCTCGACGAAGTCGCCGCGAACGGAACCGTAGCGCGCCGAACGAAAGAGCTGTGCGCGCTCATGGTGGCGTGGTTGTGTGCCTGCGAGTACTGCACGTGCGCGCACGAAGAGATCGCGCAGCGGATCGGCGTGGATCGCGCGACGCTCGACGAATTGGGCGAATTCGCGCGGAGCGAACGCTTCTCGCCGTCCGAGCGGGGCGTCTTAGCCGCAACCGTGGCGCTCACCCGCGAACCGCGCGGCTTGCCGCCCGCGGTGCGCGCGGATTTGGAGAGGCATTTCGACGCGGGAGAGATCGTCGAGATCGTCGCTGCGATCGGTCTCTACAACTATCTCGCGCGCGCCGGCAACGCGCTCGAGGTCCAGCCTACTCCGCCGTCCGAGCCGCCACCCGCGCGAGCGCCCGCTCCACTTTGACCACGCGCGTGCCGCTGAGGCGGTCGTGCAGCAAAATGCGCCGCCAGAAAATGCTGAGAATGGCGATGAGCCACCAAGCAAAGAAGACGACGACGTAGCGCCAGATGACGCGCCAGACCGTGGGGCGTTTGAAGTCCGGCGTGACGACGCGCAGCCCCGCGATGGTCATGCCGAACGTCTGTCCCGCTACGGCTACGAGAAGCGCGAGATAGACGGCCAGATAGAAAAAGAACGAAAAACTCTTCGACCGGTCGATGACGTCGTCGACGAATGAGTCGAACGAGGGAACCGAGACGCCGCTTCCGTTGGTGATGACGACCGGCCCCACGTCCACCGCGTCGGGGGCGGCGGACGCGCTCGGCGACGGCGACGGCGATGGCGAATGCGACGGTTTGCCCGCGATCGAGTTGAGATTGCTGCTAAACGTGACGCCGGGACGATGGGCGGCGGCTTTCTTGTCGACGTGCACGTTGACGACGTCCCCGCCGGACGCCCCGATGATCGCCGCGACGACGATCGCGTCGATGCTAAAAGCCGCGAAGCGCCTCCACCACCCGGCGCAGTCGCGCACCTGTACCGTGCCGGTGCCGGGAGCGGCGAGCGCGGGCGGTTCGGACTCGGCATCTTGAACGAAGATCGCCTTGGCCTGCTCGTATGACGGAGAAGCGAGAAACTCGCGCAGCGAGGCGATGCGCGTCGTGGCGTAGGGCTCGCTGCCGAGCCAGGCCCCCCAGCGCAGGACCGAATCGGAGTTGATCTCCGCCGTCTGCTGCGCGAAGATCTCGCGATCGATCGCGCGCGCGAACTCGTGAAAGTTCGCGACGCTGATCGCGCGCATGGCCGCGTCGAGCGAGTCGCAACAGAGCAGTCCGACTTTGTCGCACGTGTAGGTGCAGCGTCGAAGCCAAGGGCCGAAGACGAACGCGATCAATGGGTTCTCGTTGCCGTTGACGCTGAGCAACGAGAGATAGCGCGTGTGGCCCGAGGCGATGTGGCCGAGCTCCTTGCCGATCATAAACGCCAGTTCGTCGTCGCGGAACGTCTCGATCCACTTCGTCGATAGCACCAGGGCGTAGGGATCGCCGAAGCCCAGCGCCGCGACCGGAACGTTGTTGTCGTCGCGCACGAAGATCGCCGGCATGGGAATGTCTAGCGCCGCGCACGCGCGCTTGACGATGGCGAAGACGCGCGGATATTGGTTCTCGTGCACCTGCACGCTGGTTCCCAAGAGGCGTCCGCGCGCGAGGGTCACGTAGATCATGGCCGCGACGATGAAGAGCGCGACCTGGGAGGCCCCGATGGACTCGTGCAGCACGAACGCGACCACGAGGGCGGCCGGTATGGCGAGCGGGAGCGTGAGCCAGAAGGCGAGGCGCTCGGTGGGATGGCGCAGCGAGCCGGGGCCATCGAACAGTTCGACCACGCCCAGTCATGGGAGAATCCGGCCGAGGCTTCCTGCCGGGGCGAAGCCTTGGAAGACGGGGCCAGGCGTGCCGGAAAATATTTCTGCGCCGGGGGTTGACGCCGGGGGCGAGCCTCGCTAATATACTAGTGTACTAGTACAACAGTCTGTTAGTGCTAGACTCCGAAGGAGAGACCCATGACACGCAAGCCACGCCATCACGAAGCCGAACAGGGCCGCGACCTGCGCACGACGCGCGTCCGGCTGCCGGAAGGCCCCCAGACGGCCATCTTCCAGGGTTGGGGCGTCAAGTTCTAGAGCGCGATGCCGATCGTCCTCAGCGTTGACGCGCGCAGCGGCGTCCCCATCTACCTCCAGCTCATCGAGCAAATCAAGCGCTCGGTGGCGCTTGGGGTATTACGGCCCGCGGAACGGCTGCCGACCGTCAAACAGCTGGCGCTCGACCTCACCATCAACCCCAACACCGTCGCCCGCTGCTACCGGGACCTGGAAAGGGACGGGGTCATCGAGACTTCGCCCGGACGCGGATCCTTCGTGCGCGGCGACGGCGCCGAAGCCAGCGTCAAGGCCGCCGCCGGCGACGTCGCGCAAAGCGCGCTCGAGTCCGCGATCCGCGAGGCGATGTCGCTCGGCCTGTCGCGCGCGGAGACCACCTCGCTGATTCACGGCATTCTCGACCGCTGGTATCCGGAGAAATCATGAACGCGATCACGATCGACCACCTTCGCAAGACGTACGGCGCCTTCGTGGCGCTCGACGACCTTACGCTTTCGATTCCGCAAGGCAGCGTCTTCGGCTTGCTGGGGCCCAACGGCGCCGGCAAGACCACGACGTTCAAATGCATGCTCGGCCTGGTGCGCCCCGACGGCGGCACGACGCGCTTTTCCGATCAGACGTTCTCTCCCGCGGTGCTCGATCGCATCGCCTACGTTCCCGAACGCAGCGTGCTCTATGAGGGGATGAGCGTCGCCGAACACATCGAGATGCAGCGCCGCGCCTACTCGAAGTTCGACGCGGACCGCGCGCGCGAACTCGTCAAAGGCTTCGGCATTCCCGACCTGCGGCGTAAGACCGGCAAACTTTCCAAGGGCATGCGCACGGCGGTTGCGGTCGCCCTCGCCTTTTCGCGCTCCGCCGAAGTGCTGGTGCTCGACGAGCCGACCAGCGGCCTCGACCCCGTCAACCAGCGAACGGTCCTCAATCTCATCGTAAACGAAGCGGCGAGTGGAAACACCGTCGTGTTCTCGTCGCACCAGGTCGGCCACGTGGAGCGCGCCGCCGAACGCATCGCGATCATGAAAGACGGCCGCCTCGCGCTCGAGGGCATGGTAGACGATCTGAAAGCCGATCGCAAGATCGTCGAAGGCATCATGCCCGACGACAGCGCGACCGTCGCCGCGCTGAACGGAAACCCGCACGTCCGCCGCGTCGAGCGCAACGGCCGCATCTTGCGCGCGTTCGTGTCCGGCGACGCCGCCGCGATCGCCGAAGCCATGTCGGCCGGCGGCGCTGCGGGCGTGCGCGTCGTGGACCTCGATTTGGAAGACATTTTCTTCGACGCCGTCGCCCCGGCGTCGTCGACCGCCGATCTAGTGGAGGCCTAACGTGGCGTACTACGAGTTCTTGCGCGT
>Ga0182016_10008730_pt1 | contig 10182 bp, 8 predicted proteins | sample 712S2MmetaG_FD_120491 | JGI IMG/M metagenome (GOLD analysis project Ga0182016, IMG submission 120491) | Permafrost microbial communities from Stordalen Mire, Sweden - 712S2M metaG | ecosystem: Environmental > Terrestrial > Soil > Wetlands > Permafrost | place: Sweden: Stordalen | collected... | reverse complement strand
GTTCTGGTCGATCTGCGCTCCCGCGCGCGTTCGGCCGCCGCCGCGCTCGCGCGCCACGCCGCGCCCGCGTCCAAGGCCGAACCGTTCGGGTCGGCGACGCTTGATCTGTCCGTTCCCGCTGTCCCGGCGACGCCCGCCGCGCGGGTCGCCGAAATTCCGCCCTTGCCGCCGCGCCGTTCGGAGGAATTGAAATCCGCCGCGAACGCCTCGCCGATTCCGGGGATATCCGCCCTGCGTCTGGGCGAAGCCTCGTTCGAGAATACGCCCTTGCCGCCGCGCCGTTCGGAGGAATTCGCGTCCGACGCGGCGCCGGCGGCGGACAACGCGCCGCCGGCGCCGTCCGTCGTCCAGCTTGGCGAGAACGCGCCCGAGGGCTTGCCCGTGCCGCCGCGTCGTCCGGATGAATTGTCGGCGAACCAGAATCCACATGAATTGAACCAGAATGCGCCGCCCGTTCGCCTTTCGGCGCGCGAGGCCGCGCGGCAAAGGCGCAACGGGCGGACAGTCGTCGCGGCCGCCCCGCCGGCCGCCGACAACCGCACCTTCCTCGAAAAGCTGTTCGGCGGAGCGCCACAGTCGCAAACCGCCAGCCCAGCGCTCGGTTACGCGCCGGCGGAAGGCGGCGTGACGACAGCCGCGCGCAGCGTCATGTCCATGTCCAGCCCGACCGCGCGCTACGATCAATTCACCGCCGTCTACGACATCTCCGCGCATACGGTCTATCTGCCGAATGGCCAGCGTCTGGAGGCGCATTCGGGGCTCGGCAGCATGCTCGACGATCCGCGCTCCGTGACTCAGAAAATGCGCGGCGCCACGCCGCCGACCGTCTACGCGCTGACGCCGCGCGAGCAGCTTTTCCACGGCGTGCAGGCGCTGCGGCTCACGCCGCTCGGCGGCAATGTCTATGGACGGGCCGGCCTCCTCGCGCACACCTTCATGCTAGGCCCCAACGGCGACTCCAACGGTTGCGTGTCCTTCAGAAACTACCAGGCCTTTCTGCAAGCCTATCAGAACGGCCAAATCCGCCGCCTCGCGGTCGTCGCCAGCCTGAACTGAGGAGACCGGCGACCGTCACCAAAGCCACCAGAAAGGTGACGGCGGTTGGAACTCTCCCTTTGGGAATCCTCCGACCCGCGCTGTCCGGGCCGCGTCTCGCGCCTTGTTCAATTCCGTGAGCGCCTGCCGTTCGCTTTCGCGCGCGAACGCCAAATTCCGCTCGGCGGCGCGGGTCTTTCGCCATAACCGCGTCGGTTCGCTCCATTGCCCATATCGCGCCATCGCGCGTTGGCTTTCTCGCGCCTCTTGTTGTTTCACACGATTGAGATGACTTTCCGCGGCCGTTACGGCCTGTCGCGCCTGACGATATTTTTTCTCCGCCTGGATCACGAATGCGGGCTTCGCCGCCGCGATCGCGGCTGTCGCCGGCGTCGCCGTCGCGGCGGCGAGGGGAGGCGAGAGAACTGCGGCGGCGAAAAGCAGGGCGAGGGAGCAATGGACGAATCCCCCGCTGGCGGCGCCCAGCCGAACCCGCTCTGAATTCGAAAGCTTTTTCAAGCCGCGCTCCCCCACGAAAGCCCACGGCGACAGTCTGCCCGCCGCCAGCCGATCCGGCAACCCCGCGGCGAAGGAAAGCTCTCCAAGTCCCTACTTGCGCGCGTAATAGGCCAAAAACATCGCGACCGCGCCGCGCACGTGGTCGCGGATTTCCGATTCGGCGATGGGCGTCTTCGGCGGATTGATCAGGGCCAGCACGCGATAATTGGCGATGACGGCGCCAAGGAACAGCTTGGCGGCGCGGGCAGGGCGCCTGCAACGCAGTTCGCCGCGCTCGGTCGCGGCGCCCAAATATTCGGTCAGGCGGTCGAGCGTCACGCCCGGCCCCTTGGAGTAGAGAATAGCGCCTAGCTCGGGCGTTCGCGGGATCTCGGCGATGACGAGGCGCAGCAGCGACGGGGTCTCGCCTTGCGTCATCAGCCTCAGCAAGCCGCATCCAAGCTCGAACAGCACGCGCCTTGGCGGCGCCTTGCGCGACAGCGCGCTCTCGGGGCCGGAAATCTGCTGCGAGCAGCGGTCGACGATCTCGGCGAAAAGCGCCTCCTTGCTGGCGAAATGCCGATAGAGCGTCTCCTTCGAGGCGCCGGCGCGCGTCGCGATCGTCTGCATCGTGCTGTCGGCGAATCCGTGTTCGAGAAACACCTTTTCGGCGACGCACACCAATTGCTCGCGCCTTTGGCGGCCGCGCGGAATGCGCCTTGTGGCGGGAGCCTCGCTGATCATCTTGATTTTTCCCCAATTCCCGCGCGAGAGTTGCATTGACTCTCGTCATGCGAGGTTTATAAGCGAACCCATCAGTTCTGTTAAGCGTCGTTCCCAGCAGTCTCCACACACAAGCCGCGCGGCTTTGACGACGGAGCGATTGATTGTGCCGAATAGTCCCATCAATGACAATGTTTAGACGCGCGGCGGCTTTCCGCGCGAGAGCACGGGCGGGCGCGCGATGAGCGTCGAACCCGTCGCCGCCGAACCCGCCACGAAGCCGGAAAAGCGGCCGCCGGCGCTGATGATCGGTCTGGTGATTCTCGTCCTGCTGGCGCTTGGCGGGCTCTATTACTGGTGGGCCTATCGCAACATCGAGAGCACCGACGACGCCTACACCGACGGCCGCGCGGTCGTCATCGCGCCGCGCGTCGCCGGCGATGTCGTCTCGCTCGACGTGACCGACAATCAGTTCGTCAAGAAGGGCCAGCCGCTGATTCACATCGACCCGCGGCAATACCGGATCGACCGGGAGAACGCCGAAGGCTCGCTGGAGACGGCGAAGCATCAATTCGCCGGGCAGCAATATGGCGCGGAGATCGGCCGCAAGAATTTTCCCGCCCAGCTTGAAGCGGCGCAGGCGCAGCTCGCCAGCGCCAACGCCAATCTGGCCAAGGCGCAAGCCGATTACGATCGCCAGCGCAGCCTGTCGAAACAAGCGACGACGCGGCAGGATGTCGACGCCGCCACGGCGGCGCTAAAACAGGCCCAAGCGCAGGTGGCGCTGACCTCGGCGCAAGTCACGCAGAACTCGCCCGTGCCGCAGCGGATCGGCGAGACCGTGGCGCAGGTCGGCCAGGGGAAGGGGCAGATCGAGCAGGCGCAGGCGCGGCTCGATCAGGCCGATCTCAATCTCTCCTGGACAATGGTCGAGGCGCCGCAGGATGGCTGGATCACCAAGCGCAATGTCGAAATGGGGAATTATGTCGCGCCGGGCCAGCAGATTTTCACGATCGTCGCGCCCGAAGTGTGGGTCACCGCGAATTTCAAGGAAAGCCAGCTCGCCAACATGCGCCCGGGACAGCCGGCGCGCATAAGGGTCGACGCCTATCCCACGCTCGATCTGCGCGGCCATGTCGACAGCATTCAACTCGGCTCCGGCTCGAAATTCTCGGCCTTTCCGGTCGAGAACGCCACCGGCAATTTCGTCAAGGTGGTGCAGCGCGTGCCGGTGAAGATCGTCATCGACAGCGGCCTCGATCCAAAAGTCCCGCTGCCGCTGGGCATTTCGGTCGTGCCCGAGGTCACCGTGAAATGAGCGACGCCCAGACTCCAGCGAAAGGGACGCCCGCGCCCGCGCAAGAGACGCGCGCCGAGTGGAAGCCGGCCTATAACCCCTGGCTGATCGCGGTCTCCGTCACGCTCGCGGCCTTCATGGAGATTCTCGACACCACCATCGTCAATGTGGCGCTGCCGCATATCGCCGGCAGTCTTTCGGCGAGCGCGGATGAGGCGACATGGGCGCTGACCTCCTATCTCGTCGCCAACGGCATCGTGCTCACCATTTCCGGATGGCTCGGCGATCTCCTGGGCCGCAAGCGCTATTTCCTGATCTGCATCGGCATGTTCACGGTGTGCTCGTTTTTCTGCGGCATAGCCGGCAGTCTGTCGCAGCTCATCGTGTTTCGTCTGGCGCAAGGCTTTTTTGGCGGCGGGATGCAGCCCAATCAGCAAGCGATCATCCTCGACACCTTCCCGCCGGCCAAGCGCGCCGCGGCTTTCGGCGTCACGGCCATCGCCACCATCGTCGCGCCGGTGCTGGGGCCGACGCTCGGCGGCTACATCACCGACGAGGCGAGCTGGCGCTGGATTTTCTTCATCAATGTGCCGGTCGGCGCGATCGCGGTTTTTCTCTGCTCCGTCGTGGTCCAGGACCCGCCGTGGGAGAAGAACAAGAAAAGCCGCGGCATCGACTTCATCGGCCTGTCGTTGATCACGCTGGGGCTCGGCTGCCTCGAAGTGATGATGGACCGCGGCGAGGACGCCGGCTGGTTCGAGTCAAACTTTATCCGGTCGATGGCGGTGCTGGCTGTCCTCGGCATCACCGGCGCGATCATCTGGCTGAGCGTCGCCAGGAAGCCGATCGTTCACCTTACCGTCTTCCGCGACCGCAATTTCGCCGCCGGCTGCGCGATGATCTCGGCGATGGGCGGCATTCTCTACGCCAGCGCGGTGATCATACCGCAGTTCGCGCAGCAGGTGATCGGCTACACCGCGACATGGGCGGGACTCATTCTCTCGCCCGGGGGCATCGCGGTCATTTTCCTGATACCGATCGTCGGCCAGATGATGAAGCGGATGCAGACCCGTTACATCATCGCCCTCGGCTTCACGCTCATGGGCTTCGCCTTTGTGTATTCAAGGAAGCTGACGCCGGACATCGACTTTAACACGCTGATGTGGATGCGCATGTCGCAGACGGCGGCGCTGGCCTTCATGTTCGTGCCGATCACCACCGTGACCTTTTTGACGCTGCCGCGCGAGCTCACCGGCGACGGCACGGCGCTGTTCGCGATGTTCCGCAACGTGTTCGGCTCGATCGGCATTTCGCTCGCGACATCGCAGGTCACCCAGCGCACGCAGGTCCACCAGACCTATCTGTCGCAATGGATGACGCCGCTGAATTCGAATTACGCCGCGCTGGTCGCCAGCTATGAGCGCACGCTGCTGTCGCTGGGGCGAGCGGCCGGCGCGGTCCACGACATGGCCGTCAGCCGCGTCTATCAGACTTTCCGCTCGCAGGCGGTCATCATGGCCTATTCCGACATATTTCTTTACTGCGCCGTCGCGTCGTTCCTGATCGTGCCGCTGTGCTTCCTGGTGTCGCCGAAAAAGGCCGCGACGCCCGCCGCGGGCGTGCACTAATGGCGGCGCGAGGCACCCTGTCAATACTGGGGCGCCAAACCCTCTCCCCGCTCGCGGGGAGAGGGCAGGGCGGGGGGCTCGGGGCGTCGCCCCGAATGCCGATGACTCCCGCTGGCTCGACGCCGCGCGCCGACGTCGCGGTCGGCGCCCCGAGCCCCTCACCCCAGCCCTCTCCCCGTAAGGACGGGGAGAGGGGGCCGCGGCGCCGTCTTGGCACCCTCGTCGCCGCCGCGCTGCTCGCCGGCTGCAACGTCGGTCCCGATTTCGCGCCGCCAGACCCCGGCCTGCCGAACGACGCCTTCTCCGCGCGGGAAGGGCGGGGCGCCGCGCCCCCGAGCCCGACATGGTGGAGGGCGTTTCGCGATCCGGTGCTGACCGACCTCGAGGCCCGCGTCGCGGCGGCCAATCTCGACGTCAAGACGGCGACGATCCGTCTGGCGGAAAGCCGCTTTCAGCGCGGCGTCGCGGCCTCGGCGCTACTGCCGTCGGTCAACGCCGACGCCAAATATCAATATGAGCTTTACAGCCAGAACGGCATCGCCGGCCTGCTGACCAAGCTGTCTTCGTCTTCGTCCACATCCACCAGCACGACTTCCCTGACGATTCCGGCGATCAGCGATTATACCGTCGGCTTCGACGCCTCCTGGGAGCTCGACCTTTGGGGCCATGTCCGGCGCTCGGTCGAATCCGCCGACGCACAGGTCGAGCAATCGGCCGAGTTGCGCCGCGACACGCTGGTCTCGTCGCTGGCGGAACTGGCGCGCGATTACGTGCAATTGCGCGGCGCACAGACGCAGATCGCCATCGCCAACGAGAATTTGGCGATCGCGCGAGAGATCCAGAAAGTCGCGGAGGAGCGGCAGAGGAAGGGCGTCGCCACCGGCTTCGACGCGCAGACCTCGACCGCGCAGGCCGAAAGCGTCTCCGCGCGCATTCCGACGCTGCGGTCGGACGAATCGCAATATTCGAACGCGATCGGCTTTCTGCTGGACGAGCCGCCCGGCGCGCTGCAAGGGCAGCTCGGGCTGCGCAAGCACGCGCTGGCGCCGCCCGGCGTGCCGTCGCTTGGCGTCCCCGCGGAGCTGGCGCGGCGGCGTCCCGACATCCGCGCCGCCGAGGCGCGGCTGCACGCCGCGACCGCCGACATCGGCGTCGCCGTCGCGGCCTTCTACCCGACGATCAAGCTCAACGGCGTCGTCAGCCTCGACGCGCTCGACGCCAAGAATCTGTTCAAGGCCAGTTCGCTGCAATACAACGCCGGCCCCAGCATCGTGCTGCCGATCTTCGACGCGGGGCGGTTGAAGAGCACGCTGGAGCTACGCAAGGCGGAGCAGCTGGAAGCCGCCGTCGCCTGGCACAAGACCGTGCTCCAGGCCTGGCGCGAAGTCGTCGACGCGCTCACCGCCTATCGCCGCGAAGCGGAGCGCCGCGCGGGACTGAAGCGGGAACTGGAGCACTCGCGCCAGGCGCTCGACATCGCGCGGTCGCGCTACAAGACCGGCGTCGGCGAGTTCCTGTCGGTGCTCGACGCCGAGCGGAGCTATCTCCAGGCGGCGCAGGACTTCGAGACCAGCACGACCAATGTCTCGCTCGATCTCGTCACGCTCTACAAGGCGCTCGGCGGCGGATGGGAACGGGTTTTTCCCGATGGGCCGGTGGAGCCGGAGCCTCTTTTGCCGTTTTAAACGGCCTCCCCCGGCGGACAGAGAGAGGTTTGGCGGCGGTCCCGACTCACCACCAACCCTAACGGGAGGTCCCGAGCGCCCCAGGCGTCACCGCGCCGAGCGAATCCCCCGCGACGCCGACCGCGAAAAAGGGGCATCCGTAATACGGATAGCCAATGAGATGGCTCCAGCCGAAATCCTCCCAGGCCGCGCCATAAGCGGTATGGCCATCCCCGCCGCCGTGGCGGGCCTCGCCGGCCCGGGCATATGCGCGGCTCCAGCTGGCGTGGCCGCGCGCGGAAACCGTGCGGCCGGCGCCAGCCTTCGCCGTCCGCCAACCGGCGTCCGACGCAGGCGTCTCCGCCGCATTGCCCGCGGCGAATATTCCGGCCACGAACCCCGCTGTTAAAAGCAAACGCGCTCTGCTCATCATTCAGTCTCCGCGCTCCTCGACGACCGGGACAACCCCGACAGGCGCCAGTCGTTCCCGCGCCGCGATGTTTTTCTGGCGGCGGCGAGTCGGCGCCTGACGCCGAGCCGAGTTATCTCCGGGCGGCGCGAGACACCGGGAAAAATCGCCTCCTATCCCCCGTCCAATCCGTCCAACCGTGATGGAGTATTGGACCGTTTAAGCAATGAGAAGCCGGCTGAGCGGTAAATTCTCTCCGAGTGAGCCCGTTTTCATATTCACCGCGAGTTTTCACGCGGTCTGCTTGAGTTTAGCCATGGAGCTTCTGGCTCAACGGAACAAATGAGTAGTTTCCGATCCTATGCGGCGCCGCGTCGAGAAGCCTAGGGTCGCCGCCGTCAAGCACGAACAACCGATGGGAGGATGTCATGGACAACCAACAAGTGATCGCGACCTTGAATTCGCTGCTGCAAACGACGAGGGATGGCTCGAAGGGCTTTCGAACCTGCGCCAAGGACGTCAAGAAAGGAAGCTTGACGCCTGTGTTCGAATCCTCGGCTCAACGTTGCGACGAGGGCGCGGCGGTGCTGGAAACCCAGATTCGCAAGCTCGGCGGAGAACCCGCCACGTCTGGCAGCATAGGCGGAACACTGCATCGACGGTGGACCGACATTATGTCGTCCGTCACGGGCATGGAGGAGCACGCGGTGCTCGAAGAATGCGAGCGTGGAGAAGACGCCGCGATGCATAATTACGAGGCGGCGCTCAAAGAAGATTTGCCGGCGGATATCGCGGCCATTGTGCGTCGACAGTATGTGGGCGTGAAAGAGAACCACGATCGGATTCACGCCTTGCGCGATCAATCAGCGCCGCGCGCGAACTGACAATAAGAACGCCATTCAGACTTCACGCGCGCCGGATCTTCCGGCGCGCGACATTTTAGAAATGTTGCCCAACACATATGGCGATTTCAGCCGCGAGCCGACCGCCGCCGTTGGCTCGACGGCCGGGTGCGGGTCCGCGCGTTCAGTGTTTCCCGTCATCGTTCGTCTCTATCGCCTTCGTGGTCGTGTTTTCGCGCCTCGTGTCGTCCAATCGCGCAGCCAAGCGCCGCGCCTATAACGCCATGATGACCCGCGTAGTGGCCGGCGATTCCGCCCACGACCGCTCCCTTGAGACAGCCTTTGGCGTCCGCGGAGTTAGGCATGGCGATCGCGGAAAGCGCCAAAACGGCGGAAACATACAGGATTTTCACTGGGACTGCCCATTCTGGTTACACCCGTCGACGCGACGCTCGTTGCTGGTTGCGAAGCTAGCGCGTGTTATCGCCGAGGGAAGCCGGTTTTGCCTTGGAAAGCATGATAAATCAAAGGAACCTGGAGTCTTTCCGGTTCAAAGACTCCAGGCGCGAGCGGCTTAAGGCGTCAGTTCATTAGCAAGGCGCGCGCACTTGCACATAGCCTTGCATGGGGTCCCACACCGTTCGGATGCAGGCGCGCCCCGTTCTATATCGGGGGGTGCTGTATTGGGCCTGTGGATAGCTGTAACCGTAGCCGTACGGGTACTGAGTTGCGTCGGCCGCGATCGCTCCAATCGTCGCCGCGCCAAGCGCCGCGCCGAAGAGGCCGGCTCCGTAATCATAGCCATCGTAGCCCCAGCCGCCATCATAGCCCCAGCCGCCGCCGTAGCCGCCCCAGCCGCCGCCGTAGCCGCCGCCGTACCCGCCGGCGTAGCCACCGCGGCCCCAACCGGCGCGGCCGACACCACCACCACCATGGCCCCAACCGCCATGGCCCATACCGCCATGGCCAATACCACCACGTCCCCCACCACCACCCCGGCCCCGAGCCGAAGCAGGCGCCGCGGCTGCGATGCCCGCGGCAAAGATCGCGGCGACAAGGCCGGCTGTCAGAAACTTGCGTGCTTTAGTCATGAATTGCCTCCCAAAGTTTTCGAGCATTATTCATTCATACTCTCCACAATATAGGACAGCTTTGGCGGAGCGCCAGTTATCCGCGCGCCTAAACCTTTCCCGCGGCTTTGCAGGCGGCAAAAAAGGACGCCGAGCGGAGTTATTTCCAGGGGGCGCGGGACTTCGAGGCCAGCACGACCAATGTCTCGCTTGATCGTGTCACGCTCTACAAGGCGCTGGGCGGGGGATGGGAGGAGGTTTTTCCGGACGGGCCGGCGGAGCCGGAGCCTCTTTTGCCGTTTTAGGGCGCGAATCCTTCTCCCACTTATGGGAGAACGCAGCCTCGCGAAGCGAGGTCGGATGAGGGGCGGTTGCGGACTCGCACATAGCCGACCGCGGGGTTCCATTGCGTCCGGACGCACCCGTATGCGTATCCAATCCCGGGATAGCCGTAACCGTAGCCGCGGCCTTCGTCGGTTCGGGCATAGGCGCTGCTCCAATCGGCGTAGCTCCTCACCGGAACCTGGCGGTTATCATCAGCCTTTGCCTTCCTCCAGCCGGCGTGGCTTTCGCCGGGGGGATCGCCATCCCGGGGCGCCCGATCCGACCCGGCCGTCGCCGCCGCGCCGCCCGCGGCGAAGATTCCGGCCACGACGCCCGCTGTTAAAAGCAAACGTGCTTTGTTCATCGGTCACCCTCCGCGACGACCAACGCCCCTCGGCGCGCCTCTCCCCGCGGACGGGGAGAGGTTTTGCTAAGCTTCCACGGCGTCCGCCGTTCCGATGCGAGCCCGCCCGTTCTACCACCAACCGGGGCCGTAGCCGAAGCCGGCCCCGACCGCTCCAAGCGTCGCCGCTCCAAGCGCCGCGCCCGCGACGCCGGCTCCGTAATAACCGGCTCCGTAATAGCCGCCGCCGTTTCCGCACGTACAATTCCCGTAGCCGGCGTTATAGGCGTACGGATAACCCCAGTCGCCGTTGTCCCAGCCGCCGTTGTCCCAGCCGCCGCCCCAGCCG
>Ga0182016_10008728_pt1 | contig 10184 bp, 8 predicted proteins | sample 712S2MmetaG_FD_120491 | JGI IMG/M metagenome (GOLD analysis project Ga0182016, IMG submission 120491) | Permafrost microbial communities from Stordalen Mire, Sweden - 712S2M metaG | ecosystem: Environmental > Terrestrial > Soil > Wetlands > Permafrost | place: Sweden: Stordalen | collected... | reverse complement strand
GTCCTCGCGGTAGATGAACTCAGGGTGTGAAACACCTTTCCTCCTCCTGTGATGATGGTTGAGTCCTGTTGTCGTGGAAGTTGTGCCGAGCCGAGCTCGCGGCAGGTTTCAGGCTGTGGCCCCGGCGACGCCGGGCGGGACCGCCGTACCGCCCTGATCGACCACATACGGGGCGAGCTCCTTGGGGTAGTCGGGGCCCGCGATCAGACCGACCCCCGGGCCTGCCGGCGCGGCCACCATGCCGTTGGCGTCGATGCCCTCCTCGCGGACCACCGGGTTGCTGGTGACGAGCGACTCGTAATAGGTGCAGTTCGAAATCGCCATGCACAGATGCCGCGCGTAAACCGTGGGGCCGTGCGGTTCGGCCCGAAGCCGGAACGCGTCGGCGAGATGTGCGATCCGCATCGCGCCCGTGAACCCGCCGCGCAGCTCCGTGCTTGTCCTGACAAAGCTCGCGCAGCCGCTCGCGATGAAGTCGGCGGTGTTCATGTGGACGCCGTCCGATGTCTCGCCGACGTTCAGTGGGACGCGCACCCGCTCGGCGAGCCACTTGTATGAAGTGATGCTGAATTCGCGAATCGGCTCCTCGTACCAGAGGTACCCAGCCGCGGCGAGGGCATCTCCGACGTATACGGCATCAGGGAGATCGAATGCGGCGGACCCGTCGTACATCAGCGGGACATCGCCGCCGACGTGGTCGCGAAGTGCCGTGCACAGCTCCGCGTCGCGTCGCGCATCGCCCCACGCGTGGAGCTTGATCGCCGGGTAGCCGAGCTCGATGCATTGGGTGGCGACGTCGAGATACTCGGCGATGGTCGGGAACGTCGATGTCGACGCGTATGCCGGGATCTCGCGTCGAAAGCCCCCGAGCACCTCCCAGGTCGGCGCGTCGTAGTAGCGGCCGGCCAAGTCCCAAAGCGCAGTGTCGATGAGGCCGAGCAGGAAGATTGGTAGCTCCTCCGTGCGGTCGATCTCCCAGATGCGGTGCCAGAGCCATTCGCGCTGGAGCGGATCCGCGCCGATCAGCTCGTCGCGGAGCACATGGTCGAACGCGTCGGCGACGATCGGACCGGCTCCCCGTCGTGGCGCAATCGCTACGCCATCGACGCCCTCATCGGTTCGCAGGCGAATAACGCCGACCTCCCTGTCGGGAGGGCTGCCACGCAAGCCGTCGCGCCAGAGGAACGGAGGGTTGGATCCGGGCGCGAAGACGTTGAAGGTCTCTACCTCTGTGATGCGCAAAGCTACCCCTCCCCGGAGTTGGCTCCCGCAAAAGCAGCGGGAACCAGTTGGCTAAGCATATGACCAGACGTATGATGTCAGAGGTCCACCACGGAATGCAAGTGGGAACCGCGCGGCGGGCTTTGGGGGGTGTCGGACTCGCACATGCGACCTGGCGATCATCGTGCGCGCGCGGGGGCTATGGGCTCGGCAACCGGGCCGCCGGCACGGGGGGGACGAGTGCGCCCGCGGCGCCACCAATAGCGTTATGCGCCGGTCGCCGACGCGCGCGCAAAGGCCTAGCGGTCAAGCACTGCGACTAGGCCGAGTGGCCTGCCCGACGCTTGAGCCACGATCCCAGGATGTGCTCGCGCATCGCGGCCGCGGCTGCGTCGGCGTCTCGTTCCGCGAGCCGCTCATAGATCTTGACGTGCCCGCGGTGGGAGGAGGCCACATCTTCGGGCGTGGCGGTTCCCGTGTAGCGCATGCTCGCCCGGGCGAAAGGATGAATCGCTCGAATAATTGACCGGCCCAGCTGGTTACCCGAGCCTCGGTGGATCACGTCGTGGTACTCGGTGTCAGCAAGCATGTACGCGTCCAGCTCGTCCAGCAAGTGTTCGAGTGATATCAGCGCCGCGTGTAGTTCGCTGAGCTGCTCGTCGCTCATGATCTCGGCCGCGCGACGCGTCATCTGGGACTCGAGCCCGACGCGCACGTCAACCAGGGCGTCAAGGGTCCTCAGTGTCTCGTCGTGGCGAATCGATGCTTCGAGCACGAGCGGGTCCAGCAGGTTCCACTGCTCCGGCGGCGCCACAGTTGTGCCCTGGCCCTGCTTCACACGGACCAGTCCCTTCTCCTCGAGCACCTTGACGGACTCGCGAATCACGCTTCGGCTGACACCAAATGCCGCACACAGCTCACGCTCGGTCGGGAGCGTCGAATCAGGCGGGAGTGCCCCGCTCACGATGTTGTCGATGATCGTCGACAACACAGCCGTCCCGAGTCGCGCCGGCCGCTGCGGCGGCCGGCTGTTCATGAGCTCCTCGAGGCTTCCGGTCATCGTTGAGTCGCGGTGGGAGCTGTACTAGCCGAGGCGACTTCCGCCGCTCGGCCCAAATGCCGGCGACCAACTCTCGCGCAGCCGGGTGTCCAGGTCGCAGACATCGACCTTCTCCTGCAATGACTTGCGATTCAGGCTCAATCGGCTCCGCTCCGCTCCGCCCGGTCCCCGGTGCTCGCACGATTCGGTACCACCCGTCGCTGCGAGATCGCTTCTCCTGAGAGCAAAATGAACCATGTGGCAAGCATTACACGACGCGCGGGCGAGTGCCACGCCGGGTGCGGTGGGCGAGCGGTCGCGGTCATGACCCGAAGCCTGCCTGGATGATCATCTCCCTCGCCGGCCGGTCGTTGCCCAGCGCGGTCACGGAGATGGCCGCGTGCGGGATCTGTGCGAACGCAGGCAGCTGCGGATTCGGTGCGACGCCGGGTCGCACTGGGTACTCGTAGTCGTCGCCCTGGGAGATCAATCGCTGTCCTGCCCGGCTCACCAGGAAGGCGACGAAACGCTCGGCTTTGCCGCGGCTATGCGACGAGGCGAGGACGGCGGCCCCGGACACGTTGACGACTGAGCCGGCGTCGCCGTGCGGGAAGTAGTACAGCGCGCTATGGATCGCGCTTGCCCCAATCTCGCGTCGCAGGCGGTACCAGTAGTACTGGTTGATCACGCCCACCGCCGCATCGCCACGGTTCACGGCGGCGACGACCGACTCCTCGTCCTGATAGATCGCCCCGTTTCGCTTCAGGCCGGCGAGCCAGCTCGCTGCAGCCTTCCTCCCGTGGGTCGCGATCACAGCGCCGACGACCGGAGGGAAGTCCGAGTCGAGTGGCGCGATCGCGACCTTTCCCTTCCACTTCGGTTCGGCGAGATCGAGAATCGAGCTCGGGAGCTGCGATCGCGAGATCCGCGCCGGGTTGTAGACGAGGGTGTTCACGCGCAGGGCAACGCCCACCCAGGTGCCGTTTGACGATCGGTCGCCGGCGGGGACCTGGTCGAGAATCGAGCTGGGGAGGCGGGCGAGCAGGCCGTGTTCGCTGAGGTCGACGAGCTCCGGCGAGTTCTCGGTCAGGTAGACGTCAGCTGGCGATGAGCCTCCCTCCTCGAGGATCTGGTCCGCGAGCACGACGCCGTCGTTCGTTCGGTCCCCCACCGCGATTCCGCTCGCCCGCTGGAACGCCGAGACCATCGCCGTCGTGAGCTCGGGGTGCTGGCCGTTGTAGAGGACGATTGACGGCTTGCTGCCGGCGCCGCAGCCAGCCAGGAGAAGAGCGCTGGACCCGAACGCGGCCAGTGCGCGCCACCTCACGGCGTCGTCACCGTTGCCTGACAGACCGCGATGTGACCAACTCTCACATCCTCGCCGCCGCAACCTAGCGCGCTGTCGAACATCCGCCCGATCAACTCATGGATCGCGGCGAGGTTCGAACCGACGCGGTCAGCGAAACGTCGGCGTACGCAGGTTCAACGATCATGCCGCCGGCAAATCCTAACGCTCCAAGCGATTCTGCCAGCGACGTGCACGCGCCGGTGGGCACGCGCCGGCGCCCGGTGCCCCCGGTCTGAGGGCCACGGCCGGGGGCCGGACGCTGCGCGGGCAGGGGTAGAATCCGCTCCGATGCGAGCTGTGGCCTGGCAGGGTGGGGGCGAGGACGGCGATTATCCGTTCGGGGGCAGGTCCGAAGCGAGGGCGAAGACGCTTCCCACCGCCGAGCGAGCCCCGTCCGAAGCGGCGTGAGACGGCGCTCGGCCAGGCGTCGATTTGGCATCCCGACGGGGCTGTTGGGCGCGTGCCTCGTCGCGGCGCTGCTGGTGGCCGCACCGGTCGTCGTGACCGTCGTGCAGGCGGCCCAGGGGGGCTTCTCCGTCGCAGGCTCGGCCATCGGATCCACGTCGACCTTGACGCTGCTGCTGCATTCGATCGAGGTCGCGGCCGTCGCCACGCCGATCTGCGCCGTGCTCGGCGTTGGCACGGCGTGGTTCGTCGAGCGCACGACGCTGCCCGGCGGGCGACTTTGGGCGGTGTTGGTCGTCGCGCCGCTGACCATCCCGCCGTTCGTGACGAGCTACGCATGGGCGAACCTCGGACCGTCGTTCCAGGGGTTCGTCGGAGCGGCGGGGATCATCGCGTTCAGCTACTACCCCATCGTGTTCCTGCTCGTCGCCGTGGCGCTTCGAGGTCTCGATCCCGCGCTCGAGGAGACGGGCCGCTCGCTCGGGCTCAGCGGCCGCGGGACCTTCTTCCGGGTGGTGCTGCCGCAGCTGCGGCCCGCGATCTATGGCGGGATGCTCCTGGTCGTGCTCGACGCCTTGGTCGAGTTCGACGCCTTCGTGGGGCTCAAGTTCCAGACGTTCTCATTTGATGTCTACGCGCAATATCAGCTCGGGTTCAGCACGTCGGGCGCGGCCGCGCTCTCGTTTGCCTCGATCGCGCTGTGCGTCATCCTGCTTTTCGGCGAGGCGCGCCTGCGCGGTCATGCGAACTACACGCGCGTGAGTCAGGGCGCCCGGCGATTGGCGGCGCGCTACACGCTCGGGCGCTCAACGGTTCCCGTGATCGCCGTACTGGCGGCGGTGGTCGCGATCAGCGTCGGCATCCCGGTGGGGATGTTGGTGCGGTGGTTCGCAGAGAGCAGCAATGCTGCTCTCTCGAGCGCCGGCGGAAACCTCAGCTACCTGCTGCCGGCAACGCTCACCTCGGTCGAGATCGGCGTCGTCGCCGCGGTTCTCGGGATCCTGCTCGCGCTCCCGGTTGCGGTGGCTGTGGTCCGTCACCGAGGGCCCGTGGTGACGGTTCTGGAGCGCACCATGTACCTCTCCTTTGCGCTGCCCGATCTCGTCGGCGCGATCGCGCTCGCGTACCTGGCGAGCCACTGGTTGCATTTTCTCTACGGCAGCTTCGTGTTGCTCGTCTTCGCGGAGGCGATCCTATTTGTCCCGTTCGCCGTCGTGGCGCTGCGCGCGACCTTCGGCCAGATCGAACCCTCGCTGGAGGAGTCCGCACGTTCGCTCGGCTCGGGGCAGCTCGCGAGCTTTTGGCGCGTCACGCTGCCGCTTGCCCGGCCGGGGCTCGTCGCCGCCCTCGTGCTCGTGTTCACGTTCACGCTCGGTGACCTCTCGACCACCCAGGTGCTGCTCCCCGTGAACCTCTACACGCTCGGCACGGAGTTCTATTCGAACAGCTCCACGGTGGCGTTCGCGGCGGCGGCGCCGTTCGCCGCAGTCCTGATCGCGCTGGCAATGGCTGCCGCGTACCTGCTGATGAGCCGCTTCGGGACCGTCCGGGCGCTCGCGAGCCGCTGAGCGATGGCCGACCTGGAGTGTCGAGACATTCGCAAGGCCTATGGCGAGCGCGTCGTGCTCGCAGGCGTCGACCTCACCGTGGCGGAGGGCACGCTCACCGCGATCCTCGGCTCGTCCGGGAGCGGCAAGACGACACTGCTTCGCATCGTCATCGGGTTCGTGGTCGCCGATTGCGGGACGGTTTCGATCGGCGGCAAACTCGCCGCGGACGCCGGCCGCATGTACGTGCCGCCGGACAAGCGGGCGATCGGCTACGTCGCTCAGGAGGGTGCGCTCTTCCCACACCTCACCGTCGCCCAGAACGTCGGATTCGGGCTCCCGCGCGCGCAACGCAAGCTTGGCAGCCGAATCGCCGAGGCGCTCGACCTCGTCGGCCTCGATCGTAGCTACGCGGATCGGCGGCCGCACGAGCTCTCGGGCGGTGAGCAACGCCGGGTCGCCCTTGCTCGCGCACTTGCGCCGCGCCCGGCGCTGGTCCTCCTCGATGAGCCGTTCTCCGGGCTCGACGCGGCGCTGCGAGGGGATACGCGGGCAGCGGTGCTCGGCGCGTTGGCCGGCGCGGGGACAACCGCCGCGCTCGTCACGCACGACCAGGGGGAGGCCCTCTCGATGGGACGCGAGGTCGCCGTCCTTCGCAACGGCCGCCTGGTCCAGACCGCCGCACCCGAAACGCTCTATCGGACGCCTGCCGATCTCGATCTGGCTCGCTTCGTCGGCGACGCGGTGGTCGTGCCAGGCGTTGCGCGTGGCGGGACGGTGGCCTGCACGTTCGGCACGCTTGCTGTCCACGGCGAGCTGGTCGCGGGGGCGGTGGCGGTCATGATCAGGCCGGAGCAGATCCGGGTTGTGCGGACAGCCGACGGGGGCGGCGTTCCGGCGAGGATCGTCGGGCTGAGCTTCTATGGCCCGGAGTCCGTCCTCCAGATGGAGCTCGCCGACGCCTCCGCGACCGCGGTCACCGCGAGAACATTCGACGGCACGGGCGCCGAGACGGGCGACGAGGTGAGACTCCTCGTCGAGGGCACTGTCGCGACCTATCGCGCCGCGGACGCCAAGCCTGACGAGGGCGGCGAAGCGGCGACGGCGGCGGCGTCATGAGCCGGTCGCCATTGCCCACAGCGAGCGTCCGCCATGCGCGAGGGAGGCGAGCGGCACGATCTGCGAGGCCGGTGGCTCGGTTCCGGTGTAGGGCCTCGTGTAGCTGAGGAACGAGAACGACGCCGTGCCGAGCCCCGAGCCGGGCACGTCCGACTCGATCTTCCCGACGTAGCCGGGCCCGCTGACCCAGACGAGGACCGAAACTCGGCCGGACGGGCTGGCGGCGAGTTCCTGCTCGATTGCGGCCGCGATCCCAGCGCGCCGGGCGCTCCTCGCGGCTGACAGTGACTTCGCCAGGTCCACCGAGACCCGGTACTCGTTCAGAGGCACGTTTTCGACCACGCGCGCGCCGACGGACGAGACGCTCCGCGCACCCCACGCCACCTCGTCGAGTGCCAGAACGGGAGCGAGTCCCTCTGCCTGCGCTGCGAGCACACGGTCGGCGCCGCGCCCCGCGAGCGAGACCGAGATCCAGCTCTTCCCCGCCGGGAGGGCCCCGGCCGGTGCCAGCAGGAACGTCGCGGGCTCCAGGTCGAAGAAGAGGGTCTGGTAGCTGCCGGCTCGCAGCTTCAACTGGAGGAACTCGTAATCCAGCCCGGTCCGGAAGTCGTAGGCCGCCCGGCCACCGAGGACCGCGATCGGCGAGGCAAACAGGCGCGGCCGCTCGAGCGTCAGCTCGTAGCGTGCCCACTGCACCGCGAGCGTCTTGCTCGCCGCGCGGGTCACCTGCCGCAGGGGGTCGCCGCTCGCTCCGCACCCGCTGAGCGCCGCGGCAGCGACCACGAGCGTGATCCATGTGCGAGCAGGTCTCGTCATCCGTGCGAGACCAATCGGGCGTCGCCGCGTGGCCATCTGCTCAGCTCGCACCACCGCGATCGATCGACTGCGTCGCGGACGGTGCCATCAGGAAGGATCGGAGGGCGAGCGGGATCTTCCCGCCAAACGCAAGTGGGCGGGAAAGAAGAACTTTCCCGCCCACTGTCAACCTTGCCGCCGCCTATGGGCTGGGCACCCACTGGCGGCAGAGCACGAAGCGACGAGGCGATCCTGACCAGGCGCCGCGAGGGCGGTGTGAAGCCGGGTCGCCACGAAGCTGTCAGCGCCGTCTAGATGCAGCCATCCCCATCATCCGGGCCGCCGCCGTTCTGGTCGCCGTCATTGTCCGAGTCCTGGCACGACGTGTTGCTGCTGGTCGACGTTCCCGTCGTAGCCGTGCCAGTGGTCGTTGTCGTAGTCGTGGTGGTGGTCGTCGTGGTGCTCGTAGCCTTGTGCTTGATCACCTGTCCGGACGCTGAGAGCACGTACCAATACCCGCCGCTCTGAGTGGTCGCCTGGCCGTATGCGACCCCGGCCTTCGAGTCGCCGAGGTAGAGGTAGAGGGGCCAATGGTTGTAGGTCACCACGCGGCCGCCGGCGGCGTCCTTGTCGCTGCCGAGCAGCGACTGCTTCGCGCTACCTCCGGCAACGGCGGTTCCGCCTGACGGCAGGAAGATCGGCGGCCAGACCTTGGCGCAAGAGTTGAAGCAGGTCACCTTCTTCTGCTTATCCGGCACGAACATGTAAAGCGTCCGGCCCTTGCTGTTCACGAGGATGGTCCCGAGACCGGGGACCGACCTGGTCGTGATCTCGACGCTCGACTTGGCGAACTTGGCTGTCGCCCCGGACGCAAACGGCGCCGTCGCCACCAACACCGTCGTTGCCGCCACGGCGAGGAGCGCCGTGAGCAGTGTCTTGATTCGCATACTTGTAAATCCTCCTGACGAAAGCCCCGACCTCCCCGCGCTGCCGGAACCTGAAGTTTGTTGACTTTCCAGATCATAGACGACGAGTGAGAGGCCCCGACGCAGTTCCGGGACGGTGCCGTGGCGCGGGACCGTCGGCAACGACGCGCGAGGAGCGGGCGATGTCGTGGCACGCGCGCGACTCGCGCCGCAGGGTCGGTTCAGGCGGTTGCAGGCGGCCGGGCCGCCCGCGTCGAGCGCCGCGAAGGCGGCGGGCTCAGCACTCGCCCACGCCCGTGACCTGTTCGTAGTGCGTGCACGGCCCGATCGAGAACGTGCCCTTCATGCCGGGCTTGTTGCGGTCGGCGGGGAGGCCCGGGCCGTACGCGATCGTGCCGCGGACATCTAGGAACAGGATCAGGATCTTCGTCTGGCCCGGCTTGACGGTCGCGTTGAAGCCGGTCTGCACGCCCTCGCCGTAGTTCTCCTTGCCGAGCGCGAAGTTGTGGGGCTTGTTGCTGATGTTGTGGAGGACGAACTTGGCGTCGGCGCCGCGCGGCCCAGCGTGCAAGGACAGCTTGAACGCCGTGTTGGTCATCGTGACGTTCACGGTCACGAACAGGTCGGGCGCGGTCGTGAGGGGCACTGCCGGGGCAAGTCCCCCCGCCTGTGCCTGGCCCGCTGACAGCAACACCGCCACCGCAACGGCGGCAAGACCAAGGATGCGCGGCCTCATGCGACTACTATAGCTTCAGGGGATGCGCCGGGTAGCAGGTTGCGTGATCATCGCGGCGGTCGTCGGCGCGATCGTTGCGGGCGCCGTGGGAGCGGGCTCGGGGAGCGCCGCCACGGATTCGGCCACGTGGACGCTGCCCGCGGGTAACCTCGCCGGGACACGTGCCGCCACCGGCTCCGTGCTCTCTGCGAGCAACGTCAGCCGCCTGCAGGTCAGCTGGCGTTTCGCGCCGACCGACACGCTTGAGCGCTACGGCTTCTTCGCCTCGACACCGCTGATCGACGGCGACGCGGTCTATGTCGAGGACCTGCGCAGCAACGTGTTCGCACTCGACCGCGAGACCGGCCGGGTGCGCTGGGCCAGGCGTTTCGACGCGATCAACGACGGACCGAACGGACTCGCGCTCGGCGCCGGCCGCATCTACGGGGCGACGGACTCGGACGCGTTCGCGTTGTCGCCGGCGAGCGGAAAACTGCTCTGGGACCGCCACCTCACGAGCGCCTCACAGCAGTTTGTCGACGTCGCCCCGGTGTACTGGAAGGGACTCGTGTTCCTCAGCACGGTCGGGTTCGCCCCGCTCGGGCGCGGCGTGATCTACGCGCTCGACGCTCGCACGGGGGCCGTGCGGTGGCGGTTCGACACGATCGAGCATCCGTGGCCGCACCCGTGGGAGGCCGGTGGGGGCGGAACCTGGTACCCGGTGTCAATCGATGCGCAGGGGCGCCTGTACGCGGGCATCTCGAATCCGACGCCGTGGGGCGGGAGCCCCGAGCTGCCCAACGGCGCGGCGTTCCCCGGACCCGTCCGCTACACCGACTCGCTGGTCGTGCTGGACGCGCGCACGGGCCGGCTTCTGTGGTACGACCAGGTCACTCCCCACGACATCCGCGACTACGACTTCGAGGCGACGCCGATCCTCGCCACTATCGGCGGAGCGCCACTGGTGTTCGGGGCAGGCAAGGCCGGGCTCGTGGTCGCCTGGAACCGCTCCACACGGCGTCGCGTGTGGAGCACGCCCGTCGGCTTGCACCGCAACGACTTCGGCCCG
>Ga0182016_10008727_pt1 | contig 10185 bp, 10 predicted proteins | sample 712S2MmetaG_FD_120491 | JGI IMG/M metagenome (GOLD analysis project Ga0182016, IMG submission 120491) | Permafrost microbial communities from Stordalen Mire, Sweden - 712S2M metaG | ecosystem: Environmental > Terrestrial > Soil > Wetlands > Permafrost | place: Sweden: Stordalen | collected... | reverse complement strand
CCGCAAGCGCGCGCTCGATGTCGCGACCTATGCCCGAGACCTCATCGCCACCGCGCGCAAAGGTCTGCCCCATCCGCCCATCCCGATGGCGCAACCACCGTGAGGGGGGGGTGAACGGTTACGCTCACGACCCTGTCGGACGACGAATTGGCTGCGGCCCGGCAGGCGCCAGGCATCGTTGCTCCTACCGCCACCCGGAAATCCATCGAGGAATTCAAGCGGCGGTTGCGTAGTGCGCGAGTTGACGCCCGGCGCAGGGCGGAGGAACGACGGCGCCAGATACTCGACGCGATGGCGCGGCTACGGGCGGAACTGGCTGTCGTTGAGGCTGAGCTGGGGGAGAGCAGCGTTTTACCGGTAAAAGAGCGGGCCGGCGTTGAGGGCGCCCTGCATCAGTAGGACCCCCTTAGGGGGGCCTTGCCGACGGCATTCTGCTCAGAAGGTGACCTGGATCAGCGAGCCATCGCATAGCCGTCGTTGGCCCGCGAGGATGCCGCGCTCGCGTTGTCGTAAGCGTTGTCCAGGTTGGTGCTCATCCCGAAGGCCCTGGCGACCGTCCCCAGGAAGCTGTCGGCACGGATCGAGCAGATGCCGAAGCTGACCCTGATGGCCGCAGGCCCGCCGGCGAGGATATCCCTGGCTGCCGCTTCTGCGGTTGCGAGCTGTGCCATCCCGTCTTGGTAAATCCCGTAACCCAGGTTCCGGTCCTTTTTGTCCATGTCCCGCTTCCGGTCGTCGGCCTTCTGCATATCCAGCTTCCGGTCATCGTCCTGGCGGTAGGCCGCATCGAGGTCCATGGATGCTTTCTCCATGATGGTGAGCATCAGGATTTCTGGGGGGGCCCAGGACGGCGGCAGGGTAGGCGGCAGTCTGGGCGATGAGACGACGGTCGAAACCGTCCCCGGGAGCCCCACCGGTCCCGGGCACCCCAGAGATCCTGATGCTCTCCGAACTCGTGGGATGCACGCAATTCCGCACGCGTAGTAAATCCGGCCCCGCCGCCCTAAGCCCCATTATCGAAAGGTCGCCCGCGCGAGTCGCGCGGTTGCCACGGTTGCGCAGCTCGAAAAATGGGGGAATGCGGCGCACGGCCGAACCGGCGGTTGATAGGGGTCGGTTGACGGCATTATATCAACCAAACGAGCTGCGGGAGCTGTCATGCAAGTGGGCGCCGAGGTGGAAGCTGCGACCAGGGTACGGCACGCCGACCCTGGAGAACTGGCGGCCCTCAGCCGGCTCATGGTCTATGTCGACCAAGCCGCATTGCTGATGAGTGCCGCTTTTGCGGCCGCCGATATCCGGGATTTCGCACCGGGACGGCGGCGGCAGGCGATTCAGCCGAAAGACGACGCGGCACGTTGGCACGCGGACCTCACAAATGACGTTCTGAGCCGCCTTTCGCAGGTCCGTCACGCCGTCGCGCACGGCTGGCCGCCGTCCCCGGAGGCGGACGCCCTGGCCGCGGAAGCGGTTGCGCTCTTGGCGGAGCTGACGCCGGTACCGAGCCAGATCGTCACGCTCTATCGGAGCCGTCGGTCAGAGGGGCTGGCGGAACTGGCGCGGCATCTTGAGATCGTCGGTCGCCAGTACGCGCTGGCGGCATCGCTGGTCGGTCGCGCGGAAGCCGGGCAGGGCGCGCGCCCGTCGGAGGCTGCGCCCGCCGGGTTCGCTGCGGCGCGCGAGGCGCTGTTGGCGGCGGCGGGCGGCGGCGTCTCCCTGACCGAGGCGGCCCAAGCTCTCGGCGTTACCCGCCAGAACCTGCACAAGCGCATCCACACCGGCTCGGCCTTGGGCATGCTGCTGGACAACCGGATCGTGGTGCCAAAGCTGCAACTGGTCGCCGGCGACGGTCGGGCCACCATCCTCGCCGGGGTCGAACGGGTGGTGCGGCCGTTCCTCGAAACCAAGGCCGGCGCCTGGTCGGCGCTGCAGTTCTTGCTCGATCCCGATCCCAATCTCGGCCGGCCACCCATCGATGCCCTGCGTGCCGGCGACGTTGCTGGTGTAGAGCATGCCGCGCGCGCCTATCTCGGCCTTGACGAGGCCTGACACCATTGGCGCAGGAGGGGGAAGCCGGCGCCGCGTTGTTCCCGCGCGGCATGCGTGCCGAAGTACTACCAGCAGGCAGCGTGTTGGTGCGCGTCCATCACCTGGCGCACGACGCTGTATGGTTCGGTCCGCGGCCCGGTCTCCCGCCGCAGCATCGCTTTGACGCACCCGCCGGCGAATACCGCACGCTGTATTGTGCGGCGCGGCTCGCGGGGGCGTTCGTCGAGTCGGTGCTGCGCAAGCCCGCCGGCCGCATCGTCACCCGAGCCTACGTTGAAGAGCGTGGCTGGAGCGAAATCACCGCACGGCGCGCGCTGCGGCTGGTCAAGCTGCGTGATGAGGGGCTGCACTGGCACGGCACCGATGCTGCGATCAGTGCATTGGACGATTACGGCGTCCCGCGGCGCATGGCGCATGCGCTCCACGCGGCGTTTCCCGAGGCGGACGGCATTGCCTATCGGGCGCGGCACAATAATGGCGAGGTGTGCTACGCCCTGTTCGATCGCGTGTCCGCCGCCGATCTGGCGGCCGGCCCGCCGCGGCCGTTTGCCGAGCACCGCGCCGAGGTGGCGCAACTGATGGCGCTCCATGGCGCCTTGTTCGATACCGATCCGCCGGTGCCACCGCCATAGGGCCGGCAGGGCTTGGTCAGTCGGCTTTGTCGTCCTGCCGCTGTTGCTGGAATACGCCCGCGGTGACGTTGTTGCGCCAGAGATCGGCGGGCTCCAGGTAGCCAAGCACGCTCTGCGCCGAGCGGTGCCGCGATTGCCGCATCAGTTCGGCGAGCTGGGCGCGGTTATCGGCCCCGGCGGTGAGCAGCCCGCGGCGCAGCGAGTGCCCGGAGAATTTTTCCGCATCCAGTCCGGCATCCGCGGCGGCCTGCTTCACCAGCCGCACCACCGCCTTGTCTGACAGCGCCTGGCCGGTGACTTTGCCCCCTTTAGTCACCGCACAGAACAGCGGCCGCTCGGCCCGCAGCGTCGCGCTGGCGGTCCAGTCGAGGTCGGCGGCCGCCCGCCGGTGGTGCAGCCAGGTTTCCAATGCGGCGGCGGGGCAGCAGCCCGGCTCGGCCGGATTGGCGTGCACCGCGACACGCTGGCCGGCGCCGTGCTGGTCGGTCTTCGAGCGGCCGATGGTGAGCATGAGGCCGCGGCCGGGGATCGTCTCCACGTCGCCGATCGTGAGAGCGACCAGCTCCGAGCGGCGCAGCGCGGCGCCGAATCCAATTAACAGCATCGCACGGTCGCGCGCGCCGATCGGGTTTTCCCCCGCGGGCCGGGCGGCGAGCAGCAGCCGCAGCACGCCGGGCACCGCCGGCGCGGCCTTGCGCCGCGGCTGGACGCCCTTCGACCGGGTGACCCCTTCGACCACCATGGCAAGGCGCGGGTGGCGCAGGTCGAGCGACAGGCCGGCGAGCAGATGGGCGGTCTTGATCGCGGCGAGGTGCACCCGGATCGAGCTGACGGCAAAGCCCTGGTCGGCGCAGCGGACCACGTACATGGCAATTGTATCCGGATCGGCGGCGAGCGGCTCGCGGCCGAGGCTGTCGATTTGCTTTGGCGACTGCACTTTTGCCTTTGGTGCTGCACTAATACCAGCCCGCCTAACTCCTGACTCTCGGGGGCCTTCCCGAATCGGCTGGGCGCTGATTCTGTGCGGGTAGATTGCACGGGAGCCTGCCGATGGGCCAGCCGATCGAGATCACCCGGGCTGAGGTGTCAGTGGCGGGGTTGCGCGCCCTGGCGGGGAAGACCGCCGATGGTGCCGTGGTGCGCCGCCTTCTGGCGATTGCACTGGTACAGGAAGGTCGCTCCCGCGACGAAGCGGCGCTATTGAGCGGGATGACCCGCCAGACGCTGCGCGATTGGGTTCATCGCTACAACACCGAAGGCGCAAAGGGACTTCGGTCGCGGATCGGTCCTGGACGACCGCCGATTCTGACCAGCACTCGAATGGGGGAGCTGAGGGAACTTGTGCTGAAGGGGCCGGACCCTGAACGAAACACAGTGATACGCTGGCGGTGCGCCGATTTGTGCGAGGAGATCGCCGGGCGGTGGTCGGTGAAGGTGTGCGAACAGACCATGGGCAAGTGGCTGCGCCGGCTGGAAATGACCCGGTTGCAGCCGCGTCCGTATCACCCGAAAAAGGATCCTGAGGCCGAGGTGGCCTTCAAAAAGAACTTCAGCAGCCTGGTGAAGACGGCGTTGCCCGCCTCGGCAGTGGGCAAGCCCATTGAAATCTGGTTCCAGGACGAAGCCAGAGTGGGACAGCAGGGGTCACTGGAATACATCTGGGCGCCGATCGGCTCGCGCCCGTTGGCGGTGCGGGATAACCGCCATGACTCGGTCTACCTGTTCGGCGCGCTGTGCCCCTCTCGCGCGACCGGCGCCGCGATCATCATGCCGGCAGCCAACAGCGAAGCCATGAGCGAGCATCTGAAAGAGATCGCGACGCAGGTCGCACCCGGCGCTCATGCCGGGCTGGTGTGCGATGGCGCCGGCTGGCACCAGCGCGGCGAACGGCTCACGGTCCCCGACAACATCACGTTGTTGCCCATACCGCCCTATTCACCGGAATTGAACCCGATGGAGAACGTCTGGGACTACCTGCGCGGCAACAAACTCAGCCACCAGGTGTGGGACACCTACGACGCCATCGTCAGGGCATGCGCCGAGGCATGGCGCGTCCTGATGGGCGATCCCGACCGCATCAGGTCAATCGCAACTCGCAGCTGGGCATGGGTCAATCTTTAGGCGGGCTGGTATAAGGCGACGCCCAACAATTGCTGCGGCAATTGGCGCACGAGCCACGCCCAATCCGTCATGCCGACGAAGGTCGGCATCCACGACTTTTCTTGCTGCGGCCTGCATAGTCGTGGATGCCGACCTTCGTCGGCATGACGATAAGATCGACCGTGCGCACTACCAGACGATTCGATTGATTCTGGGCGTCGTCTAAGCGCAGCGCGACCTGTCACTGAAGGGCAGGGGACTTAGCACTGCTGGCCGGTGACGCTGCCATTGGCGCAAGATGCTGGCGTCATGGATGGTCCGAAAATTCCCCTGGATATTCTTCGTCTGGCGGAGGCGTTCGTATTCGCCAGCCCGGAGCCGGTGACGTGGAAGACGCTCCGCCCGCTGCTGCCGGATCACCTTGATCCCACCGAGGTGCTGGACGCCCTGAAGCGGCATTGCGCCGCCCGCGGCGTGATCCTGGTCGAGATGGGTGGTGCATGGACGTTTCGAACCGCCCCGGACCTGGCGCCGAAGCTGCAGCCGGCTTTGACGGAAACCCGCCGGCTGCCCCGGGTGGCGATGGAGACGCTGGTGATCATCGCGTTGCACCAGCCGATCACCCGCGCGGAGATCGAGCATATCCGCGGCGTCAGCCTGTCCCAACTGTCGATGGACGTCCTTCTGGAGACCGGCCTGATCCAGCCCTGGGGCCGGCGGGAAGTCCAGGGGCGGCCGACCTTGTGGGTCACGACGCCGCGGTTTCTGGCGCAATTCGGCCTTCGGAGCCTCCGGGATTTGCCGGGCTCGGACCTGTTCTCCTCTCGCCCGGTTGGGCAGCCGGGGGCAGGGCAGGGGAGCGATGGGCCGGCGGACGACGAGGACGCGGGGGTCGGGCGAGATGGCGATGGTGCGTCGGCTGAATCGCCCTGAATGCCGTGCGCCATCCCGGGTGCTGAGATCGATCGCCGTTTGCCGGGTCACTCTGCCTTCAGCGCTTCGGTGACCGGCTCGGTGGCCGGGGCCGGGCCGCGGATTTCCGCACCGGCGAACTGTTCTCCAGCTTGGCGCGCGCCTGCTCGTAGGCGGCATTGATGCGGGTCATCTGCGGTTGCGTGCCGCCTTTGTCCGGGTGGTAGGCATGGGCGAGCCTAGCCATGGCGCGCCGGACCGCGGCTGCATCGGCGGCGGGCGGCACGCCGAGGGTTTCGTGCCAGCTGAAACGCGCCTCGTCGATCAGCATCTCGATGGCGTCCGGTGAGTGCTCATCCAGGAGGACCACGAGGGCGACGGCCCAGGATGGCACCACGGCCCGGCCACGGCACCAGTTGTTCACCTGACGCGGCGTGTAGCCGGAGAGCCGGGCGAAGGCGGCCTGGCTGGCGCCGGCGCGGGTCAGCAGGGCGGCGAATTCGGTGTGGAGAAGCGCTCGCATGACGCCCCAGATATAGAACTGGGTTCTATTTTGGAGGCATTTTAGGGCATCCTCACGGCTCCGTGACACGCGATAAGTGTGCCTTATCACGTGCTCTGGACTTTTGCCTTATTCCCCGCCAAAGTCCAGCGCAACCAAAGGGTTCCACCGTCGCCGATGACCGATTCCGTTCTTCCGCCCGCAGATGCCGCCGTTCCCGCCGACGCGATCCAGACCATCGGCGATGCGGCGGGCGGCGCCGACATCGCGCTGGCCGGCACCGGCCCGGTCTCAGCGGACGCGCTCGCGGCCCTCGCTGCCGCCATCGACTTCGCCGGCCAGGCGCTCGCACCGGCGACGTTACGCGCCTATCGCGCTGATTGGCAGCATTTCTGCGCCTGGTGCCGCGCCGCTGGCTGGTCGGCGCTGCCGGCCGCGCCCGCGACGGTGGCCGCCTATCTCGCCTCGCTGGCCAAAACCCATACCAGCAGCGCCCTGGTGCGGCGTCTCGCCGCGCTGAGCCGCGCGCACCGCCTGGCCCGCCAGCCATGGCCGGCCGCCGATCCGGCGATCCGCAACACCCTGCGCGGCATCCAGCGCAAATTTGGTCGGCCGGTACGCCAGGCGGCGGCGCTGGCAACCGAAGAGGTGCGCGGCTTGGTCGCAACCTGCGAGACCACACCGGTCGGCCAGCGCGACCGTGCGCTGCTGCTGCTTGGTTATGCCGGTGCGCTGCGCCGCTCGGAGCTTGTCGCGATCGAATACGAGCATATCACCTTCGACAAGGACGGGCTCCGGCTGCTGATCCCGCACGCCAAGGGTGACCAGGCGAACGCGGGGGCAAACATCGGCATTCCGCGGGGCAGCGCACCCGATACCTGCCCGGTGCGGGCGCTCGAGGTCTGGCTGAAGACCTCGAAGTGCGAGCACGGGCCGGTGTTTCGCGGCATCGATATGCGCGGGGCGATCGAGCGTCGCGCGCTGCATCCGGATGCCGTGCGGCAGATCCTGCGCAAGCGTGCCACGCTTGCAGGGCTGGTCCTGCCTCGGGGCGAACGGCTCAGTCCGCATGGTTTGCGCGCCGGCTTCATCACCCAGGCCTATATCAACGGCGCGCGCGATGAGCAGATCATGGACCACACGCGCCAGAAAGACCTCCGGACGATGCGCGGTTATGTGCGCAGGGCCAAGCTCGTCACCGAGAGTCCAGCCAAGCTGCTGGGTCTTTGATCGATGGCCGGGCGCAAGGGGGAGGGAGGCTCTGCCGGCGCGGGCGCCCGGGCGAAGCATCCCAACCGGCATGGCAAGGAACCGGCGCCGCCGAAGGGTGCCGTGCGCGGCCGTCCGCCGCGGCTGGCGCATCTCGTCTCCGACAGCGATCGCAGCCGGCGGCGCGCGCGCGGTGCCATCTCGGACGAAACTCTCGTCCCCGGGCGCGTACAGCCCGGGACCGGCATGTCCGATTTGGCCGGCGGTGGCGCGGGAGAAAACCGCGGAGAAATCCTCTGTCTGCCGAACCCGGAATGGCTGCCGCACCTTCTCACCGTCACCGGACCGCCCGAGCCGCTGATGGCGTTCCGGAAGGCCGCCTCCGGTCCCGGCACCATTGCGTGGCAGCGCGACTACGCCCGGTTGGAGGAGGACTGGGTCTACACGCTGCTCGCCCCGGCGCCCGCCGAGCGTGGCATTTCGGTTCACGGCGCGCGGATTGTCGCCAGCCAGATGCGTGCGCTGATCGAGAGATCCTGGAAATACGCGCGACCGATCGCGCCAGAGACGAAAACTGCCCGTTGGATCTCAACGCGCTCGTCCCGGTACCGGACAAACTGCTCAGGCTCGGACCGGAGGATCCGGCCGTGCTCGCCTGGCTATGGGAGAACTGGGGCACGACCTGGATGCTGCGCGATGTCGCGCTGGCGCCGGTCGGCCGCGCGGGGGTTGTCGCAGCCCCGGGTCATGATGGTGTCAGCTACCGGTTCTGGTCCGCCGACTGGACGCCCTGGCGAGCGCTGGCCACGGTGCGGACCCGATGGCCGGCCTTGGCGCTGCACGTCAAAGTCCTCGGCATCACCGAGTAGCGGCGGGTTGATCAGGATTTTTCGTCAGGGCGCTGGGTGGCTGGTCGCCACCGAGCGACCGGATACGTGCGCGTCGCTGTCGCAGCGCCGCGGTTTTGGCCACCCGGTCGAACATCACACCCATGGATAACATACGCAGGGGCGCGGCGTGCTCGGCGCGCATTGGCTGCCCGAACCAGCCGTCGGGGGCCGAGGCGCGGAGGCCGAGAAGGCTTCGTTCGCGTTGCACGATCGAGGTCGTTGCGCTGTTGCTGAGACACCCCGACAGCGTGTCGAGATGCAGACGGCGCTCATCGGGTGCGATGCGGGCCACGAGGTAGAACAGCATGGCGTGTAGCGCCCGCTGCCGTGGTTGCGCACGCGTGGCATCGACCAGCGGTGCTCCGCCCAGCCAGGCATGGCAGGAAGGGCAACGCGGCCGCGCATCGACGACGCGGTTGGTGAGCGGTGTGATGACGCCGCCGCACGTCCAGCATCGGTCGTACAGGCGGCAGCCATGGTCGACGCAAACCACGGCATGGGCGAACCGCCAGCTCCGCCGGAAATGTGGCCGCGCGTCCGCCTCCAGGCAGCGTGGGCAATACTGCAGCACCGGCCGAGGCCGGCCCAGCCGATCGGATTTTTCCGCGTTCAGCAGGAATCGGCCGTCGCGCAGCAGCGCATCCTCCGCGAGGCCCGCCGGTGTCTCCTGGGTCACGATCACCGTCTCCGACAGGATGCCGCCGGCCAGATGCTCGAACGTCTGACCGGACAGCTGGGCCAGACGCCGCAGCGTCGCCGGCGCCACATCGCGATCGATGTCGTCGCTGGCGGTGCCCACAACGTCCCGCGCAAAGCGATGCGGCGGCACCCCGGCGGCGACCGCCGTCCGCCAAAGCCAGCTGCTGAAGAGCTCGTCCGTCCGGCGCTTGGGCCGCTGCGGCCACATGGTCGGGTGCCGCGCGGGAGGCAGGGGTTCGAGTGCGATGGTGTCGCTGCCGGCGTGCATTTGTTTCTGGCACGGCACGGGTAGTGCCGCTGCTGCCCGGGCTCCGAACCAGCGGCGCGTGCCGTCGAGCAGTTCGGCGATGGCATCCGCACCCCCTTCCTCGACCTCCCGCAAGAAAGCCAGGATCAGCGCTCGGGCATCGCGGTCATGCGCCGGCAACCAGGCCTCGGCGGCCGCGGCCAGCCGCCTCTCGACCTCTTCGCCCAAATCGCTCGGTGGCACCCCTACAGGTCCAGGGCATGAGCAACGGCCTCGATGCGCTCGGGGGAGGCGCCGCCCACCCGGGCGAGCATGGATCGGTCGATGCGCTCGTGGCCGGTCCGGATCGCTTCGACCCCTGCCTGCCGGAGCAGTGCGACGATGCCGCCGATCAGGCCGCCTGCCGCGACCAGAATGTGCCGTGCCAGGTCGGGGTCGGTCAGGCCTGATGCCTGCCAGAGCGGCAGCTGTCGCTCGAAGGTGGCCAGCAGCCTGGCATAGTCGAGATCGTCGAGTTTCCACCGTGGCAGGGTGAGGAGCTCGAAGCGGTTGGCCATCTGCTCGTCCTGCCGGAGCACATAAGCGATTTCCTTCGTGGCGAAACCGCCGAGCGAAACGCCGGTGACCGATCCCATGTTGCGCAGTTCCACCAAGGCGCTGCCGACTCCCGCCCCTCTGATGTTGTGCAAATCGTCGATCAACAGCAGGCGCAAGCCGACATCGTGCATTGCGCGATAGGTCTCACGGCGCAGCTCGGCGGTCGTGCTGCGCCGACCCGGCTCGCGTCCCAGTGCCTGCAGGATCGCCGCCAGGAGCAACGTGATTCGCGGCCCGTTGGGCGCCTGCACCAGGGCCACCGGCAATGACGCGCATTCGGCCGTCGGGTCTTCGGTCAAGGTGTGGCGGGAGAAGAAGCGCCGCGCGATTGCGGTCTTGCCGTTGTTG
>Ga0182016_10008726_pt1 | contig 10187 bp, 5 predicted proteins | sample 712S2MmetaG_FD_120491 | JGI IMG/M metagenome (GOLD analysis project Ga0182016, IMG submission 120491) | Permafrost microbial communities from Stordalen Mire, Sweden - 712S2M metaG | ecosystem: Environmental > Terrestrial > Soil > Wetlands > Permafrost | place: Sweden: Stordalen | collected... | reverse complement strand
CTGGAGGCTTGCCGCCACGCCGGTGAAGTGATCGTCGGGGAGGATCCGAGTCGTATCGACTATCTCTGGACGAAACTCTATCGGGACTTCAACTGGATGGGCCAGGCGGGCCCGGTGATGAGTGCAATCAGCGCAATCGATATTGCGCTGTGGGACATCGCGGGTAAGCGCGCGGGATTCCCTATTTATCAACTCCTTGGTGGGGCTTACCGAACCCGAATCCAGCTATACGCGAATTACTGGTTCTTAGGCGGCAATGGCGAACCGCATGATTACGCAGTCCAGGCCGGCGAGCTAAGAAGTCAGGGGTTCACCGCCTGCAAGATGGATCCGTTTGCACACGTGAACTACTGGTATGGGGAAGATCTGTCGGACAATCTCAGCCTGACGGAGCAGCAGAAGGCGCAAGCGATAGATCGCCTGGTCGCTGTTCAGCAAGTGGTCGGGCCGGACTTTCCGATCGCAGTCGAGACGCACGCTTTGCTCAACGGACCGACGGCCGTGGAGATGGCGCATCGGGTCGCCGCCGCGGGGATCAACTGCATGTGGTACGAGGAACCTGCGGGTCCCGAATTCCCGGATGAGATTGCCGAGATTCGACGGCAGATTCCTCTTCCCGTGTGCGTGGGCGAGCGAATTCATTCACGATTTATGGCGCGCCCAATCCTTGAAAAGCACGCAGCTGACATTCTGATGCCGGACATCACGCGATGCGGAGGTATCAGCGAGATGAAGAAGATCGCAAACCTCTGTGAAACGTATAATGTTCCTATTGCGCCCCACAATCCGAATGGCCCCATTTCGACCATTGCATCCGCGCATGTGATGGCCGCGGTCCCGAATTTCTTCCGCCAGGAGTTCATGCGGAACGATGTGCCCTGGCGGGATACTGTGCTGGACAAACCGCTTCCGGTCAGGAATGGCTTCTTCGAATTGACCGACGAACCGGGCCTCGGGTTCGATCTGGTCGAGGGAGAACTGGCAAAGCATCCTGGAGTTACACACCGGCGCACCGGATTCTATGTGTAGCTGTGGTTCAAGACCGGACTCAGCGAGGAAAAGTATGGAATGGAAGAATGATACTGAACTGTTTCGGCTCATGCGAGAGCGGCTCTTCACCGCTATTATTGGAGATGTCCTCGACCTGCTTGGATACCGCAACCAGTTTCTGCCTCCGGAATGCCGCCCTTTGCGTTCGGAGATGGTTGTGTGCGGACGCGCAATGACGGTACACGAGACGGACGTGGATGAACCGTCAGAGCCGCCTTTCGGCCTGATGCTAAAGGCGCTGGATTCACTTCAGCATCATGAGGTGTATGTCGCAGGCGGCGGATCGCCACAATACGCTCTTTGGGGAGAACTCATGAGTACCGCGGCGCTGGCACGCGGCGCGGCGGGTGCCGTGTTGGCCGGATATACGCGAGACACCCATGGAATTCTCGCGATGGACTTTCCCGTCTTCTGCTACGGAAGTTACGCACAGGATCAGCGTGGTCGAGGAAGGGTTGTCGACTTCCGGTCGACGCTCCACATCGGGAGGGTGACCATTCGTTCAGGCGACATCGTCTTCGGCGATATCGACGGTGTCGTGATTCTTCCGCGCGAAGTGGAAACGGAAGTAGTTCACCGGGCACTGGAACAGGTAAGGAAAGAAAAGACCGCCAGACAGCTTCTTGGCGAAGGCGCGTCCACGCAGAGCGTCTTCATGGAAACTGGAGTCCTTTAGACCCGAAAATAGAAGAACCGCCCGAATGCGAATCTCAGGCATCCTCCTCCGGTCGATCTGTCAACCTGATTCTGGTTTCCAGCGTAGTGAGTGCCGGTGGTGCGCCGGTCCCGGTGTAATTACCCCAGGCAAGGTCAGGGTAGGACCAAAAATTGTAGACACTGAAACAGACCGCCTCTGACTGCAATGATGCGCGGACCGCAACGTCCGCGTCGGCCTCGGCTCGAACTCGATTCTTCGTCTTCTCCGCACACAGGCTCGCCCACCAGATGTTTGGCTTCAGAGATCGGAAATCATTCGTCGCACCCGCATCGAATCCCGATTTCCCTCCCATGAAGAAGTCGCCCGTATCTTCGGACCATGACTGCGTTGGTTCCTCACGATAAACCGGAATTTGACGAGCGGGTCTCCGGAGAGCAACGCCCTGCGCACGCCCGATGTGATCGTCCGGATAGGCGGACCAGAGTGCTTTGCGTTTCCATGCGAGCCTGTCAAATGAGTCAGGCAGCAGATACGCGATACCGAGATTGGGATATTCGCCGGGTTTGGCTTCTGCACGGTAGCGTGTGGTGATACCCCCATCTGGATCGATGACTACTTCGAACTGCACTGGAATTCCGTCGATTCCTTCGACAGCCTTGCCCGCACCTTCTGTGAGAATGATGACGCGATCCTCATCGCGCTTGACCACAGACCGGGTCATCAACCATGAGGTAAGAGCGCCGCTCCCTACATCGAGAAACGGGCCGCCCTCGAGAATTGGTTCCTGGCCGAGTGTAGCCGACGTGATCAGACCCGTCTGTTTGCTTACAGTCAGCGAGAACTGCGGACCGGTGATCAAATAGTCGTTGACGCGGTCGTCACAAGTGAGCTTGCCGCCCGTTGAGGACCGTGGAGATCGGGGCGCGGAACCCACGATGAGCTCCACCTGTTCGACGAGGGACCGCTTTGCGCGGAACTCAAGCTTAAGTTTATCGCCTGACTGCCATCGACGAGGGAGTATCTCAATGAGACCCGAACTATGCGGGGCGATATCCGCTGGGACGACACCGCTCGAGTCGGATCCGACGGTCCACCGAACTTCGAGTTCTTTCAAATTTGTGTGGTTGAATGCGTTGTGAACCGGGATGAAAAGTGATTTGCCCGGTTCCGGAAACGGCAGCGGCGCGGTTTCATCGAGGCGAATGGGAGAGTAGGCCTTCTTAGTCAGCCAATACTCGGGCTTCGTGCGGCGCCAGCCATCGATGATGCCCCATTCTCCGTAGCCGGTCGGTCCGGCAGGCAGCAGAAACACTTCGTCGATCCCCGCCCAGATCGAGCCGCCCAGGCAACCATCGCCGGCAAGAAACTTGTCGCCGAACCGCTTGATGCTCTCACCCCAAAAATTACGGACTCCTGGATCCCGGCGGAGAGTATCGAGGTTATAACATGACACATGCGCGAATTCGTCGTTAAGAAGCGGATACGTGGGGCTATCCAGGCTTGAATGAACGTCGGCGTAGTGCTTGCTGTAGATGTCGTAGCTATTGGTTGCCATCGGCGCCGTGTCGGGGTAGCTGAAGATGGTTGGCCGGCTGGGGTCCTGTTCCTCCACGCATTGCTTTTCAGCTGCAAAATTCGGCCCCCAGCTGCTTTCGTTCCCAAGCGACCAGAAAAGCACGCAAGGATGGTGACGGTCGCGCGCGATCATCTCCTGGAATTGTCCTAGAAATCGCGCCTTCAAATCACCGTTCGAGGAGCTTGCAGTGCTCCAGCAGACGGCAGTTTCTTCTTCTACGTAGATCCCATGGCGATCGCAGGCTTCAAGAAAAGCTTCCGTCGGAGAGTAGTGGGAAGTGCGCACAAAGTTGACGTTCGCCTCGCGGAAGAGCACTGCATCCCGCTCATCAAACTCCGCAGGAACAGCTCGTCCGTGAAGCGGATGGATGCTGTGGCGGCAGACGCCGTGGAGCTTAATCGGCTGCCCATTCACAAGCAGCTGGTTGCCGGCACGATGTATTGTGCGGAATCCAATCGAGCATTCCATCGTTTCGATGACTTGTCTGCCGACCAGGACCGCTACTTCCAGGCGGTAGAGATTCGGGTGCTCCGCGTCCCATGGCTTCGGAGACTTTACGCGAAGCTCGTGCGCCAACTGCTGCTCCGGCGCTATCGCCGCCTCCGCTGCGGGTTCGAGTGTTACAGTTTCACCGGACGAATCTCGCAGCTTAAAGCGCAGCCGGGCGCCGACTGACTCAGGCGAAGACAACGTCGTCTTCACTGAAATCGCACCGCTGCGATCAGCTTCAAAGGATGCCGTTAAGGCCAGTTCGCGGAGATGTGTCTTCGGAACCGCAAAGACTCGGACATCCCGGATCATTCCGGCAATCGAATGTTTCGCGTAGTACGATCCTTGGGAAATATCGTCACTCTCGTCGGTGATTCCAACCGCAATTTGCGCACTTGCACCGGCTTGGACGTGATCCGTGATTTCAGCGTCCCATGACGTGAATCCTCCGAAGTGATCGCGCACGAAGACGCCATTTACCCAAACTCGGGCGTGACTGTAAACTCCGTCAAAGCGGACAAAGATTCGATGGTTCGCAAATTCCTCGGGAATCTGCAAAGTTCGACGACACGGATATTCAACGTCCGGCGAGATATCGAACCCCAGCATGGCAAGTTCGCTCGGAACTTCGATCGGCGACCATTTGGATACATCAAGATCAGGCTTCCAAAACTCTGCCGGCGGCAGAGGGGCAAACAGCCACCTTCCCGTCAGGCTTATAGTGCCATTTTGAATGCCTTGGATCGACGTGGGGATGGGAATAAGAGCCGCCGGCTCCCCGGCTGATTTGAGCGAGAGTTCTGGGGAAAAGACTGAATTGATTAATCCGGCTTTGGAGAGAAAATCCAGCTTTGTTCCGAGGCAAGTCGCGCTGAGCGCTTCAATAAATTGACGGCGGTGCACGTGAGCTCCATTTCAACAACCAAGTCGAGAGCGCCTCGCACAATCCAAGGCGCAGCAACAGCCGGAGGCCGAATCAATCAACTAGCTGATTGTGCATCAAGCCAGAGGGTCTCGTAAGGTTTTAATGTCGTATGCGTGGAAATGGTTCGTGGGTAAATGCGATCGGTTGAGTCTGAACGGAACGAGCAAGGCTGCGGTTTGGAGGTTACATTGATCACGAACAAACTTTGGTCGCTTCGCGGAACCGCCAGCACACCGTCAGGCAGAGGGCTTGCCAGCAGGTTGCGGGTTGAGGGGCAGTTATTGCTGATGAGAGTGAGAAAGCTATCGTCGGCAGGCCAGAAAGCAAGCTTGATCACTTGCCCGCGACCCAGCTTGCGCAAGGTGGCTGCCGGCTTGCCATCGACAATCTGCTGGTCGCTTGAAAAAACTGCGATGGTTTTAGCATCCGCTCCTTCGATCTCAAGATACTCCATGTAGCCGTCGAGACCGGCAGGAGAGCGGCCGCTCATTCCTGCTCCGCTCCAGTTCACAAATAGCTGCGGCTTGTTGCCTTTTTCCGGCGAGCCGGTCCAGCGCACGGTGCGCGCCACGCATCCGGTAAGCACAGCCAGGTTGGCGCCGAAGCCGTCTCCCCGGAAGACGCCGTTGCCATCCGTGTACGCGGTGAACGGCGTAATGATCACCGTGCCACCCTGCAGCACGTACTGGCGTATCGACTCAACCGCCGCGGCATCGTCGAACGCGGTCGACGCGGCCAGCACCAGCAAGTCGTATTTTCGTAGATTGTCAGGGTGCTCGGCCTGGGCGCAGTTGACGGTGTCGGTGCCGATGCCCAGCCGATGCAGCGCCGCGAAGGTTTCCACGAATACCGAACGGCTGTTGGGAATGTGAGGATAGATTTCGAGCGCGACGCGATTGTCGAAGTCGGTCAGCACAGCGGCGCGGCTGGCCACCGGGCGTGCTAGCAGGGTCGTTCCCCACTTCTCAAAGAATGCGCCCAGTTCAACAGCCCAGTCGACATCAGGCTCGAGATGACCGGTCCAATCCATCATCCCACCCCAGTTCGGCCAGTGGCCGCCGCGCCAGCGGTTGCCCGACCAGTACATCATCCCGCACGCTCCAAATGCCGCCAGCTGCAGGTCCCACATGCGAAACTGCTCCCGGCTCGGCGCTGGGTCCCACATTGCGGTTCCTCCGGCGACACCGATTCGTGTCTCGGTAATAATGAACCGGTCTTTGCCGTAGCAGGAGCGATGCATGTCGAGATGCCATGGCGTGTTGTTCCAACTGCCAGGCTTGTCCGCGGTGTCCTGGTAGTAGTTCAGACCGGCAATCGACATGAAGGCCTGAGCCTTAGGATCATCAGCGATCGCTGTCCAGAGCGGATTCCAGTCGGTTAGAATCCACTGCCCGGCTCCGGCTTCGCGGATCAGTGAGGCCTGCTCGGACAGAAACCCCAGAATCACATCGCGCCGGAAATGGAACTCGGCCAGCGAAAGCGCCGGCAGTGCGACATGCACGTCCGACCGGTCTTCTACTCCCTGCCGCGGCTGAGGAATCTGGTCGAACGACTGGATCTTCATCCCCCAGTCCTCCAGGTGCAGCTTCTCGTTGAACTCCTCCGGGGAGTGAAAGGTCTGCTCCAGCCATTGGCGCCAGGCGCGCTCGCAGGCCGGGTTATAACAGGTAATCTGATCCACGAATTCAATCTCGTTGTCCAACTGCCAGCCGATCACCGCCGGATGATCGTGAAACTCATGCGCCAGCGCCTGAATATATCTCCGGCAGGCGGCCCGATACAACGGATGGTTGAGGCAGGGGCACTTACGGCTCATGGGATCGGAAGCACCGGAACCGGGCTCGAGCACCACCAGCATCTCCGGATGGGCCGCCGCCAACCACTGCGGCGGTATGTAGGTCGATGTGCCCAAGATGGCCGAGATTTTGCGCCCGTGCATCTGATCGAGGAAATCACGCAGCCAGCCAAAGTTGAATTGTCCGGGAGCCAGCTCCAGGTTGCCCCAGCTCGACTCACCCACGCGCGCAAAGTTCATGTGGGCGCGCTCGAGCATATCGAGAATCGCCTTGCTCTCTCCTGCGCCGTCGATCTCCGGATAAACCGATGCGCCAAACAGGAACCGCTCGGTACCCACTGCGCTGCCTTGCGCCCAACCCGGCAGAACGCAGAACTGATTCCATGCCGGAGCCGCCAGCGCCGCCGTCTTCAGAAAACTACGCCGCGTGTGCATTCCTGTCCGCCTTGTCGATGAGCTTGGCGTAGGCCAGACCATAAACAGTTAGTGGTCGACCACTGCCAACATTACTTAGCGCGCCCGTTGAATGTCAACCCCGTTGGTCGCTTAGAGCGAGCGAATCTGAAACTCCTCTGCAGGGCTGATTGCGAGAACATTCCGCAGTGGTAAATGGAATGGCTCAGCCTCAATCTCGAAGACATCGCCGGATTCGGAGCGTATTCCATCGGCGAAAGAGAGAGTCGCCGTGCCAAAGAAATGAACGTGCAGGTCCCCCGGGCGGCGGAAAAATGAGTACTTGAAATGGTGCCGCTCCAGGTTGTCGATGCTGTGAGACATATTCGCTTCGCCGGACAGGAACGGCTTCTGCCAGATGACAGTGCCATTGCGCAGGATGCGAGAGGTACCCTGAACGCGCTCAGGCAACGGCCCTGTCAGCAGTTCCGGCCCAAAGGCCGCCTGTCGCAGCTTGGAGTGCGCCAGCCACAGATAGTTTTCTCGCTCAGTCACGTGATCGGAGAATTCATTGGCGAGGCAGAATCCCAGGCGCACCGGAGATCCGTCGGGGGCAATCAGATAGACCCCGGCAATTTCAGGCTCTTCCCCGGCGTCGCGAGCAAATGAAGGAGATGATATTGGGCCGCCAGGGCGAGCTACGCAGGCGCCGTTGCCTTTGTAGAACCATTCCGGTTGAACTCCGGACCCTCCATTGGCCGGCTTGCCGCCCTGCAATCCCATCAGAAACAACTTCATGGAATCGGTCTGGGCCGAACTGTCTGCAACCGCGCGGTGCATGGCATCCCGCGTTTTCGCGGAACCCAGGTGAGTAAGCCCGGTTCCTGTAAGGTACATCCGGGAGGGTTCGGCATGATTGACGGGCGCAAGAAGACGTTCTTCCTGAATGAGCAAATGAAGGTCGACATCTTCTCCTCTGCCCAGGTCCCGAACGGCTTGATTCAGCGTTATACCGCGTGAAATGGCATCGCTCGCGAGGTCATAAACGCTCGCAGTGTTCAGCACGCGTCTCGCTTGACCGCCCTCATCCAAAGCGGCTACCGAGAGTTCTCCACTTAAACTGCGAAATTGGATTAGTGACAAGGCCATGGGTTTGCCGCTGATACTGATCGTCCTCCGCGACTCATCAAGCGTTAAAAGGCAAGACCACTGTTACCTCTGGTCAGCCAGTACTTTAAAGAGGCTCCTCACTGCCTGTCAAGCCGACATTAGTAACTCCGACCGCCAAGCGGGTTCGGAGTGCGTGTGTGGTCACAAACAGGCCACCGGCATGCAGCATTTCTTATATTCGATTTGCAGCCAAGTGTGATGTTGAAGCCATCAAGAACGGGAGGGGAACTCAATGTTTATCATCTCTTCCCGGTACTCAAGACTATGCCTCTTCCGATCCTTCAACCGTACCGTCCGGCTGGTTGCGCTCTGGGACTCGTCTAAAACTCGCACCCTTAAGGGTGATTGAAAGGGGCAAACAATCAACTGAATCAGATCTTGCCGGGAGTCGAACGCTTTGGTACGCTCTCTCGTAGCTGGCATATCCATTCGCCACTGTTCCTGTTGTAACAGCGTAGTGCCTCTGACAGAGGCGGTGCGACTTCACTATGTTTTCTGGGCTGCCGCCCATACGACCTTAGCGTCGGCCGGCAGTTCATGGGGAAATCCTGGTCAAATGAGGAAGAGATCATCATGAATATCACAAGAAGATCTGCTGTGGGGATGCTTGGTGCGGTTGGTGCTCTACCTCTCCTCCGCAGCCAGGCCCAGCAAGAAGTGGACGTGCAGATTGCCAGCGGACCTTTTCAGGCGGCGGGTGACTCGCTGCAGGCTTACAAGACGCCTGATTGGTTTCGGAATGCCAAGTTCGGTATCTGGTCGCATTGGGGTCCGCAATCAGTCCCGGAAAAGGGCGATTGGTATGCGCGCAATATGTATATCGAGGGAAGTGCGCAGTATAAGTCTCATCTTGAAACATACGGACATCCGTCCAAGTTTGGTTTCAAAGATATTATTCCCACCTTCAAAGCTGAAAACTTCGATCCTGACTACTTAGTCCGTCTTTATAGGAAGGCCGGTGCGAGGTATTTCTTCAGCATGGGCGTGCACTGCGACAACTTCGACATGTGGAATTCCCGGCATCATCGATGGAATGCGGTAAACATGGGACCGAAGAAAGACATTGTCGGCTTGTTCCGCGATGCGGCTCGAAGCCAGGGGCTCAAGTTCGGAGTTTCAGAGCATGTGTGGGGCAGTTGGAACTGGTGGGGCGTTAACAAGGGCGCTGATAAAGTGGGCCCCTATGCCGGAGTGCCGTACGACGGCAACGATCCGGCAAACTGGGACCTCTACCATGAACCTCACGCGATCGTCGATGCGGCGTGGGCGGAAAGCGGTAACGAGCCGGTGTCCTGGAAACGGGAATGGCTCAAGCGGGTGATGGACCTGGTCGATCAGCATCAGCCCGATATCCTGTACGAAGATGGCGGCATTCCTTTCGGCGAATGGGGCCGCAGCCTCGTGGCTCACTACTACAATCAAAGCCTGCGCTGGCACAAAGGAGAGATGAATGTGGTTTATACCGCAAAGGTCGCCAGTCAGTGCGCGGTCGGTACCTGCGTATTAGATGTGGAGCGCGGGGTCTTCGACGGACTCTCCACGAATCCGTTCCAGACAGACACCTGCGTCGGCGATTGGCATTACAGCAAGGGTATTGAGTACAAGACCCCCAAACGCGTCATTGACCTGCTCGTAGATGTTGTCAGCCGCAACGGCAATATGCTGCTGAACTTTCCATTGCGGCCGGATGGCACTCTCGATGACAGGGAAATGAAGATTGTTGAAGAAATTACAGCATGGATGGCTGTCAACTCGGAAGGCATTTACGACACCCGGCCGTGGAAGATCTATGGATCCGGACCGAGCACGCTTCCCAAGGGTTCTAATGATTCTTTGGGTTGGGGGAAATGGGGCGGATTCAACGAGTTTAACCGCACCGATTTGACCGCAGACGACGTGCGATTCACCAGCAAAGGTTCGACGTTGTTTGCGTTCGTAATGGGATGGCCTCAACCTTCGGTTCTTCTGAAGCCATTAGCCATCGGCAGCCCGCAGGCGCCCGGCAACGTGCGCTATGTGGAACTGCTTGGGAACCGCGGCAAACTGAGCTGGAAACAGGATGAAAGCGGCCTGCGGATCGATTTGCCGAGAGAAAAGCCCTGCGACCACGCGATAACGTTGAAGGTAACAT
>Ga0182016_10008723_pt1 | contig 10189 bp, 8 predicted proteins | sample 712S2MmetaG_FD_120491 | JGI IMG/M metagenome (GOLD analysis project Ga0182016, IMG submission 120491) | Permafrost microbial communities from Stordalen Mire, Sweden - 712S2M metaG | ecosystem: Environmental > Terrestrial > Soil > Wetlands > Permafrost | place: Sweden: Stordalen | collected... | reverse complement strand
CGCGCAGCCTGGATAAGAGTTTTATTCGCTTCCGCATACTTCGTATGTTGAGCGGTCTCCGCTCAACATACGAGGCATCACTTGCGCCAAGTCACTCCCACTCAATCGTCGCCGGCGGCTTGCCGGAGATGTCATAGACCACGCGCGAGACCCCGGGCACTTCATTGACGATGCGGCGCGACACCAGGTCCAGGAACTCGTACGGCAGGTGCGCCCATTGCGCGGTCATGAAATCGATGGTCTCGACGGCACGCAATGCAATCACGTGCTCGTAACGACGCGCATCACCCATGACACCCACCGAACGCACGGGTAGAAAGACCGCAAATGCCTGGCTGGTACGTTCGTAAAGACCGTGCCGGCGCAACTCTTCGATGAAAATGTGATCCGCACGCCGCAACACCGCCGCGTACTCGGGTCGCACGTCACCCAGGATCCGCACCCCCAGGCCCGGTCCCGGAAACGGGTGGCGGTGCACCAGCTCCGGCGGCAGCCCGAGTTCGACGCCGATGCGCCGCACTTCGTCCTTGAACAGCTCGCGCAGCGGTTCGACCAGCTTCAGTGTCATGTCGGCCGGCAGGCCGCCGACGTTGTGATGAGACTTGATGACGTGGGCCTTGCCCGTGCGCGCGCCGGCCGACTCGATCACATCCGGGTAAATGGTGCCCTGCGCGAGGAACTTGAAGTCCGGGTGCTTGCGCGCCTCCTGGTTGAATACTTCGACGAATTCGCGCCCGATGATCTTGCGCTTGGATTCCGGATTGCGCTCGCCGCGCAGCGCCCCGAAGAAGCGCGCGGCGGCATTGACGCGGATGACATTGACGTTGAGATGTCCCGCGAAGAGGGTCATGACCTGATCGCCCTCGCCCTCGCGCAGCAGCCCGTGATCGACGAACACGCAGGTCAGCTGTTGTCCGATGGCCCGATGCAGCAGTGCGGCCACGACCGAGGAATCCACGCCGCCCGATAACCCGAGCAGCACATGCCAGGTCCCGACCTGTTCGCGCACGCGCGCAATCTGATCCTCGATGATGTTGCCGGGCGTCCAGCGCGCCTCGCAACCGCAGATCTCGCGCACGAAGCGCTCGAGGATCGCGGCTCCCTGCCGGGTATGGGTCACTTCGGGATGAAACTGCACGCCGTAGAAGCGACGGTGCTCATCGACCATGGCCGCCAGCGGGGCGTTGGGCGTGCTGGCAGCGGCACTGAAGCCCGGCGGCAATGCTTCGACGCGATCGCCATGACTCATCCAGACATCGAGCAATCGGCGGCCGTCGCGGACGTGATCGGCGAATCCTTCGAGCAGTCGGCAGGGTGCGCCGACCGCCACTTCGGCGTAGCCGAATTCGCGCGCGTGGCCACCGGCCACGCGGCCTCCGAGCTGCTGTGCCATGGTCTGCATGCCGTAGCAGATGCCGAGCACGGGAACTGCCAGCGCGAACACGGCCTCAGGTGCCTTCGGCGGTGTCTCATCCGTAACCGACTCGGGACCGCCCGAAAGAATGATGCCGCGTGCGCGGAAGGCGCGCACGTCCGCATCGCTCATGTCCCAGGGATGAATTTCGCAGTAGACGCCAAGTTCCCGAACCCGGCGCGCGATCAGCTGCGTGTATTGCGCGCCGAAGTCCAGGATCAGGATCTTGTGCGCGTGGATGTCGGGGCTCGACGCCGTCCCTGTATTCGAGCTCATGGCCAGCCGTTCAGGAGACGCGGTAATTCGGCGCCTCCTTGGTGATGGTCACATCGTGCACGTGGCTTTCGCGCACGCCTGCCGTGGTGACACGCACGAACGTGGGCCGCGTGCGCATCTGCTCGATGCTGCCGCTGCCGGTGTAGCCCATGGCGGCACGCAGTCCGCCCGCGAGCTGATACAGAATCGAAACCAGGCTGCCCTTGTAGGGCACCCGGCCTTCGATCCCCTCCGGCACCAGCTTCTCCAGCTCGGTGGCGGTGTCCTGAAAATAGCGGTCCGCAGAACCGTGACGATCCGACATGGCGCCAAGTGAGCCCATGCCGCGATAGGCCTTGTAGGAAGCGCCCTGGTAGAGCTCGACATCGCCGGGTGATTCCTCGGTGCCGGCGAACATGCCGCCGATCATGACCGCGTGCGCACCGGCGACGATCGCCTTGGCAAGATCGCCCGAATAGCGGATGCCACCATCGGCGATCAGCGGCACGCCCTTGCCCTCGAGGGCCGCCGCCACGTTCGCCACCGCGGTGATCTGCGGCACGCCGACTCCGGCCACGACGCGCGTGGTGCAGATCGATCCGGGACCTATGCCCACCTTGACCGCATCCGCGCCCGCGGCGACCAGATCGAGTGCGCCTTCGCGCGTGACGATATTGCCTGCGATGAGTTCCAGACCGGGCCAGCGCGCCTTCAGGCGCGTGATCATCTCGAGCACACCGCGCGAATGCCCGTGCGAGGTATCGAGCACGATGACATCGACGCCGGCCTCGCGCAGCGCGGTGACGCGATCGAGCGTGTCGGGTGTGGTGCCAACCGCCGCGCCGACGCGCAGCCGGCCGCCCTCATCCTTGCAGGCACGCGGGAATTCGGTGGCCTTCTGGAAATCCTTGACCGTGATCATGCCCTTGAGCTCATCATCGCCGTTGACGACCAGCACCTTCTCGATGCGATGCTTGTGCAGCAGCGCCTGCACCTCTTCCTTGGGCGCGTTTTCACGCACGGTAATCAGGCGCGCCTTCGGCGTCATGACCGAGCTCACCGGCGCATCCAGTGCACGCTCGAAGCGCAGATCGCGATGCGTGACGATGCCCACGACCTTGCTGCCACTGACCACAGGCACACCCGAGATGCCACGCGCGCGCGTCAGCTCGATGACTTGCCGGATGGTCGTGTCGGGAGGGACGGTGATGGGGTCGACGATGACGCCGCTTTCGAATTTCTTCACGCGCGTGACCTCGCGCGCCTGGGATTCGATCGACATGTTCTTGTGAACGATGCCGATGCCACCCTCCTGCGCCATCGTGATGGCCAGTCTTGCCTCGGTCACCGTGTCCATGGCGGCCGACAGGATCGGAAGGCCGAGCCGTATCTTGCGGGTCAGCGAACTGGAGAGATCGACTTCGCGAGGGAGGATATCGGAGCGCGCAGGAACGAGCAGGACATCGTCGAAAGTCAGTGCCTCTTCGAGAATTCGCATTGAGCCTCGCGGGCCTTGGAGAAGAAGCACGCCATTGTACGGCGTGGCGCGCCTTTACGATAGACTTTGCCCCCACTCGTGCCCATCAGACCCTCTCCGCCGACGCGCGCCGTCTATTCGGTCTCCCGCTTGAACCGGGAGGTGCGGACCCTGCTCGAGTCGGGGCTCGGAACGCTCTGGGTGCAGGGCGAGATTTCGAACCTTGCCCGTCCCGCCTCGGGCCATTGGTACTTCTCGCTCAAGGACCGCGACGCACAGATCCGCTGCGCGATGTTCCGCCAGCGCAACGTACTGTCGCGCTTTGCACCCAGGGAAGGCCAGCTGGTGGTGGCCTTCGGTCGCGTCAGCCTCTACGAACCCCGCGGCGACTATCAGCTGCTGGTCGAGCTCCTGGAGGACGCCGGAGTCGGTGCACTCCAGCGCGCATTCGATGAACTCAAGGCGCGGCTGGCCGCGGAGGGACTGTTCGCGCCCGAACGCAAGCGACCGCTGCCGTCGGCACCGCGCCGCATCGGCGTCATAACCTCTCCCACGGGAGCGGCGATACGCGACATCGTGCAGGTGCTGCGTCGGCGCTGCCCGGCGGCCGAGATCCTGATCTACCCCTCTCCCGTGCAGGGGGCCGCCGCGGCCGCTGCCCTGATTGCGGCCGTCGAGCTGGCCGGCACGCGGGCGGAGGTCGATGTGCTGATCCTCGCGCGCGGTGGCGGCTCGATCGAGGACCTCTGGGCCTTCAACGATGAACTCCTGGCACGCGCCATCCTCGCCAGTCCGATTCCGATCGTTACGGGCATCGGCCATGAAATCGATTTCACCATCGCCGATTTCGTCGCCGACCTGCGCGCCCCGACTCCCTCTGCCGCCGCGCAGCTGGTGGCACCCGATGCGGCCGTCTGGCGCCGCCGCCTCGAGCAGCTGCTCGCGCGCTTTGCCGCCGCGGCACGCCGGGCGCTGCGCTCGGAGCAGTCGCGGCTCGAGGCCGTGACCCGTCGACTGAATCTGTCACATCCGGGCGCTCGCTTGCAGCAGCATTCGCAGCGCCTCGATGAACTCGAAGCGCGGCTGCGCCTGAGTGTGCGGGCCCGGATTGCGGCGGGGTCCGCTCGCCTGGAGAGTGCGGCGCGAGCGCTGCAGGCAGTCAGCCCGCTCGCCACCCTGGAGCGAGGCTTCGCGGTCATCACACGCGCCCGCGATGGTGCCTTGATTACGGATGCGGCGCAGCTTGCCGCCGGCGAGGCCTTCGATGCGCGCCTCGCGCACGGCAGCCTGCGCGCCACGGTGCTGGAGCGACGATCATGAGGCTGATGATCGCAGCGCTTGCGCTGATGGTTGCCGCCCCGGCGCTGGCGAGCAGCGGCGCTGCGGCCAGCGGCAGCACACTGCCCTCGCAGAGCCGCGTGCCCGGTGGCGTCGCACTGCTGCCAATTCCCGAGGCGGCCGATGCTGCCGCGATACCGCCGGTTGCAACCTATGACGGCAAGCGCGTCATGGTGTGGAAGACTGCCAATCATTGGATCGCGATCGTGGGCATCCCGCTCACGGCTGCGCCGGGCGCGGCAACACTGACGGTGCAGCGCAACGGCGGGGCCGAGACGCAGATTGCCTTCCAGGTAAGCCCTAAGCAGTACACCGAACAGCGACTCACGGTCCCGCCCTCGCAGGTGGACCTGTCGCCGGAGGATCAGGCGCGCTACACGCGAGAGGCGACGCACCTGTACGAGGCACTGGCAACCTTTGAGGAACGAGTACCGTCCAGTCTGCGTCTCGCGGCCCCGGTCGACGGGGTGCGCACGAGCTCCTTTGGGCGGCGACGCGTATTCAACAACGAGTCACGCGCGCCGCACTCGGGCATGGACATCGCCGCCGCCGCCGGCGCACCGGTCCACGCCGCGGCGGATGGCACCGTGATCGATACCGGCAGCTATTTCTTCAACGGCAACACGGTGCTCATTGATCACGGCGAGGGGCTGATCACGATGTACTGCCATCTGTCGGCCATCGGTGTGAGCATCGGCGATGCGGTTCGGCGCGGCGCCGTCATCGGCAAGGTCGGCGCCACCGGACGCGTGACCGGTCCGCATCTGCACTTCGGCGTAACGCTCAACCGCGAGTTCGTCGACCCGGCATTGTTTTTGCCCGCCGCGCGTTCTTCCCCTTCCCCTTAAACTTCCCCGCCCTGAGACGCTCGTAGGGATTGGAGTCGGTGCGAAACTCGATCGCCACCGGCGTCGCGAACAGATCGAAGGCGTCGCGGTAGACATTCGCGAGGTAGCGCCGGTACGCCTCGGGTACCGAGACGGTCTGGTTGCCGTGAATCACGATGCGCGGCGGATTGCGTCCGCCCTGGTGCGCGTAGCGCAGCTTGATGCGCCGCCCGCGCACCAGCGGCGGCTGATGCGCTTCGAGCGCACGCTCGAGCGTGCGCGTCAGCGCAGGCGTCGGCATTTCGCGCATGGCCGAGTCGTAGCCGCGAATCATGTCACGCGCCAGCTCCCCGACGCCCGTGCCGTGACGCGCGGAAATGAAATGCAGCGGCGCAAACGGCACGAAGTCCAGCTTCAATGACAGCTGGTGGCGCACCTGCTCGCGCTGCTCCATCGCGATGCCGTCCCACTTGTTGACGGCAATCAGCAGCACGCGGCCGCGCTCGAGTGCCTGGCCGAGCACGCTGGCATCCTGCTCGCCGATCCCCTCGTGCGCATCGAGCGTCATGACCACGACGTGCGCCTCCGCTATGGCCTGCAGCGTCTTGGCGATGCTGGCGCGCTCGACCGCGTCCTCGACGCGGGCGCGTCGCCGCACACCGGCGGTGTCGACCAGCAGGAAATCGCGTCCGTCGCGATGGAAGGGCACCAGGATGCTGTCGCGCGTGGTGCCGGGCTGATCGCTGGCAATCACGCGCTCCTCGCCGATCAGGCGGTTGACCAGCGTCGACTTGCCGACATTGGGCCGGCCGATCACCGCAACCCGGATCGCCGCGCTCTCTTCCGGTTGGTCCGATTGCGAATCGAGCCCTTCGAGCACGACATCCATCAGCTCGAGCAGGCCCTGGCCATGCGCGGCTGCAACTGCCAGCGGCATCCCCAGGCCAAGCGTGTGAAAATCCGCGGCGACGATATCGGCCTCGAGGCCCTCGGATTTGTTAAGGGCCAGAACCACCGGTTTGCCCGTGCGCAGCAATTCGCGCGCTATGAACTGATCCTGCGAGGTGAGTCCGGCGCGCGCGTCGGCCAGCATGACGATGCGGTCGGCCTCGGCAACAGCTTTCTCGGTCTGCACGCGCATCTGCGCTTCCAGACCCTTGGGATTCTCGATCAGCCCACCGGTGTCGATCAGCACGCAGAGCGTGGCGCCGACCCGCGAGTAGCCATATTGCCGGTCGCGCGTGACGCCGGGCACATCGGCGACGATGGCCGCGCGCGTGCGCGTCAGCGCATTGAACAGCGTTGACTTGCCGACATTGGGCCGGCCGACGATGGCGACAATGGGCAGCATCGGCGACTCACTGGGCTTGGAACGCGGGCGCGCGCAAGGCAATGAGCTCGCCGGAGTCTGTGAACGCGAGCAGCAGATCGCCGGCGACGATCATCGGGTTGCTGACGCGTTTCTTCTTGCCGATCAGAAAGCGCGCTACCGGGTCCCCGGTGGCGGCGTCGAACCAATGCACGAAGCCGCCCAGATCGGCGACCACTACACGTCCGCGATAGACCGTGGGCGCCGACAGCTGCCGCCTTTCGAGCGTCTTCACGCGCCATTGCTCGGCGCCCGTGCGCCGGTCGATCCGCACAAGATCGCCCTCGGCCGTTGCGACATAGACCGCGTTCTCATCGACCGCAAGGCCCCGGAAACTCGACAGGTCCCGCGCCCAGACGATCTGTCCGTTCTCGCGCGACATGCGCGCGACGCGCCCCTGGTAGGCCACCGCGAACAGATCCTCGCCATCGACAATCACCGGTGCATCGACATCGATCAGTCGCTGCAGCTCGGTGCTGCCGTGGGATTGTCCGACGGGCGACTCCCAGGCGGTGCTGCCGTTGCCAAGAGCGGCAGCCACGATGCGCCCGTTGTCGAATCCGCAGATGGCAAGATCGCCCGCGATGATGGGTCGGCTCGTGCCGCGCAGGGACAAACGCGGCACCTGCTGGTCGACCACCCAGTTCTCGCTGCCATCCCTGGCCGAGAGGCCATGCAGCCTGCCATCGACGGCGCGCACGACCACGACTCCATTACCGATCGCGGGCGCCGAGAGAATTTCGGCGTTGATGCGCACCCGCCAGCGCTGCGTGCCATCCTGCTCGGACAGCGCGATCACATCGCCCTTGGAGCTGCCGACGATGATCAGGCCATCCGCTGCGCCGGGACCGGCCGAGAGCGGAGCGCGCACAGCGTGCTGCCAGAGCTGCTTGCCACTCGCGAGGTCATACGCGGTGACGTTGCCCTTGTAGCTGGCGAGGAACACGCGCTGCCCGTCGACGGCGGCATCTATCCCTAACCGCAGGACCGGTTTTTCGCCGCTCTCCTTGACGTGCCACACCGATTTGATCTCGATGCGATTGACCAGCGGCACGAGCACCGCCGGCTTGTCGGCCTTGTCCTTGCTGCAGCCGACCAGCCAGATCGTGGCGCAAAGCCCTGCGATAAGCGCACGCGTGCGATTGGTCACGAGTGCGCCAGCTCGTTGATCTTCAGGTCCAGCAGTTCACCGTCGACCGTATCCGCGCCGCTCGCGCGCGCGGCGCGGTACTCTTTCAGCGCCCCTTCGCGATCGCCCTTGGCGAGCAACGCATCGCCGCGCAAGACTCCGTAGCGAGCCTTGAACGCACCGGCATCCACGCCGTCGAGGGTCTTGATGGCCTCGTCGGGTTGGCCCTGCGCCAGCTGTACCCGCGCCAGGCGTGCGCGCGCGATGAGGGCGAGCGCGTCATCGCGGGTGTGCTGCATGACCGCGCGCAGGCGTGCGGCCGCGAGGTCGAGCTGCTGGTTCTCCGCTTGGACGCGCGCCGCAGCCAGGTTGGCCTGGTCGCTGTAGGCACTGTTGCCGAAGTCCTTGACCAACGCGTCGGCAATCTTCACGCCGCCAGCAAGGTCGTTGTGAGTGAAGGCGTCCACGGCCTGCTGATAGCGTGCCGCGGCCTCGAGCGCGCGGCCCTCGACATGCGACTGCCACAGATGCCAGCCGCCGAAGGCTGCGGCCACCACCGCGACGCCGGCCAGCATCCAGGGCGCCTGCTCGCGCAGGTTCCGCAACAGGCGTTCCCACTGCTCTTTTTCGGTCAGATACTCGTCCACGGACTGGCTCTCCCCCTATAGCAGTGACGCGATGCGTCCTGGCAATTCCGCCAACGGACAGTCGATCTGACCACCCTCGCGGCGCAAAGGTTTCACCGCGGCCACGCCGCGATCCATTTCCTCATCCCCGAGAATCAGGGCCAGCTGGGCCCCGCTGCGATCCGCGCGGCGGAACTGTGTCTTGAAGTTTCCGCCGCCTAGATTGAGCACAACGGCGCGCCCTGGCAAGGCATCGCGCAACTGCTCGGCCAGCCGCATGGCGGCGATTTCCGCGCGCTCCCCGCTGACGACCAGGTAGATGTCCGGGACGCGCGCCGGAGGCTGGCTGCCGGCCTGCACGATCAGCGCCACGATCCGCTCCACACCTGCGGCAAAGCCGATGGCCGGGGTTGGCTCTCCGCCCATCTGCGCGATAAGCCCGTCATAGCGGCCGCCGGAGCAGACCGCATCCTGGGCGCCGAGCGCGTCGGTGACCCACTCGAACACGGTCCGAGAATAATAATCCAGTCCGCGCACCAGCCGCGGGTTGACCTCATAGGCGATCCCCATCGCCTCGAGGGAAGCGCGCAGCGCCGCGAAGTGCTGCCGCGATTCCTCGTCCAGATGATCGCTTAAAACGGGCGCTCGCTCGATGAGCATCCGCATATCGGGGTTCTTGCTGTCGAGGATTCGCAGTGGGTTGCCGCCGAGGCGGCGCCGGCTGTCCTCATCAAGCGCGCTCTCATGGGCGCGGAAGTACTCGACCAGGCGCTCCCGGTACAGCGAGCGCGAGGCCGGCGTCCCCAGCGAGTTGATCACCAGGCGCACCCGCGAGACTTTCAGTTCCCGCCACAGCCGGGCGCTCAGCGCGATCAGTTCCGCATCGATGTCGGGACCCGCGAATCCCAGCGCCTCGACATCCAGCTGGTAGAACTGCCGGTAGCGGCCCTTCTGCGGCCGCTCATGACGAAACATCGCGCCGCTGCACCACAGCTTGTGACGCTGCCCGCGCAGCAGATTGTTCGAGATCGCCGCCCGCACGATGCCCGCGGTTGCCTCGGGGCGCAGCGTGAGACTGTCGCCGCCGACATCCTGGAAGGTATACATCTCCTTCTCGACGATATCGGTGAACTCGCCGATCGAGCGCTTGAACAGATCCGTGTGCTCTACGATCGGAACGCGCACTTCCTCATAGCCGTAAGACTCGAAAATGGCACGCGCCACGCGCTCGAGGTGCTGCCATGCACCGATTTCGGCCGGCAATACATCATTCATGCCGCGAACCGGCTGAATCGAATTGGTCATTGGTGAGTCCTAGGGACGCGTGCCGTGCGTGCGCGCCGGTGACTTGGCGGCTGCACGCCCGCTCTCTGCATGTGAGGGCGGTCCATCCCACAGCGTCGCGGGCTGGCCATTGAACCGCGCCGCGGCATCAGCCGTTTCCGCGGGCACGAGCGCACTACCGGCTGGCACAGAGGGCGCCGGCGCACCCGGTGCTGTCGCGGAATCCGCGGCCGCCGTGCTGACCGGCGCCCCGCTCTGGACCGGCCGCGATGGCACATCGTGAGTGTGCTGCACGCGCCGGGCCCACAGCACCACGCCGATGATGACGATCACCAGGGCGCCCAGGGCCGCCGTACCCGGCCGCAGCGCACGCTTCCCGGCATCGGATTTCTGCAGCAGTCCCGCGCCGTGCCGCAGATCCGGCGTCGAGCGCGCCGGATGCGACTGCAAAAACGACTTCTCGACGTCCT
>Ga0182016_10008721_pt1 | contig 10192 bp, 12 predicted proteins | sample 712S2MmetaG_FD_120491 | JGI IMG/M metagenome (GOLD analysis project Ga0182016, IMG submission 120491) | Permafrost microbial communities from Stordalen Mire, Sweden - 712S2M metaG | ecosystem: Environmental > Terrestrial > Soil > Wetlands > Permafrost | place: Sweden: Stordalen | collected... | reverse complement strand
GCTAAGTTAATAAAAAGTTCAATGCTATTTTGAAGGTTAATATGTTTCGAAAGAGTATCCAAAAGATCGGTGGAAGCCATGATTATTGATTGATATAGTTAAATATTTACTATTATTTAATTAAATATTCAATTATTCAACTGATATTTTAATAATATTTTTTAACACAAATAAAAAATAAATATATAATACAATCCAACATGTCAGTCGTATGCTCACTCCAAAATACTACAAAAGAATTCCAGAAAATAATCGTAGATACATTCACAGTAAGATCAAAAAAGAAACACCAAGGTAAATGGATTTTCGGAGACCCAATGAAATTATACCAACTCTCACAAGATAAAAAATGGGTTTCACTACCTTTATACGAAGGAAAAAAGGTTTTCAAACCTTCACAAATCTACTCATACGCTCATTTCCAGCCCGATCGACCACACATGAAATTCACAGGAACTTTATTGGAAACAGAGAGACAAGACCAAGTTAGCGCTATGGCTGAAGCTCTCCCTATGTTGATGAAAGAATCTACTGTGACATTGGCACTAAAAACTGGACATGGAAAATGCTCAGAGTGCTACTTCCTTGTAAACCAAGTAAAAAAAAGAACATTGATAGTATTATGTCAAACTGTTCTGATAAAAAATTGGGTTTCTGATGGTAAAAGAACTAATAATAATATTATGGCAATTGAATCAACCAAAATTACAACAATATCAGACGACGTCGATGTTATAATATGTATGGATACTAGATTATGTGCTATACCAGATAATGTCGCCAATAGTATTGGAACTTTGGTTCTTGATGAAGCTGTTGATTTTTGTACAGCAAAAAGATATGCATCGTTAATGCGTTTTCATCCACAGTATGTTATAGCCGCGACGGCTACTCCTACTAGAGGATCTGATGGATTACATTGTATGTTAGAATTGATGGTTGGAGAACACAAAATAGTACGAATCAATCAGATCCCATTCAATGTTATTAAAATGTCAACAGGTGTTATTCCCAATACTATAGAGTCTGCACAGGGGACTGATTGGACATATTTATCGTATGATTTGTTCCTAAATGAACGTAGAAATCGTATAGTTTTGGATTGTATTTTAGCAAATATTGAAGAACATAAAATTATGATTTTAACTGATTTTGGAGTGAGTGTCGACTTGATATACGATTTATGCAAATTATACGATATTGATGTATCAAAATTTTCTGGAAGTCAAAAATCTTATGAAAATGCTAGAGTATTGATCGGATCCTCTGCAAAAATTGGCCAGGGTTTCGATGAATGCGGGACGTGTAGCTCTTATGACGGTATCCGAATCGATCTTATCATATTCATAGCGTCAACTAAACAGGAAGAAGTTTTACTACAATATTTAGGTCGTGCATTTCGAGCCGAGAACCCTAATATGATTCATTTTTCTGATAATCATCGTATATTAAAAAATCATTGGAAACTGTCTGTACCAGTATATGAGAAAGTTAAGGGTGTGATTACAGAAGCATCATGGGATAAACCTTATTTTGTTAAAGATGATATTCTTTTTAAACAACGACATAATGAATGTTTAAAAAATGTATTATCTATTTTAGAAAGTAAAAAACAAGTTCCAGTATATGCAGATGTTTTGAGAGAACGTCTTGTTAAAGATGGAGTAATAAAAAATATGAATTGAGTTTTTTAAGTTTTAATATAGATTAAGTAAAACATGAATTCAGAAAATATATTAGTTTGTCCAAGTTTCAAAGGATCTAAAGTAGATGTTCATAAAACTATAACTGAAAAAGGTACAAGATATAATATTGTATATTGGAAAGTATTGGAAAAAATTCATATAAACGGATATTATACTGATGAAGAATTTGAAAAAATTAAAAAGCAATGTTTAATTGATAATAATAAAAATACAGATATATTTGAAATTAAGAAATCTGATATTAATCAAACAATTATGAAATACTTTAGATATGTTCAACCATCTATTAATTATGATAAACAAGAGGTATTAATTGACCCTTATATATTAGGGTCATGGTTGGGCGATGGGAGTTCTAATAATATTGCAATAACTAACATAGACAAACAAATTATAGAATATTGGAATAAATATGCCCAGAATAATAACATGAGATTTGTACTTGGTGATAATAAAAAGCGTGTAAATAATGCAAAGGAATATGAAACAGATTTTGTTGGTACTTATCATATAGTTGGTAATCCATTATACCATGTGAAAGTTTCAATTAATAACAATATATACGATGTGAAGACACGCACACAAAAGGATTCCATATTTGAAATTAACAAGATTCTAATACAAAATGAAATAAAACAATTATTGTTACAGGATTCAACTTATCTTTTTTCAGATGATAACAAATCACAAAATTATCCACAAAGATTATTAGAAATAGTTAAATATTTAGAAGTAATTCAAAAACCTGAACATAAAAATAAAATTATGAATTTTTTTAGAAGTTACGATTTGATTAATAACAAGCATATACCCCAAGTATATCTTGAAAACGATGAAGATACGCGATTAAAATTACTTGCAGGTTTGTTAGATACTGATGGATCTATTAACCATAACCAATATGACTTTATACAAAAAAATAAGATATTATCTGATCAAATTGTCAGACTATGTTTGTCCCTTGGATATAATACTACAATTTCTGAGTGTAAAAAAGCTTGTACGTATAAAGGAGAACGTAAAGAAGGCACTTATTACCGTATAGCAATTCATATGGATCAATTTTCTAAACCAATTCATGTATTACTTGATAGAAAACGGTGGACAGATACTGGCAAAGGACGATTTAATAAAAAACTTCAATTAAATGGAGATATTCAAAAGCGTGTTCGACAATTATGGTCTGAAGATTTAACAATAAAATTTTATAGTTATGTTGAATCATTCAAAGATATTGAACCAAACCAACAGATACCATGGTCGAGAATAAGGACTATGCATGATGATTTTAGTAAATTCACGTCAGGTGCACTTGAAACAAAATATAATAAAGAACTTATATTTCAAAAATCAAAACTAGATGAATTAAGAATCCCGTTAGTTATCAATCCTATTGATGAAGATTGGATGAATATATATACTCGAGTTTATAATATGTGTATAAATAAACAAAGTTTTTCCAAAGAAAATGCTTGGTTTAGAGATAAACTAAAAAACAAACCAAGATACGCTTCCAAAAATATCCTGATTGATAACCTTTCACATATTTATGAAAAAAATAAATAATCTAATAATATAAAAATAAATAATAAAAATATTATTTATGAGGTTAATTTGAACGTTTCGAGATATTGATGCTCTGTGTTCAATTTGATTAGTAATATGTTATTACATTCGGGACATTTGATATTTGTTGAATTGGTTACAGATTTTTTTATATTGTCCAAGTCATCTTTACCTATATGTCCCAAATACTTGCAATAAAGACATTTGTAACACATATTTTGATATTGTTGATAGATGATAATAATGACGTTATTATTATTTTTAAATAATTCAATTTTATTAATAATATATAACAATATATTATTTTTATTTTAATGGAACATTTTTGAGAGAGTGTTGTGTACGATGAGTTCTGAGAGTGTGTTTGTTATTTTTATGAATTCCTCTGTGACATTGTTGACTTTATTATCCAATTTATCGAAATAGTCGCATTCCATTGATTCGAATAAGTTCATTCTTATTAGTACTTGTTTTACGCTTTTTATCATGTTATTGATAATGCTTAAATTTCTGAGTTGATCGAATTTGCTCATTTTTTTGTATACTTCAAATTGACTTTCGAGTATATTAACAGCAAGGTCCATACGTTATGTATGTTGTAGTAATAGATTATAATTAGTTAATTATAATATTTAAAATAATCAATTTTATTAATTAATTATTATTCATGGTTTTTGTGAGATATTCAACGACATGTGTATGACCGTATTCAGACGCCCAGCGAAGTGCTAAATTATTATTGCTATGAATATTAGCACCATTCTTAATAAGAAATTTTACAACAGCTAAATGGCCCTTGTAAGACGCCAATTGAAGTGCGTGATTATTATTAGTACGAACATTTGCTCCATTGGATATAAGACATTCAACAACTGCTAAGTGATCACAATAAGATGCCCAGCGAAGTGCATAACCATCACGAGCATGTATATTTGCTCCATATTTAATAAGACATTCAACTACAGATAAATGACCACTAACGCATGCTTTGCGAAGTGCTTCATCATTACAAGCGTGAATATCAGCTCCGTATTTAATAAGACATTTTACAATATCCAAGTTACCAGATGATGATGCCAATCTAAGTGCACGTTCATTCTGAGCATGAATATCTCCATCATTTTCAATAATGATATTGATAATTTCAGATTGTCGTCCAAGTATTGAAACAACAACATTCTTAGTTAGTAATACTTTTTTTCTTTTTATTATATTAGAAATTGGAATATTATTATCATTATCATTAATAAGTTGATTAAAATTGTTAATATGACTAATATCGACATATATTGTATCAATTATATCTTCGATTTGTTTTATAACTGATTTATCATCCCCAATAATCTCGCATATACAATTTAATCCTTTAATTTTATTATGTAATTTATCTTCAAATTTTTGCATTTCTATTAATGTTTGTTTTTTCCAATCTTCAATACTACACGATGAATTACATTTACATGAATGTCCGCATTTATCACAATATATGCTAACACATTCACATATAGTGGTATTCGGTTCATTGTGAATATCGCATATGTTACCCATTCAATTAGAATATTATTAATTGATTAATAATATTTAATTATAATTCAATTTTATAGTTGGGATTTGATATAATTTTTGTAATCTTGTAGAAGTCTTTCATAATACTGATTTTCCTCAGTTGTATTGATAATATACATCACTTCATAGTAATCAATTTCGTCCCATTCTTTTACATTATTTCTAGGTTCATAATTAGTAGGTGGTTCTAATCCAATCTGTGTGTAATATAAATTACGTTTTTCAAGTACTGTTTCCATAGGAAGAAGTGTATCATTATATCGTCTATTATATTCTTCTTTAATATATCTTTTTGGATCTGATACTGTTGTTGTTGGACCTGATTTATTAAATAACGAATGTTGAAGAGAATTAATAGCATTTTGATGAAGTATGGTTCGTTCCTCTTCTGTGAAATTTGGAGTCATTTGACGTGTCATTGCCAATATCTTCTCTTTATCAATAGGATTATTCATTGCATTGAAAAATGACTGTTTGAACATTTTAAGTTGATCAGAACTCATTTTTATTATACTATATCTGTTTAATTTAAAACTAAAAAAAATGATGATAATTAAGGGTCATTTAGCTGTTGTTGGACTACTTAATTATATTGAAAATTAGAAAACTCAAATCGAACTTCAAAAGAGTATCCTAATAAGCTAAATGAATTATTATTGTTATTATCATAAGAACTAATGAATCTATAATAAATTGAATATTAAATTTTTTAATATTCATTAATTAACTACCACGATTACAAAAATGCATGTTGGTAAAAATGGTCAGATTTCGCAGATGGGATATGAACATTTTCTACAACATGCAGTATCGACAACGCATAAAATGTATACAAAGATTGAAGTGAATCATAGAGCTCAATACATTGATAAAACCGTGTATGAAAATATGAGAGTAGATGAAAAGTTGAAAGTGTCAGTATGGATTCTAAAAATAGATTATTACTCAAAAAAACTCTCAACTAACAACGATTTAACAAACAGTGATGTAGTAGCTAACTTCATTTTTGATGGCTCTAGATACTTCGTATTGAAAAAACCTATTTCGTATCAAAGGATGATCGAACTATCCTGAACTGAATTTTAATTTTTTTAAAAAAATTAAAGTTAAACTAATCAATCTATAATGATTTCATATACATCACCAATTGGCAATAAAACCTTGCTAGGTTTTTATAAAGACATGAAAAACACTCCATTACATAACTATAAACGAGCTGGAGTGTTCGTATCTGTAGAATATACAACTCCAGATAAAGGACGTCATTCTAAAATTTATCTATTTTCTGTTCAAACAGGGTCTGTAACTGAAGATCTATTTATTAGAGATTTTGGAGGGCATGTTGAAGAAAATGAACATCCGTTGGATGCAGCTCTTCGAGAATTTAGAGAAGAATCATTAGGTGTATTTAACGATTATATAACAGATGAATTACTTCAAGATAGTCCAGTTCATCAATATAAAGATAATATTTATATTTTCATTACATTATTAAATATCCCCATTAAACAAATTATAGATAAATTCACAATTCTTAAAAATACATTACCTGAGAATACTCCTGAATGTTTGAAAGAGACAGAACAAATTATTGCTATTAATCGAACAAGTATTTTCAAAAATTTAAAATTAACTCATCATGTAAAAAATAAAAAAATATATTATGGAAATAATTTATGGAAGACTATCAGAGCATTTGTTTATATCTTATAAAAAAATTGATTATTTTTTAATTTGAAATTACATTTATTAATACTAACAATGAATAACAACAACAATCATCACCATCAGATGGATGGTATCGATATTGAGAAGCTTGTGAAAGGACTGAAAGATACAGATGAGGATCATAATAGATTCCGCTTGGCAGATCACACTGAAGATACTCGATTGTATGCACGACGATGTTTCAACAATGCGTTTGTATCAATCGAGACATGTGGTACATTACCGAATCGTCCCACATATTTTGTATGGAGAATAGAGTTTAACGACTCAAGGTTCTTTCGTACAATTTACACATGTAATCCAAACATATTGGATGTGTATACATTGATCGAACAACTCCAATCACATACGGATGTTTACGTTGATGGTGTTATTGTTCTCAAGAAAGTTACGTACGACTCAATTTACTATGTTGAGGAAGTCGAAACATTCACTGCGTACCATCGTCAACATGTTGTACTTTAACTGTTATTTTTAACTTAAAAAATAATTGAATTTAATATTATTATTAATTAATAGTATTAAGATGTGTACACTATGCATCTGAGAAATGGTTCCAGAAAATTAATCCTTATCTATTCATTGTTGACACAATGGAGAAAACAAGTATACCAAAATCATTACCATGTAAAGAATCAATAAAATTGAATATTTAATATTATTAATTAATAATATTATAATTATATATAAATGTCATCTAATAAACAATATATTAAGATTCTTACTAAAGATTTAAAACATCGTGGGTATCAATGGAAATTTGGATTAAATGAACTAAGTCCATATGAGATATTTAATAATATTAATGAATGTACATCCAATGCACTTTATATATGTGAAATTAAAGATTTTTTCAAATGGATATCATTGTATCGTAATACATCATATGTTGGATATGTAACAATCCCTGAAGATGCAAAAATTGTAACAATGGAAGATAAAATAAAAACTAATAAAGTAATATTGAATGAACCATTAATTCATTTAGTTGAATTCATCGATATAGCTATCAACAATGGGGCTAATATTCATTTTGAGAATGATTTAGCACTTCGCTTGGCATCTCATAATGGTCATTTAGAAGTTGTTAAATATCTTATATCCCGTGGCGCCAATGTTCATGCTCGCAATGACTTAGCACTTCGTCATGCATCCGATAATGTACATTTAGATATTGTTGAATGTCTTATAGCTAATGGACGGCTGGCGCCATCTTGGCGATGCAGATGTACATGTAGGTGATGATTACACACTTCGTCATGCATCCGAGAATGGTCATTTAGCTGTTGTTGAATGTCTTATAAAACATGGAGCAGCCGAAGTGCTGGCGCCTTCTTGGCGATGCCAATATCCACGCCGATAATGACATAGCACTTTGTAATGCAGCCATAAATGGTCATTTAGCTGTTGTTGAATGTCTTATAAATCATGGAGCCAATATCTATGCCAACAATAATAGAGCATTTAGATTGGCATCTGAGAATGGTCATTTAGCAGTTATTGAATGTCTTATTAGACATTCTTTGCGATAATACTCGATAAAATTGAATTTAATATTATTTATTATTTATAATAAATAATCTTCAACACTAAGATTGTCTCTATATCAAGAATGGATAAATGCTTTGGGTGTTCTAATACTGCATATAATATTCTACCTTGTTATCATAAGGTATGTAATATTTGTCTACACGATCTAGGTGATGGTATATGTCTTCATTATCCCGATGATAATTCAGATATTCAATGTCTCACTCATTTCACATATGATGAAGTAATGCAAATACACGCTATCAATAATAATGTATCATCAGATTTATGTATTGAACATAATGAACCGTATACATATGCATTCAGAAATTGTGAACATCTGTATTGTGAAAAATGTGATATGACACATGATTGTTATGATGATATTAACTATTCTATTGAAGATTGGAAAAAACAAACATTAATACAAATGGAAAAATTCAAATCTAAATTAAATAATAAAATTAAAGGATTGAATTGTATAATTGACATACTAATGCCAGATGATTCAGTTATAAAACAAATTAAGGATGTAATAGATACTATTTTAATTGATATTACACATATCGATAGAATAGTTGAAAACATTAACATAATTCCAATATCACATCTTATAAAAAGAAAACATAAAATATTAAATAATACTATTGTTATTCCAATCGATATTCCAACTAACGACATTGTCGATATCATTATCAAGAATGAATTAGATATTCATGCTGATATTGATTATGCATTTCAAATAGCATGTATCAATGGATATTTAGATATTGTTAAATGTCTAGTTAAATATGGGGCAAATATTAATACTCGTGACAATTATTCACTTCGGTGGGCATCTTACAATGGACATTTAGATGTTGTTAAATATCTTATTGATCATGGGGCAAATATTAAATCTAATAAGAATGTATCGTTACGTTGGGCATCTGAAAGTGGTCATATTAAAATTGTTGAACTTCTAATTGAACGCGGAGCAGATATTCATACATTCAATGAATGGGCTCTACTTCGAGCATGCGAGAACGGACATTTAGCAGTTGTTGAATGTCTTATTAAGAATGGAGCAGATATTCATATCAACAAGGATTTAGCATATCGTTATGCTATGATGCATCTAAATACGGCAGTTGCTGATTGTCTTATTAAACATGGAGCAGCCGCTACAAATTTATAAATAAATTATTTATAAATATTATAAATGTAATTGAGGTAGTATCATAGTTCTGATGTAGCTAATACTATTTTTTTTGAATTGTCCTCTAATATATGCAGCTACATCTGGACTCCATATATTGTTTTTATATTTTGGATAAACTGCTTCAATATCTAAAAAGTATCGTTTTATAGCGAGTGTTCGCTCAAATGGATTAAGTTGATGATGCGATTGATAACGGTTGCATCTTCCCATAACTTGTTCAATTACATACTCACTAATTGACTGTTCTAGGATGTGCTGCATTCTCACAGCAAGCAAACTGATACCCTCAGCTCCTGCATCTGTCATAATCAACACTTTATAATTAACACCTTCTTTATTTTCATCATCATTAAATTTTTGTAATGTCTCATTTCTTAATTGATCGTCCATTTCTCCATCATATAATAAATGATTAATATTTAATAATTTGAATATGGATGAAAGTAAATTTTCTCCAAAATATGTTTTGAATGATGTATAAACAACATGCTTACCTTTCACAGTTTTTATTTCCTTAATAATTTGTGTTATCTTTTCTCCATGAGAAGGTAATAATTTCAATATATACTCATCAATCCATCCCGCTTTTTTATCAGTTTTGAGCGAATCTGGAATTATACGATCTTTCTTCTTTTCATCTGGGATAACTTCCAATAAATCAGTAGTTCCTAAATATGATGCATTTTTCAATGATGGATATAAAAAATTTGATGTTTGTCTTGATTTTAACATACTTATTGCCAAGTAGTATCTAGTTTTTGCTTGCTTATATTCAACTTTTGCCCTGCCCGCAGATTTCCCAACTGGTCTTGTTGTTATTTCAATCTCTCTATAATAAGAAATTCTTCTCAATCTCTCAATATTTTTATGAATAGGTACCATCACATTATCTATT
>Ga0182016_10008720_pt1 | contig 10193 bp, 7 predicted proteins | sample 712S2MmetaG_FD_120491 | JGI IMG/M metagenome (GOLD analysis project Ga0182016, IMG submission 120491) | Permafrost microbial communities from Stordalen Mire, Sweden - 712S2M metaG | ecosystem: Environmental > Terrestrial > Soil > Wetlands > Permafrost | place: Sweden: Stordalen | collected... | reverse complement strand
GGAAGCATGATTCTCAAATCCATTCAATCGCGGTTGCAAGTCTGGTACGGTCTCGTCCTGCTCGGTGTGCTGGCCGGCTTTGGCTTGACCGCCTATCAACTGGAACGAAGCGCGCAATGGCGCCGGGTTGACGAAGAACTGCGCCGTCGGTTCGCTCTCACCGCCAACTCCTTGCGCCCCCCGCCCGGCCCCGAAGAGGGTGGCCCGCCGGAATTCGGACGCTCCGGAGCATGGCGTTTGCCCCCGCCGGTGGAACACCTGTTCGACACCAACGAACCCGGCGGCTTCTTCTATGCGATTCGTTTCGAACCGGGAGGGGAAATTTCCCGCGGCGGCGCGGCTCCACAGGTGGCGGAATTGAAGAAGCTGCTTCTGAAAGTTCAGGCTTCAACCATAAACATGTTTGACCGCCCGCCCAACGGCCACCCGCCCCAGCCGCCGCCGGTCCAAGCGATCTTGGGTTATCGCCAAATCGCCCAACCTCTGCCCGGTGGCGCGATCGTCATCGTTGGCTGCGCGGAAGCTCCGACGGTCAGGGAGTTGCGCCACGTTGCTATAAGACTCTCGGCCATTGGCGGATTCATTTTGCTGCTGGGCCTGCTCGGCGGTTGGGGCATCGCCGCCCACGCCCTGCGGCCAATTTCCGCCATTGGCGCCGCGGCGGCGAAAATCTCGGCGGGGGACTTATCGCAGCGCATCAACACCGCCGAGACCGAAAGCGAATTGGGCCGCTTGGCCGCCGTCTTGAATTCGGCCTTTGCCCGCCTGGGAACGGCTTTTGCCCAGCAAAAGCAGTTCGCGGCCGACGCCGCCCATGAACTCCGCACCCCGGTGGCGGTACTGCTCACCCAAACGCAAACCGCCTTGCAGCGCGAGCGTTCCGCCGCCGAGTATCGCGAGACGCTGGAAAGCTGCCACCGCGCCGCGCAACGAATGCGCAAATTGATCGGCGCGCTTTTGGAGTTGGCGCGCCTGGACGCCGGCCAGGAATTGCTGAAGCGTGATAAATTCGACTTGTCACAAGTGGCGCGGGAATGTGTGGAAACCATTCGCCCGCTGGCCGCGGAACGCGGGGTAAAGATCGTGAGTGACCTTCCCCCCGCGGAAATGTCTGGCGACGCGGAACGTCTAGCGCAGGTCGTCACCAATCTCTTGAGCAACGCAATCCAATACAACCGCGCGGGAGGCGAGGCGCGCCTGGAAGCTAAGACACAAAACGGCCTGGTCATTCTTTCCGTCAGCGATACCGGCACTGGGATCACCCCGGAGGACTTGCCGCGCGTCTTTGAGCGATTTTTTCGAGCGGAAAAATCGCGCACAGCCGCCAACAACGGCCTCGGTTTGGCCATCTCCAAGGCCATTGTCGAAGCTCACGGCGGCGCGATCGAGGTCTCCAGCAAAGAGAATGCGGGCGCAACCTTCACGCTCCGTCTGCCGGCGGCTTAAACGTTAGTTTTACTCTCTTCGTAGAGCCAAGCCCGGGCGTAGGCCCACCAGCGCTTGGCCGTTGGCTCCGAGACGCCCAGCACGCCCGCCGCTTCCTCCAAAGTCAACCCGGCAAAAAATCGCAATTTCACTAACTCGGCCTTGCGCGCATCCAACGCGGCAAATTTTTCGAGCGCGTCGTTGACCGCCAGAAGTTCATCATCCAGCGCGGGCGCGGCGATCTCAACATCGTCAATATCGACCCGCTGCTGGCCGCCACCGTGGCGTTGGGCCGCTTTGCGCCGCGCGCGATCGATTAAAATGCGGCGCATCGCCTCCGCCTCCGCGCCAAAGAAATGCGCGCGATCATTGAAACGCGGAGACCCGCCGCCGACCAGTTTCAGCCACGCTTCATGCACCAGCGCGGTCGGCTGCAAGGTTTGTCCCGGAGCTTCGCGGGCCATTTTGGAAGCCGCCAGCTTGCGCAGTTCCTCATAGAGCAGCGGGAGCAATTCTTGGGCGCTCTTGGCATCGCCCTTGTCCATATCCTGGAGAATTCTCGTGATTTCTTTCATTGGACCAGGACGCCGCGCGCTTCGCGGGCCAGCAACCCGGTGGTCATCTGCTCATTCCAATCCCCGCCGCCCAGCGATAACTGATTTTCGCTCGGAATCGGTGTGTTGTCGGCCCGTCCTAACTTGCGGTGAGCCATGGCTAGCACCAACCGCGCCTGCGCCCCCAAATTGCTGTTCGTCAGGAATTCCACCGTCTGTTCGAGGCGCCCGGCGGCAAGGGCGGCTTTTCCCTGGCGATACTCCGCCAGCCCTTTGATGAACTCGGCGGCCGGCCGGGGCGGTGTGGCTGCGGTCTTGTCCAACATGGCAACCGCCCGCCGCACAATCTCCTCCGGCGCGGGCAAGATGAGGCAATCCAAAGCCATGCGCTCGGCAACCGCCGGATCCGTCGAAGTGGCGAATTGGTCCAGCGCTTTCTGCCGCCAGAGTTCGAATTCGTTGGTCCGCCCGGTTCGTGCCAGCAACGGCAGGAGACAATGAAATCCCATATCATTAGTTGGCTGGACCGTGGCGCATTTGACGTAATTCGGAATGGCTTTGTCCAGTTTTTGCCAGCGCGCGTAATACATTCCCAGGGCGTAGTAGATGGCCGCGCTCTGGGGAATGGGCGGAACTTCCTTCATCAGTTCCTCGGCTTGCCCAATTTGGTCCTGGCTCAAGAGCACCCCAGCCCGCCACAGTTTCTGCCCGATTTCAGCATAGGCCAGTTGCTTGCGCTCAAACTCCAGCCCGGCTTCCGCCTGTTTGCGCAACCCCGCCTCCTCCTGTTCGGCCTGAAGCGCGCGGCGCAAGGCCGCCTTTTCTTTGACATACAAATTCAGGGATACCGCCAGGCCCAGGGCCAGCGCCGCCACGATCCCGGCAGCCGCCGCAAACGCCATTTTATTTCGCCGCACCAGCTTCCGGAAACGATAGTAGCTGCTGGGCGGGCGTGCCTCCACCGGCTCATTGTTGAGGAACCGTTGCAAGTCCGCTGCCAGCGCGTTGGCGGTATCAAAACGCCGCGTGCGATCCTTTTCCAACGCCTTCATCACGATCCAATCCAAATCGCCCTGGATGAAATGCAACAGGCGCGGGGCCTCAACCCGGCGGCGTCTCGCCGTCGTCGTCAAGTCCGCTTCCACCATCGAACTTAAGCGCGTCGAGGGCGAGAGCGGTTCCTTTTCACGGATCGTGCGCCGCATCTCCTCCAGGCCGGCCTTGATCAGTTCCTGCGAGTCAAAGGGCGTCTTGCCGGTAAACAGCTCGTAAAGCAGCACCCCTAGGCTATAAATGTCCGTGCGCGTATCAATGTCCAACTCGCTCATTTCCGCCTGTTCGGGGCTGATGTACGCCGGCGTGCCGATGAATTCGTAAAGCTGGGTGTAAATGGTCTGGTCGGTCAGGCGGCCTTCCGTCGCTTTGGCAATGCCAAAATCAATTACTTTTGGCACGGGCGCGCCGTCATGCAACGTGACCAGTATATTGGAAGGCTTGAGATCACGATGAATAATGCCCTTTTGATGGGCGTGTTGCACCGCATGGCAAACCTGGATGAACAACCGGATGCGTTCGGCTGTGTCCAGGTTGTTCTGATCGCAGTACTCCGTGATCTTGATTCCCCGCACCAGTTCCATGACGAAGTAGGGCCGGCCGGCCGCCGTGGTCCCCGCGTCCAAGACTCGGGCGATGTTGGGGTGATCCATCATGGCTAGGGCTTGCCGTTCGGCCTCGAATCGCGCGATCACGGTCCTGGTGTCCATTCCCAGTTTAATCACTTTCAGCGCCACCCGCCGCCGCACGGGTTCGGTTTGTTCGGCCACATAGACCACTCCGCACCCCCCTTCCCCCAGTTTCTCGCGGATTTTATAGCGCCCGACGACATCGCCCGGGTTTTCGGCGGGTGGAAAAGTAAGAACTATTGTCCCCGCCCGTCCCGTTGCGGCGGGCGGCGCCTCCAGGAAACCTTCCGATTTGCCGTAGGCCTTGAGCAGCTTCTCCACCCGCTGGCGCAAAGCCGCATCCGGTCCGCAGACTTTGTCAAGATAAGCGGCGCGTTCCTCTGGAACCAGTGCGAGCGCGGCGTCGAAGTACGCCTCTTCGGCTCTCCGCGTTGCGCCGTCGGAATCGCTTTTCATTTGGTCGAGCCTAGTCATTTTTGGCCTCGGTTCAAAGCAGATTACTGCTGGGTGGGCGCCGGCGCCGCCAGCAGGCCTTGCAGAGATTCACTGCCGGGATAGAGCGCCAACCCGCGTTGCCAAACCTGTTGCGCGAGGTCCGGTTGTCCGGACTTCAGATACTGCTTGCCCAGCCATTCGTAAGTCTGCGCGAACTGCGGTTGGGGCGCCTCCTGTTCCTGTTGCTGGATCAGCGTGTTAAACTCTTGGATCACTTCCCCGCCTTTATTCATATTGTCGGGCCAGTACGTCATCGCCACCGCCTTGGTGTAGCGCGCGTCCCAATTCGATGGATCAAGGTTCAGCGCGGTTTCAAAATCGGCGTCGGCATTCATCGCCCATATGGCCTGGGAGCGAACGTCCGTGGTTGTGGCGCACATCCTCAAATAGGCTTGACCGAGAGCGGCTGCATACAGGGCGTTCTGCGGATCGCTGGCCTTGAGCCGTTCCAATTCGGCGGCCGCATCCGCCAGGCGGCCTGAATCCTGCAGCCTTTTCAACGCATCCTGTCTCTGGGCATGGGTGGAATGCGGCGATACCATGTCGTCGATGGCCGAGGCGAACGCGATGGCCTCCGTGCTCGTCGGCGGCGGAGAAGCCGAGGTGTGTTGCGATTCGGCAGCGGCCGGGAGCGATGGGCGTTGCGCCGGTTGGGGTGGGTGCGATGTCGGCGCTGCAGCACCAACCGCCGTCTCCGCCCCAGCGGGCGCGGCGGACGGCCCGGCTTGCTTTGGGGATTCCGCCATAAAATGGATCGCCCAACCGCTCACGGCCGCCACACCTATCAGGATCAATATAGTTCGTTTCATAATTGCCTTTCTATCTAACAGTGCGGAATTCCGGCGCGAAACAGATCATGGCCGGTTTCGTAAATGATTGGATGGTCCCGCCAGATGGCCCTTCCCTGCGGCCGGGTGAGACGACTTTACGGGAGAGCCCGGGAGATGGAGCCCCAGAGGCCAACTCCTTCACCCCGTGGCAGGCCAGTGAACAGAAAGCCTGCCGCAATCAGTGGGTTGCCACCGTTGGAGCCACAATCCCGTCCAACTCCGCCAGGATTTGCGACGAAAGTGTCAACTGACCGGCGGCAAGATTCTCACGGAGATGGGCCACCGACGATGTGCCTGGGATCAGCAGGATATTGGGCGACCGCTGCAGCAACCATGCGAGAGCGACCTGCATCGGTTTGGCTCCGAGTCGGTCCGCGACGGACGAAAGGGTGGAAGATTGCAGTGGCGTGAATCCGCCGAGCGGGAAGAACGGCACGTAGGCGATGCCCCGTTGGGCCAGATTGTCAATCAGCGCGTCGTCGAAACGGTGCGCCACGTTGTAGTTATTCTGCACGCACACGACCTCGGTGATGGTCTGCGCCTCGGCCACCTGCGCGGCCGTGACGTTGCTCAAGCCAATGTGACGGATCAGCCCCTTGCGCCGGAGGTCCGCCAGCACCGTCACTTGCTCGGCGATGGAACCTTCTTTGGGGCCGTGGATCGTGCCCATCGCGCGGTAGTTGACGATATCGAGAACATCCAGGCCCAGGTTGCGGAGATTATCCTGAACGCCGGCGATCAGGTCTTCGGGAGAAATGGCGGGCTGCCACGAGCCATCAGCCGGGCGACGGGCTCCCAGCTTGGTCACTATCACCAATCCCGCGAGGTACGGGTGCAGGGCTTGGCGGATGATTTGGTTGGTAACTTGCGGGCCATAAAAGTCGCTCGTGTCGATGTGATTCACCCCGGCAGCAAACGCCTCACGAAGCAGGGCGACAGCGGCGCCCGAGTCCTTGGGCGGCCCAAAAACGCCCGGGCCGGCCAATTGCATCGCGCCGTAGCCAATCCGATTGACCGACAAGGACGTGCCGGGAAACGTGAACCGGCCGCCCAACACAGCTTCAGTCCTTGCGGTACTCGCCATATGACTCATTGCGTTGCTCCTGTTTAGTTTTGAAATCGCTTGCTCGTTCCCAGTCAGTGAGAGGGGAACATAGCGCGGGACGCCACACAAGCTCGTTCCTGAGTAAGTTGGTTTGAAGCCGAGCCTTCAAACGGCCGCGTGCCAGGAGGTGGAGCAGATCATCTTAGTCCAGGTGGAGGAATTTCAGGCTTTTCCCCGGTATAGCACCGATAATCAATCCCCACCCTCAACGACATTCGCTTAATGCGGATCACATTGCCGGGAACCAGGAGTGTGTTGCATATGTTATTGTGACGGAACCAGCCCAAGGTCGTGTCGGTGCCCGGATAGTAACTTTGCTCGCTTTGCGTCCATTGGGAGAGAATGGTGCTTTCCGCCGGGAAGAGTCCCAAGGTATCGTCGCTCCCTTCCATCCGCTGTTCAGTCGCGTCCTGGCAGAATATGGTGGTGGAGGGGCTGGCATAACTGGAGCGTTTTAGCTGCTTTCCAGGATTGCGGTAGGTGGTCTGCTCGCCGTCGTAAGCTTCGACCAGGTATTGGCACATGCCATAGCAGGAATACTGATAGAAGGCTAGAGGTTCGGTCTCGCCAGGAGTGTCCCGCCAAAGATCGACCACCATCTTGGCCGCTGAGTCCAGAAACAGGTTCTTGTTGCCGCCAAAATAGGAATAATAGCCCAAGGCCCAATAGGCGACGTCGCTCGTGGGACTGGGCATCACGTCGGATCCCGGGTTAATCGTCCAGGAACCGCCGTTGGGGACGTTGACATGACCAACATTATCCTGCAGGAATGACCAAAATGCGTCCTTATTATCGTCCGCATAGACAGAGGCGGCAATGCCGATCTGGCGCAAGGAGCCAATGCACTTTGTCGATTTGGCCTCCTCTTTGGCGCGTCCCAGGGCCGGCATCAAAAGGCTCGCGAGAATGGCAATAACTGCGATCACGACCAATAATTCGATGAGCGTAAACCCCGTCGAGACCTCAGCGTAACGGGACACCCCGCGCGCTTTCATTTCGGTAGTTTTCAACATTTTGGACGGTGAGCGGAATTCTGGAACGCGCATCTATTTGGTGGTTAAACGTTGGCGTAAAGTCTCTGCTGCTTGCTCGTCGCCCTGCCCGGCTGCTTCGGCCAATTGCTGCGAGAGCGTCGTCAAGGCCCGGGCCAACAAGGTATGCTGCTCCGTGGACAATTTCGCTTTGGAATTCAGCTCTGTGAAATCCTGAAAAGCGGCCGAAAGGTCGTTCGTCTGTATGTCGCGCAAGGCATTCTCGGCCTGAGCGCGCAGTTCCCCATCGGCCTTTTCGAAGGATTGTCGGACCACCGCAGGCATTTGCGCCAAGGGCAATGGCGCCAAATTGGGACTGTCATCCCGCTGGCAGCCGAGACAGAGACTGAGGCCGATTAGAAAAGCGACCAATCGTATTGGTTTAAGTGGATTCATGGTGTGGCGTTGGCGACCTTCGTGAGGTTTCGCGGGGTGAAAGCGTCCGCCCTCTTTTTGGCCTCCGCGATCTGCGGTCCGGGCAAGGAAGACAATAATACTTTGACACGGTTCGCGGCATCGACCTGCCCCTGCGCCTGGGCCAGCAGGAGCCACTTAAGACCTTCCACTTCGTCTTTCTTGACCGACAATCCGCTCAGGCAACGTTGGCCGTAATTGAATTGCGCCAAGGCATCCCCCCCTTGGGCCGCCAGGAGAAACCATTTAGCCGCCGTCGCCGCATTCTTCGCCGCTCCGCCGCCGGTTTCGAACATGTAACCCAGATCATATTGGGCTGGCGCCCAACCGCCCTCGGCGGCGCGTGTCAGCCAGAGGATGGCCGCAGCGGGATCGTGCATCACGCCTTGGCCGGCGAGATAAAGTTCTCCCAGGATGGTTTCGGCTTCCAGGCTGCCGTTGGTGGCCGCAGCCCCGCTCCAATGGGCCGCTTCCTTGTAATCTGGCGCCTGCCCCCTGGCCGAAAGGCAAGCCCGGGCCAGACCCACTTGCGCCTGCAAGTCACCTTGTTCGGCCTTTGTCCTTAAAGCCGCAAGATCAACCTTTGGCGCGGGAATCGCCGAACTGCCTGCGTTCCCTCCCTTGTCGCACGCGGTGGCCAGCAGCGCCGCAACAGCGGAAAAAGCAATGAGCCTGGCATGTCGCATGGTCATCCGTCCCCTTAGTCGTTGTCCCGGCCGGGCGTAGCCCATGCAGGATAGGGCGCGCGCGTCCCCTTCATCGCCCGCCACAGGATTTGGTTGAGAACATCCTCCGGGCATTGGTCGGCCTTTTCAAAAGGCAAATGAGCGGACACATAAGCGTCGTGCCGCAAAATAGCATCGCTGATTTTTTTCTCCGAGGGATTCATTTGGTCCAGCGGTATGTTATTCGTGACCGCCGTGTAAGGGGCAAAGTCCGGCTGCGCGGTAAAGCAATCGAACATGGGCGTCGCCGTCGCGTCCATTTGGTTCATGGGCGGCAAGCCGAGCATCAACTCCATCGTGCGCAACAGGCTGGTCTGGTTGTATTGGGTTTTGACCACCGCGCCGCGCTGGCAATAAGGGCTGATGACATAAGCGGTGGTCCGATAGCCGCTGACGTGATCCCAACCGGACTGCGGGTCGTCTTCGATCGCGAGGATGCAAGTGTCGTTCCAGTAACGGCTATGGCTGATGGTTTCGACAATCTGCCCGAAAGCCAGATCGTTGTCGGCCACTTGGGCCGCAGGGGTGGGCGAACCCGGCCCCGTCCCGCTCGTGTGGTCATTGGGCAGGCCGATAATAATCAAATTCGGCCAGTCGCCGGAAGCTTCATAGCCGTGAAACTCTTTGATAAAGGTCGCGGCCCGCTGCACATCCGGCACGTCCATGTCCCAGCCGATGTAATTGGCTGCTATGTGCGGACGCAGACTTTCCACGCCCGGATCGCTGTGCATGGCGATCGTGTCCGTTCCTTGCGCGAACTCGCGGTAGTGATCCAGAAACTTGGGTTTGCCTTTGCGCGCGGGGTCGCGCCAGGACTTTCGCGTAATGGTGAATTCGCCATAGTCGCGCACGGTCTTGCCGTGGGCCAGGCAGTCGTCCCAAATGAAGCCTTCCGGGGAGTAAGCCAGGGCGTCCACCTCATCATCTTCGCAACCGTCCGGGTAACTGCGCGGGAACCCGTTAAAAAGTTTCTCCATATAATCCGTGGCCAAAGCGGTCGTGGCCCATTCGTGGCCGTCCGCGCTCAGAATTCCGCAGCAATAGGTGTTGTCCAGCAAAACAAAATCACGGACAAATTTATGCTGATTGGGCGAGATTTTTTCCCCAAAAGCACACAGGTCCGGGTCGCCCTCGCCCGCCTGGACGTCTCCCAACACTTGGTCGTAAGTCCGGTTTTCTTTAATAATGTACACGACATGGTGGAAAACCGACGGCTCCCCAACCCGTTCCGGCACCGGCACGGGCGCGACCCCGGGGCGGGCCGGCAAAGCCGCTTGCCGCAACAAGGGATAGCGCATGTTGAAAAGAGCCTTCTGTGTGAGGGCCGGAAGGTCCTGCGCGGAAGGTTCTGATAAAACCGTCACGGAACCATAGTGTTGGTGAGAATTGAATTCCGTCTTGCCGCTGGACTTTTTCAGCTTGCCAGGCCCCATGCCCTTAATGTTCGCCACATACACGACCCGCCGCGCGGCGTCCCAAACCACCGCGCCGGGAAACCAGCCCACCGGGATTAGGCCCTCCAGCTTAGAAGCGCCGGGATTGAGGGAAAACACCGCGAGCGCGTTTTGGGTTCCATTGCAAACATAAAGTTTCTTGCCGGAATGGTCGAAGGTCAGCGCGTTGGGGCTGGCCCCAAAAAGGTCGCCTGGGTCCTGGCGGGCGCAAAGGGTTTCCTTCACCGTGTCTGTCTTGGTGTCAAGAATGCTGATCGTGTCGCTCGCGGCATTGGCCACGGCCAGCCAGCGGCGGTTGGGAGAAAGGGCCATCGCCGAGGCATGTTTGCCCAGCAGCACTTCGCGCGCGACCTGGCCGGTTTTGGTATCAATGACGGAGACCGAGCCCTCGCTGGCTATAAACCGCACTGGGTCAACCCGCACGGTCGTGCCCCGTCCGGCTGGCCCCGTCAGGCTGTTGGTTTCGGGACGGCGTCCG
>Ga0182016_10008719_pt1 | contig 10194 bp, 9 predicted proteins | sample 712S2MmetaG_FD_120491 | JGI IMG/M metagenome (GOLD analysis project Ga0182016, IMG submission 120491) | Permafrost microbial communities from Stordalen Mire, Sweden - 712S2M metaG | ecosystem: Environmental > Terrestrial > Soil > Wetlands > Permafrost | place: Sweden: Stordalen | collected... | reverse complement strand
TCCGCTGTCGCGCAGCCATGAGTCGTTGGTCGAGATCTCGACGACGCGGATCGCGGGATCGAGCACATCTCGGCAGTGCTCGTACTGGCGCGCCGAGACGGCCATCGTGATCGGGTCGGCGGGGTTGACCGCCGCCGCGACCGCCGCGAAGGCCTCCTGCGCGGGCTTGGCGCCGAGCCGCCAGTTGTCGGGGCGCTCGGGCCAGGCCATCCAGACCGCGCTGTGGGGCTCGAACTCGCCGGGCATCCGGAACCCGTCGGCCGCGGGCAACGTGCTCAGCGTGCGGCTCACGCGGTGCCGGTTCCCGGCCGGTGGTGGCGGCGGAAGTGCCGGCCGCGGTGGCTGAGGTCCAGGTGGGTCCCTCCGGGGTGGTTCATCCGCCAGAGGATTATCTCGCCGGCGGCGAGCGTCACCACGACGATTCCGACCAGCGGACCCGTGTAGTTCCAGTCCTTCGGCGCGCTGGGGATTTCCGGCCACAGGAAGAGCACTACGCCGGCGGCGATGAAGATGCAGGTGATCACGACCATCGCGATCACGACGCCGTTGCCGCCGGGGATCCGGAACGGCCGTGGGCGGTCGGGCTCGCGGTAGCGCAGCACCGCCACCGAGGGGTACATCAACAGATACGGCAGCAGGAAGATCACCGACGAGGCGGCGAAGATCCCGAAGAACAACGAGTTCTGTTCGTTGATGAACAGCGCCGCGACGACGAGCACGACAGTCGAGATGATCCCCGTCGCGACGAGCGCGCCGACCGGCGTGTGGCGCGTGGGGTGTTCGCGGCCGAGGATTTTCGGCAGTTCGCCGTCGGCCGCCGCCTCGACGGCCGAGCGGTTGGCGCCCATCGTCCACGTGGTCATGTTCGTGATGTAGGTGTAGAGCGCCGCGATCCCGAGGATGTAGACGATCACCTCGCCGATCCCCTTGCTGCCGAAGATCGCCTTGAACGCTTCGACGAGTCCTTCAACGAGCGTCAGCTTGCTCAGTGACAGCGCGAGCAGGATCCCGACCGTCGCGAACAGGTACAGCGCGGCGATGATGAAGCCGGAGGCAAAGATCGCCTTCGGGATCGACTTCTCGGGCTTCTTGACCTCGCCGGCCATCGACGAGACCAGCTCGAACCCGAGCAGCAGGAAGACGATCACCGGCAAGAAGGTCTTCGCCAGCCCGAACGACGGTACGAAGCTCGAGGCGGTGATGTGATTCGCGGCGCCGTGGCGGATCGCGAAGACGATGCCGCCGACGCCGAGCGCGACGATGATCACGACCTTCAGGATCGCGCCGAGGTCGTTGAAGAACTTGCCGATTTCCAGGCGCATCACGCCGATCCACACGACCAGCCAGACGAGCGCGACCGCGAGCGCGACCTGCCACCACTTGCCCGCGGGCCATTCGGCCAGGCGGGTGTCGAACAGCTGGAAGAAGACCCCGGCGAAGAGCACGAACACCGAAGGCATCCACAACGCGACGTTCACCCAGTACCAGTAGGTCGTGCGAGCCGCCCAGCGGTTGCCAAGCGCGTGGCGGACCCAGACGTAGATCCCGCCCTGCGTGGGGTACGCGGTCGCGAGCTCGGCCGTGATCAGCGCGTAGGGAATCAGGAACAGGACGATCGCGATGATCCACCAGGCGATCGTTTTCGTGCCGATCGCCGCCGACGCGGTAAGCGTTTCGACGACGAGCATCGCGGAGACGGTGAACAGCGTGACGTCGAAGATGCCCATCACGCGACGGCGGGTGATGCGTTCCTCGCCGGCCGCGAGCTCTCCTACGTCGGGGGTATCGGACATCACCACTCCTTGCCTGTCTGCTTCGGGTTGTGGTCCCAGCCCGCCTCGTGGAGGAAGGCGGTGAGCGTGCGCAGGTGCTCCTCGCGCGTCGACTCGTCCGGGCGGGGGACCGTCGGGTACGTCAGCCAGACCAGGATCCCCATCTCTGCGTGAAGCCGGTTCTCGGCCTGCGGGAAGACGATCGAGCGCTCGTTGTCGATCACCTCGTCGGTGACCTCGCCGCCGCGCGTCGCCGGCAGGCAGTGCATGAACAACGCGTGCGCGGGAGCGCGGGCGAACAGCTCGCCGTCGACCTGATAACGGGGCATGAACGCCGAGGTGCGCGCCTGGACCTCGTCCTCCTGGCCATACCACCACCAGACGTCGGTGTAGATGAAGTCGGCCTTGGCGATCGCGTCCTCGACGTCGTCCGTCACGGTGACCTGGCCGCCGCTGGTCTCGCAGTTCGAGCGTGCGACGCTGAGCCACTGCTCGGGCGCCTGATAGTCCGCCGGCGCCGCGTGGATGAAGTGCATGCCGAACTGCGTCGTGATGAACATCAGCGAGCTGCAGACATTGGTCCGATCGCCAACGAACACGACCGTGCAGTCCGCGAGGCTGCGTCCCTCGGGCACGTGCTCGCGCATCGTGAAGATGTCGCAGATCGCCTGAGTCGGGTGGTTGAAGTCGCTCAGGCCGTTGATCACCGGTACTTCGGCGTCGGCCGCCAGGCCGACGACCGTCTCGTGCTTGAGGGTACGTGCCTCGAGCACGTCGACCATCCGCGAAAGCACCTTCGCCGTGTCGTGGAGCGACTCGCGGCCCCCGAGGTGGATCTCGCCGGGCTTGAGGTAGAGACCGTGACCGCCGAGCTTTGTCATCGCGACCTCGAACGAGACGCGCGTGCGGGTCGAGGGCTCTTCGAAGATCATCCCCAGCGAGCGGCTCTTGAGCAGCTCGGGCACCGCGCCCACGCGGTCGGCGTCCTTCAGCACTGCAATGAGGTCCAGGAGCTCCTCGAGCTCGGCGCGGGTGTATTCCTGCGTGTCGATCAGGTGGCGCATCGGCGAGCCGCCTTTCGTCTGCTGTGTGGGAATACGGTTACCTCGCCAGTCAAGCTGCAGCTAGGACCCCTGCCAACTGTGCGAGACCGCAATCCGCAGCGGGTTTTCCCGTAGTCGGCCGCGCCGCCTTAAACAGGAGCGGCGCCCGAAGGCGCCGCTCTCCCCGCGCTCATTGGCTCTGGCCGTCAGCCTTCGTTGTAGTAGGCGACGATCCGGAACGACTTGTCGTTCTTGGCGACCGAAAGGGTCATGTCGTGCGTGCGCACGCCGCCAATCCCCTTGACGAACAGGAAGTAGTCAGATTCCCAGATGTTCGCCGGTCCGGGGAATTCGTGTTCGCGCTGTTCGCCGCCGGTCAGCTTTTCGAACGGCTGACCTGAGACGGTCCTGCACCGCTCGACGTCGCGCCCGCCGCTCGTTTCCGTACCCGGATAACCGCGCTTGACGTTGGTCTGGTGGTGCCCGACGCAGTGGACCATCCCCGGGCCGTACCACTCGAGGTTTTCGTATTCGACTTCAAACTTGATGTTTTCCGAGTGTGCGGCGGCGGACTTCGTGCCTGCCGCGGGGCGCACGTGTGTCCCCGGGGCCGCGATCGCCGTTCCGGCGAATGCGGTAAAGCTCAGCGCCGCGGCACAAGCTGTCCCTGCGGCAATTCTCCACTTCATCACTATCTCAGTCCTCCTTGACCGACATGTACGAGACAAGGTCTCGCTGTTCCCTCCTTGGCCCCGATGCAGCGCACCGTAGGCTATGCGTCCAGTTCAGGATGGCATAACTAAAGCCTTACGGCTGCGCGATGCACGATTTCACTCGCTGAGCGCGCCTTCGATCCGGCCGGCCGCGGCCTCGTCGAAAGCGCCCCGCTCCTGCGCGAGGACAATGCCCGATCTGTCGAGGAGGACCACAGTGATCGTGCCGGTTCCTGCAAGCCCGAGCGCCGCCGTGACGGTGCGTACGTCGCCGTAGACGGTGAGCGTGCGCGCGCGGGCTGCGTCGCTGCCGACGCCGCGCGCCATACCGCCGTCGATCAGCCGCCGAACGGGCGCGTAGAGGAGCGAAAGCACCGGCAACTCGAAGATGCTCAACCCTTCTGTGCGTCGCTCGAGGTCGAGCATCCATTCCAGCCAGCTGTCGACATCGCGTTGCTGCTCGCGACGAAAGGCGACCGCGAGCAGGCGGAGCCGACCCGGCAGCTCGTCCGGGACGGTGAACCGTTCGCCGGCGAGCGAGCGCCCCTCCAGGCGCGGGAACGAGCGTCGGCCCGTCAGGTCTTCGCTCGCATCGTGTACGGCGTCGTCTGCGCGAGCATCCTGAAGCCGCAGCGCTCAAGGATCGGTGTGCTCTGGTCGTTCAGGTCGGCCTGAAGGAAGCGCGCGCCGCGCTCGCGGGCGGCCTGAGCGCACGCTCGGACCAAGGCGCGAAACACTCCCCGCCCCCGGTGGGCGGGTAGCACCGCGGTGCCCCAGAAGCTTGCGAACTCGCTGCCGGGGTGAAAGCTGAGCCGCGCCGCAGCAACAGCCAGGCCATCCAAGCGCCCGACGAGGGCTGCTGCGTCCGGTGGCGTGGCTGCCAATGCCGCGAGCATCTCACCCAGCATTGCGGGCTCACCCCCGCCGAAGACAGTGTCCTGGACCGCGAGCATTTCGCGCACGCCGGACTCGTCGGTGGCCGGCGCGATCCGCAGTCCCGGTGGCGGCGGCGGTCCAAGCTCGAGCTCGTCGAGCGGTGCGATTGCCAGCGCCTCGGCTTCTCCGGGGACCAGGCCCGCGCGGCCCAGCCGCGCGCCGAGATCGGACGGCGCGTCGTACGAGTAGAGCTTCCACTCCCAATCGCGGCCCAGCCCGGACAGCCGCGCGATGGCCTCGGCGATCGCCGCGTCGGCGCTCGCGTCGTCGAGCGAGGTCCACGTGACCCCGGCCCACGAGTCGTGGACCTCGACCTGGACGCGCCCCGCGAGCAGCGGCGTGCTCGCGCGCTGCGGATGGCGGCGCACCGTCCGATCAAAGAGTGCAAGCAGCTCGCGGTCGTCCACTGCGCCTCAGCCAAGCAGATCGCAGCGGGCAGCGAGCGGGGGGTCGCTGCGCACCGTGGCGCGACAACGTGACATGGGACGCACGCCACCGGCCGCGGAGACCCCCGGGCAGCTCGATCTGTGCATCGCGCAGTTCATCGGCGAAAACGGCGCGGCCGGCGCCGCGGCCATCTCGGGCGCCGTCGGCGTCGACCCGCGCAGGGTCGCGCTGCTGCTGGCCTCGCTTGGCCGCCGGGGTCTGGTCGAGGAGCACCGGCTGCTCGCCGACCGGCCGGCGCTCTACGCCCTCAGCGCCGGGGGCTGGCGGGCCTGCGGCTTCGCGCCGCCGCGCGCACGGCGCCCGGCACCGGGCAATTTCGAACATCTCACGGCCGTCGCCGACACGGCGGCGGCGATGACCGGCCTGGGGTGGCTGGTACTCGGCGAGCGGCGCTACCGCCTGATCGAGCGCACGACGGGAGACCTGATCGGCAGCGTGCCGCTCGGCGAGCGCCTGCACCGACCCGATCTGCTGCTGATCGGCGGATCTCGCGTGATCGCTGTCGAGGTCGAGCTGACGGTCAAGGCGCCACGGCGGCTCGAGCGCATCTGCCGGGGCTTCGCGCGTGCACGGCACCTGGACGGCGTCGTCTACTTCGCCGCGCCACGGCCGGCGCGAGCCGTTCAGCGGGCTGTCGCCGCCGCGGGCGCAGGCGGCGCGGTTCGGGTCTACGCGCTCGCAGAGACCGACGAGCTTCGTCCGCCCGAGCCGTGATCGCACACGCGCTCGGCGACCTGATCCGCGGGGCGATCTACGTTGCGATAGCGGCATTCGCGGTCGCGTTACTCGTCAGGGCACTGGCCCTGCCCTGGTGGCTGCCGTTGCTCATCGCGCTGGTCCTCGTCCCCGGCGCGACGTCGATCCTCGTGGCCGCGGGGGCCGGCGTGATCGCGCGGCGCCGGCGTCTGCGCGACGCGCTGGCAGGCCGCGCGGGCGGCGTCCTCTTCGACCTTCCAGCATGGGCCATGGGGCTGATCTCATCGGCCGGGCGCGGCGATGCCGGGGTCGTGATCGGCCGGGGGCAGGGCCATCGGGTGGCAATTCCCGCGGGCGGCGCTTCGGGCAGCCACACGCTCGTCGTCGGCGCAACGGGCTCGGGAAAGACCGTGACCCAGGCGCTGATCGCCGAGCGCCTGATCGCCGCCGGGCTCGGCGCGATTGCGGTCGACCCGAAGGGGGACGGGGAGCTTCGCGAGCGCCTGGCCGGTGCGGCGGCCGAGCGCGGCGCGCGATTCGTCGAGTGGACTCCCGACGGGCCGACGATCTACAACCCGTATGGCTCTGGGTCACCGGACGAACTTGCCGACAAGGCACTCGCCGGCGAGCACTTCAGCGAGCCGCACTACCTGCGCCAGGCGCAGCGCTATGTAGGCCATGCAGTGCGTGCCCTGCACGCCGCGTCGGTGCCCGTCACGCCGCAGACGCTGCTTGCGAACATGACCCCGGCGCAGCTCGAGCGAACGGCGCGCGATGCGCCGGATGCAGCGGCGCTCAACGCCTACCTCGACGGCCTCACGGAGCGTCAGGAGCGCGAGCTCGCCGGGGTGCGCGACCGCCTCGCGATCGTCGCCGAGGCCGAAGTCGGCCGCTGGCTGGAGCCCGCGGCCGGATTCGAGGAGGTTCAGCTCGAGCAGCTCGCGGCCGAGCGCGCGGTCCTCTACGTGCGACTCGATGCCGACCGGCGGCCGCTCGTCGCGCAGATGCTGGGCGTCGCCTTGACGGTCGACCTCGTCTCGCTGGTCGCGCGCCACCAGGGCTCGCCGCTTCACATGGCGGTGCTGATCGACGAGTTCGCGGCCGTCGCCGCCGAGCCCGTCGTGCGGCTGTTCGCAAGGGGTCGCGCGGCCGGCGTGAGCGTCGTGCTCGGCGCGCAGGAGATCGCCGACCTCCAGGCCGCTGGCAGGCGTCTTGATGCGCAGGTGCTCGGGAACGTCGGCGCGCTGGTGGCCCACCGGCAGAACACGCCGGACTCGGCGGAACTGCTCTCCAGGATGGCCGGGGAGGAGCGCTACTGGCAGCCGACGAGGCACGAAAAGGGGCTGGTGCCCGTCTCCCTGCAGTCGATCTCGCGCCGGCGTGTCGAACGCCGGCGCGTCAGCCCGGACGAACTGCGGGGACTCCCTGTAGGCCGGGCGCTTGTACTAGTCGCCGGCGCAGCCCCGCGGATCGTCGCCGTCCAGCGCCCCTCGGGCTAACCGCGGCCGACGCGCGCGGCTGCACGCCGACGGACCGCTCGGCGCCAAGCTTGGAAGATCGCGTTCGAGAAGCCCCAGCCGTAGCGCAGCGTCGGAGGCTTTTTTGTCTCGCCGTGGAGGCGGTGGACGACGGTGACCGGAATCTCTTCCACCGCGTAGCCGCGGGTCAGCGCCTCGATCAGGAACTCGCTGGTGTGGAACTGCCGCTGGCGGAGGTCAAGGTGGGGCAGCATCGCCGGATCGATGCCGCGATATCCGTTCGAGCAGTCGGTGACCTTGGTTCGCGTGAGGATCGTCACGAGGCGGTTGAAGAACGCGATGCCGAGTTCGCGGGCGAACACGCCCGGCTCACGGTGGCCGAGAACGCGCGAACCCTGTGCGAGCTGGACCCGGCCTTCGAGCACCGGCGCGGCAATCCGGTCGAGGTCCTCGGGAAGGTGCTGTCCGTCGGCGTCCATCGTCACGACGCAGCGGGCGCGGGCGCGAACCATCAGCGCGTAGCCAGCCTTGAGCGCAGCGCCGCCTCCGCGGTTTTCGGGGAGCGTCGCAACGACTGCCCCGCCGGCCAGCCCGTTCGACGTCGTCGCGTCGCGCGAGCCATCATCGATGATCAGCACCACGGCGCTCTCGCCGGCCACGGTGTCGGGGATGCGCGGCAGCAACTCGAGAAGGTTTTCGGCCTCGAAATACGCCGGGACCAGGATCGCCACGCGGCCCTCGAAGATTTCGGCGATCTGCTGCTCGTCGAGTTCCTCGTCACCGCAGCGCACCGGCACCCCGGCGGCTGCACTCATCAGGTCATCTGTCGGTCTGTTGGTCAGCAGCAAGGGTGCTCCGTCATAGGGGGTCGAGTGGGTTCTGCGGCGTTCATCGGGCGAGCCGCATAGTATGCCCGCATGCGTATTCTTATTCTTGGTGGGGACGGCTACCTCGGCTGGCCAACCGCCATGCACTTCTCAAATCGCGGGCACGAGGTCGCAGTCGTCGACAACTTCGCCCGTCGTCGCTGGCACACGGAAATGGGGAGCGACTCGCTCACCCCGATCCGCAGCCTCGAGGAGCGACTTTCAGCTTGGCACGAGGTCACTGGCAAGGAGATTGCGTCGCACGTCGGCGACGTCGCCGACCCGGCGTTCCTCGACGCAGTAATCGCCGACTTCAAGCCTGAGGCCGTCGTCCACTACGCCGAGCAGGCCTCGGCGCCGTTTTCGATGATCGACCTCGAACGCGCGACGGAGACGCAGGTCGTCAACGTCGTCGGCACGCTCAACCTCCTGTTCTCGATGCGCGAACACGTTCCGGACTGCCACCTGGTGAAGCTCGGGACGATGGGCGAGTACGGCACGCCCAACATCGATATCGAGGAGGGCTTCATCGAGATCGAGCACAACGGCCGCAAGGACACACTGCCGTTTCCGAAGCTGCCCGCGTCTCTCTACCACTGTTCGAAGGTCCACGACTCGACGAACATCCATTTCGCGTGCCGCATGTGGGGCACGCGCGCGACGGACCTCAACCAGGGCGTCGTGTACGGGATCGAAACCGAGGAGTCAGCGCTCGACGAGCGGCTGATGGACCGCTTCGACTACGACGAGTTGTTCGGCACGGCCTTGAACCGCTTCTGCGTGCAGGCCGTGATCGGACACCCGCTGACGGTTTACGGGTCCGGCACCCAGACGCGCGGATTCCTGAACATCCGCGACACGATCCAGTGTGTCGATCTCGCGGTGAGCAACCCGGCGGACCGCGGCGAGTTCCGCGTGTTCAACCAGTTCACCGAGCAGTTCAGCGTCGCCGAACTCGCCGAGCAGGTCCAGAAGGCCGGCCAGGCGATCGGCCTCGACGTCGAGATCGAGTCCTACCCGAACCCGCGTGTGGAGATGGAGCACCACTACTACAACGCCGCGCACCAGAAGCTGCTCGACCTCGGGCTCGAGCCCCATCTGCTCGGCGAGGAGCTCGTCACCTCCGTGCTGAAGACGATCGAGAGCTACAAGGACCGGGTGATCCCCGGCGTCATCGAGCCGAAGGTTCTCTGGAACCCGAACAAGGCCGAGGCAGTCGTCGACTGATCAGCCGCTCGGCGGCGGTACCTGCTGACCATTGAGCTGCACCGGGAGCGATCCCGGTGCAGCCCAGACTTCCCAATGCTTCGTGAGCAGCAGGCGCTGCCAGTTCGAAGGAACCGGGCGCCGTTCGCGGTTGGTCAGTTTCGCTTTGCGCAGTTCGCCCCAGGTGAGCGGTGTGGGCTCGACGATCACCTTCGTCTGCGGTTCCTGCGCATCGGTGATCACGTTGAACGGCACGTCGAAGACCCAGGCGAGCTGCGAGTTGTCGACCGCTCCGATCATCGCGATCGTGTGCGCGTGAGCGTTGCTGTTGTCGATCAGGTGGGCGACGGAGCCGACGTCGCGGTTGAAGATCTGTTCGGTGTTGCGGCTGAACGCGACGCTCTTCATCGCCGGCCTGACGCGGATCAGCGTGTGTTCAAGGCTGAACGCGACGAGCAACGCGGCCATCGCGAGCCCGACGGCGAACACGGCGGCCCGCGCGCCACCGCGTTCGCGCAGCAGCAGGCCTGGCACCGCAGTACCAAAGGCCGCGCAGATACCGATCGTCGAGTTGAGCAGCGAGAAGTCTCGCGATGGAAGGTTGAAGTTCGACTTCGCGAGCACGGCGATGCCGACGGCTGACAGCACCAGCAGGGCGAGCAACTTCAGGCCCTGCCGGAACTGGCGCAATCCGATTATCGCCGCCGCGCCGATGGCGGCGAAGATCCAGATCGCGAGCGCGATCTCGTAGTCGAGCGTCTGTTTGATGCCCGCCCAGCCGCGGTGCGCGGTCGCCACGGCGCTCCCCGAGGTGACGTCCTCGGAGTAGAAGAAGTTGCCGAACAGCAGCCCTTCGAGCAGCACCCAGAGCAGGATCGGGCCGACCGCCAGCGCGAGGATCGGGATCACTCGCCTCGGCGAGAACGGTTTGCCCAGGCGCCACCAGTCATACGCCCCATACGCGAGCAGGAACAGCCAGGCCTCGGGCCGCGTGAGACCAGCGACGATCAGCATTCCCCACGCCCAGCCCCGGCGGC
>Ga0182016_10008717_pt1 | contig 10197 bp, 8 predicted proteins | sample 712S2MmetaG_FD_120491 | JGI IMG/M metagenome (GOLD analysis project Ga0182016, IMG submission 120491) | Permafrost microbial communities from Stordalen Mire, Sweden - 712S2M metaG | ecosystem: Environmental > Terrestrial > Soil > Wetlands > Permafrost | place: Sweden: Stordalen | collected... | reverse complement strand
CGTTGGCCAAAACAAAGCCGCTTATCCATAAAAATGGGAGGTCGGGCCGCTGGCGCGAGGATCAAGATCTCATCGCCTGGCTGGACACGCCTTGACTCCGCCCAGCAATGCCGCGTCAATAATGTGAAGTTCAAACTGAGAAAACCCTTGCTCCGCCGCCACTTTGGCCGGCGACTTCACATTACTGACCACTTCACATTAAACGACAGTCAAGAAGAGGCCTGGCGCAAGACGATCGAGATTTTCCAGGAGGGCCAGGTGCGCCCGCGCACGGTGGCGTTGTTTCCCGAGGATCGGATCGGCGCGGTGGAGGACGAGGATGTGGTGCGGATTCGCCTCAGCGAACTCTCGTTGCACCGGCCCCGGCAATGGGGCGCTTGTTGGCTGACGGGCCAACTGTGGGAACAGTTGAGGCTGGATAGATTTTGGGCGGCCCGCCTGCCGCCCAGCCGCAAGGGCACGCGTTGGGATTGGGTGTTGCAAATTCTGGTGGCCTATCGGTTGCTTGGAGGGGGCTTCATACTACACTCCTGTTCAAGGCGTAGTGGAAAAAGCTGTGGTTGCTGGTCTAAGACACGGATACGCAAGCCTTTCTGCCGACCGCGAGAGACACGGACGAGGTCCAGTTCTCCGCGCTTGACACGCTGCATGATCGTTTGTCGTGAGACGCCAAGAATGCGCATGGCTTCAGGCATGGCAACATAGCCCGGCGGCGAGTCGGCCACAATCAGCGATTGCAACTCCGCAGTCAAACGAATGCGCCAGGGCGCGCCGGGCGTGACTTGTTCGCCGGCAATAAATCCGTCGTTGAGCCAGCGGAGAAGGGTAGAAGCGGCCAGCCCCAGTCGTTTTGCCGCTGCGCCAACGCTTAACAGTTCGCCATAAGGCGGAGTTGCAGGCGGTTCATAACAGGGGATTTTCCAGTAGCGCCGCAGACTACACACCTTGTTGGCGGTGAAGCGATCGCCGGTGGCGGTCTGGCGTCCCTGACTGCTGAGGACTCCGGCGATGATGGTGTCAGGATGGTGGCGGGCCAGGCGGCGCACCAGATCAATCGTGTCCTCGTCGGTGCGGATGGGAGGGAGGCGTTTGACTCGCCACAAAACGTCCAGTTCACTGAGCGCTCCGGTCTTCCAGCGCAAAATCAAGTGCGCCTTGGCCTCCGCGGAGAGCACCTCGATTTTAACTTCCTCCAGCAGTTCGCGCAGCAGTTCCTTGCGATCCCGGTCCGTGGTGGTGGGTGCGTCCCAAACCCGTCGCAAATCAGTGGCCAGAGCGCGGATTTGTTGGCGCTGATTTTCTGTCAAATCCATCTTGTTCTCTTGTTCTTTGCGCCGCAGCTCGGCTTCGGCGGCGCTCATTGCAGTCAAACACTTTTCCCATTCCAGTTCCAGGGTGCGGGCCACCAGGCGGTTTTCCGGTTCGACTTGACGGTAACGGCGCTCGGCCCGCTCGGCCTCGTAACGGGCCCGCTCGACTTGCAGCCGCCATTGTTGGAGGGCCGTTTGCTGTTCGGCCTGGCTGGATTTTTCCGCTTCCACAGCGGCTTCCAATCCCGCCGGCGCAATCGCCGCCAAAAAAGTTTCAGCCACGGCGCGGTCGATGCGGACAGCCCCGACGCGCATGCACCAAACGGCCCGCCCCCCGCAAGGCTGGCTGTTGGCGCAGTAATATCCAGGACTGGAATGTTGGCCCTGATAATAGACGCGCAGCTTGCGGCCGCACCGGCCGCAGGTGGCCAGGCCCTGCAGCAAAGCGGACCCTTCCCGCACGACTCCCGCCGCTTGCTGCGGTCCCGGACGAATGTTGCGAGCCAGACGCGCTTGGTTCATTTCAAAAGTGGCCCAGTCAATAAAACCAGCATGATGGTCCTTAATCAACACCGGCCATTGGGCCAGAGGCAGGCGGCGGTTTCGCTTCTGCAACCTGCCGTTTTCATCGACGTAGCTTTCGTGGCGGGTTTTACCATAGGCATAAGCGCCTGCATAGACAGGATTGCTCAAGATATTGCGAATGGCGGTGTAGCTTGGTGTGAGCCACTGGATTTGGCCGTCAGGGCATTGATGCGGAAAGGACAGTTTTTGGTCGCGAAACCACAGCCAGACCCGGCGGGCGGAACCCAGTTCGGTAAATTTTTCAAACAAGCTGCGCACGGCGCCGAGGACGGCTTGGTCGGGGTGAAAGAAAACTTCCCCATCGTGGTCGCCCCAAATCAAACCGACAGGCAAGCCGCGGCGCAGTTCTCCCCGAGCGGCTTTGTTGCGAATGCCGCCATCCAACCGCGCCCGCAAGACGTGCAGTTCGGCTTCAGCCATGGTGCCCTTGAGCCCGAGCAGCAGTCGGTCGTTGAACAAGGCCGGATGATACAGGCCGTCCTCGTCGCCGATGAGCGTGTCGGTGACGCCGCACAAGTCCAACAAACGATACCAATCGGCGCTGTTGCGGGCCATGCGCGAGACCTCCAGCGAGAGGATCAAACCAGCCCGGCCCAAGGCCACTTCCGAAGTCAGATAAGTGAAGCCGTGGCGCTCGACCAAGCCCGAGCCGGAATGAGCCAGATCTTCGTCAATAACTTTAATCCGCTCCGCGGGCCAGCCCCATTGCGCGGCTCGCTCGCGCAAGCGGTATTGCCGGTCCGTGGACTCGCGGTTGACGGCGACCTGGGCCGCCGTCGATTGTCGTATATAAACATAAGCCCATCGCTGCAGATGAGCCGGTTGGATTTTGGGATTAGCGTTCATGAGTTTGAGTCGGAGTGGAAGGCTCTTTGGGAATGGCTCGCTGGCGGACCTGCTTGAGCATGAGAAACGCCAGATCCTGGATCAGGCGCCGGCGTTGCTCCGGATTGAGTTGACAGTAAAGGCGCGGCGTCCGATGGGGTTCCGCGCACCACAGTTCGATCTGATTTGAAGGCACGTTGGTTCTCCTGGGTTGAGGCGGTGGCAGGAGCGCCACTGCGACGCAACAAAGCATCAACCCGCTGGCGGGTGCGCAACAAGTCCGGCAAAAATGCCACCAACGAGATCTCAAGAGGAGAAGGCAGGGCGCCGGGCGATTGCAGATCCGTCCAGGCCGCGGGAATATAAGAACGAGTGCCGTCCGGCAGAACCAAGACCAAATGAAGTTGACCTTTTCGTTTTAGTTGCCCGAAAACTTCGAGAACCTCACCCGCCAAAGCGTGCTGCGGACGTGTAACGCGAACGTGCGTGGGAAGGCCTTGGAGGGGGGAAGTCTGTCGTGGGTTTCTTGATCCCGGCAGCGAGTGGCGGCTCTATCGGCATTGGTTTGAGCACAGCGCGATGGGCGATCTGTTGGGGGCGGATTTGGAACGGGCCGAGATCCACAAGCTCTACGAATGTCATGAGCGGTTGTTGGAGCATAAACGGGCTTTGTTCACCCATCTGGCCGGGCGATGGAAAGATTTATTCAACGCCCGTTTCGAGGTCTTGCTCTACGATTTGACCAGCACCTATTTTGAGAGCGATCCGCCGTTTCCAGAAGGCGACAAGCGCCGTTACGGTTACAGCCGGGACAAGCGCCCCGATTGTGTGCAGGTGGTCATCGCTCTGATCGTCACGCCGGAAGGTTTTCCTCTGGCCTACGAGGTTCTGGCCGGCCACACCAGCGACACGACGACGCTGGCCGATTTCCTCAAAAGGATCGAGCAGCAGTACGGTAAAGCCGAGCGCATCTGGGTCATGGACCGGGGCATTCCCACCGAGAAGATTTTGGAGCAAATGCGCGCGGCCACTCCGCCGGTGCAATACCTGGTGGGCCCGCCGCGCGGGCGTCTGAGTCAATACGAGCAAAAGCTGGCTGGACTGCCTTGGCAAGTGGCGCGGGAAGGCGTGTCAGTAAAATTGCTGACGGAAGGTGCGGAACTTTACGTCCTGGCCGAAAGCCAAGACCGGGTGAACAAGGAACGGGCCATGCGCCGTCGTCAATTAAAAGGACTCTGGCATCGGCTCAAGAAGTTGCAAGGGATGAAACTCCAGCGCGACGACCGGCTCAAGAAACTGGGCGCGGCCTTGCACGAGTATCCGATGGCGGCACGCTTGATCGACACGGTGGTGGCCCCGCAAACGGCCGATCTGACCTTCACCCTGCGCAAAGACAAACTGCGCCTAGCGCGCAAACGCGAAGGCCGTTACCTGCTGCGCAGCAACATCACCGCCGGACGCTCCCCCGAGGAACTCTGGCAATTTTACATCCAACTGACCGAAGTGGAAGCGGCCTTCAAAAGCCTCAAGGACGATTTGAGCCTGCGCCCCATTCACCACCAACTTGAGCATCGGATCGGAGCCCACATTTTCATCTCGTTCTTGGCCTTCTGCCTGCATGTCACACTGCGCCGACGCCTGCGCGACTTAACCCCGGGCCTGACCTCGCGCTCTGTCCTGGAAAAGTTTGCCACGATCCAAATGCTCGATGTGCATCTGCCCACCACCGACCAACGCACCGTGGATCCTGAGCCGTTACACCCACACGGAAAGCGACGTTCAACTATTATTGCAGCGACTCAAACTGGAGTTACGAGCGCAGCCGCCGCCTAAAATCACCGCTCCCAAGCCATCGGGCCAAAGTGGTTCTGTAGTGAAGACCTAGAAAATGAGAGCGTTGATTTTCAAGCACTTGCGCCTTTCAACCCCCTCGAATCCCCCAAGTCGGGCTAACACCACCACAGTCGGTGCACCATTGATTTTCAACCTGTTACGCTTCGGAAATGGCTAGTGGTGGTTTCAGGAAAAGGGCCAGCCTATTTCCACGAGATCAGGAGTCCTGAGGCTTCAGCCGTGTTCACGACAGCCTTGCGGAAGGCCCTCCGTGTTTTCCCCGGCTGCGCTGTAAGGCGAATACTCACCTCCCGTTGACTCAAAAAGAGGCTTGACGGTGCCGCTGCTTTCATGTAATACTGTTTGCTACGAGTCAAGTTTGGGTTAAACGGCAGAAGAACAATCGGTATCAGTACATTTTAAAACAGGTTCGTAGATTGCCGGTAAAAACGACGAAAATGCGTTTCATGGTCAAAACCTTATCCGGGGTTGAGTTCCGTCCGCGGAGCCTGTATGCATCCGCCAGGTCCTCGCCGTCGTATCATAAAGATAAAGCGATTTCTTGCTAGTATGCGACAACCGCCCACCAGCAGTCCTTTGTGGTATTGTGCCAGGACCAAACCAAAGCATGAGCATATCGCGGCGGCCAATGTAAGTAAGAGGTTGGGCTTGGAAGTCTTCCATCCGCGTTTGCGTCTGGAACGGGCGACCAAGCGCGGGATGATGCGTGTGGTGGAACCTCTCTTTCCTTGCTACATTTTTATCCATTGTGTACTTGAGATTCGCATAGATGAGATTCGGCACGTCACAGGCATCAGCAGTCTGGTTCATTTTGGAAAAAAAATACCGGCGGTCCCAGACGAAGCCATTGCGGAATTGAAGCAATGCTTTGAGTCGGAAGCCCCTATGCTCGTGGAAGATGGGGTGGTGCCTGGGGCGGAAGCAACCATCGTCGAAGGCTCATTCATGGGGTTCTCCGGCAGGGTGGTCCGGACACTATCAGCGGGGCAAAGGGTACAAATCCTGCTAGACTTCTTAGGTAGAGTGACTTTGGCGGAGATTGATCGCAAATCTCTAATGGTAGAGAACCAAAGCACGGCCGACCGTCTCCCCTTGCTGGCGACATCCGGGTTCCCCGATGTCACCGTGGCGGGATGGAGCAGAGCATAGCGGTCGCTGGGGTTTCGGGGGCAACAGTAGTAAATTTTGCAGCGTTAAAAAGTTGGCGGGAAATTGAGCACGCCAACAAGTGCGGAGCCTTTTACTTGCATTTTTGACGCTGTTATGATACTAGTGGGTTGTTGCAGGGGAGTAGGGCTTGATTTACGCAGCACTTGAGCACACTGGCTGTGGCCCAAAATGGGATTGTCAGCCAGATTGCGGGTTAGTGATATAGTCAGCAAAGGGACGCGTTGGGAGTGGCGTTTTCGGACACCTTGATGGGTTGTCCGGCAGCGCGCTGGACCGAAACCCGCGTATCTCAATTCAAGCTGATCGCAAACTCGTATTTCACATTGACTGCCAGGCCGCGCTGAGGGCGAACCGCCGTCCAACCCAAACTTCGGGACCTCCCATGGAGGTTCCAATCAAAGCCATGCCAAGAACAGACCTGCAAATATCGCCGGACGACGCTCGTGTCGCCTCGTCCATTCACGTCGCGGAAGAGACCATCCCCAAGATCCCAAAATGGAAAAGAATTCTGGACGTGACTTGCGTTCTCCTGGCCGTCCCTTTCCTCATCCCCGTGGGGTTGGTTTTGGCCGCCTTTATCAAAATCGTTTCGCCGGGCCCGGCTTTTTTCCGGCAAAAGCGCGTGGGCTATTACGGCCGGCCGTTCATGTGCTTGAAGTTTCGGACCATGAAGGTCAACTCGGACGTGACGGTCCATCAAGCCCATCTCAAGGAGTTGATGACCTCCAACCGGCCGACGCGCAAGCTCGACTGCGGCGGTGATTCCCGCCTGATTCGGGGCGGCTTGCTGCTGCGTTCCTTGGGAGTGGACGAGTTGCCGCAACTTTTTAATGTGTTGTGGGGAGAGATGAGTCTGGTTGGACCGCGTCCTTGCACCCTCTACGAATTTGGTTTGCTTTCTCCGCGGCACAAACTGCGTTGCGAGGCGCCGCCGGGCTTGACCGGTCTATGGCAGGTCAGCGGCAAAAATCGCACTACTTTCGAGGAAATGATCAATTTGGATTTACATTATGTCCAACGCAAGTCGGTCTGGCTGGACTTGAAGATCATGGCATTGACGCCAATCGCGATTTTGGGATTGGTGTGGGAATTGAAAATCCAAGGCAAATCCCCTCGCCAGCACTCCGCGGAGAAGCCTTGGAAGGGAACCGGGCAATTTGCTGGAACAGTACCTGCTAACCAGTAGTGGTTCGCAAAATGGATAAAACCTATGACAAAAGAGATTAAAGTAGGCGTTGTTGGTTGCGGCTATTGGGGGCCAAACCTCGTCAGGAATTTTCGTTCCCTGCCGGATTGCCGGTTGAAGATGATGTGCGACATCAGCAGAGACCGCCTCAAACATTTGACCTCCCTTTATCCCGACGTGCAGGGGGAAGTCAATTACGACCACATGCTCAACGGGGTGGGGCTGGATGCGGTGGTCATTGCCACCGCGGTGAGATTTCATTATCCTATGGCCAAGGCCGCGCTCCTGGCGGGCAAGCATGTTTTCATTGAAAAACCCATGGCCGCTTCCGTCGAACAATGCGCGGAATTGGTCGATATCGCCAAACGCAGCGGCCTTGTGTTGATGATCGGGCATACTTTCCTTTATTCGCCCGCAGTCCGAAAAATAAAGGAAATTGTGGACCGCGGCGATTTGGGGGAAATCCGTTATATTTGCGCCCGGCGCCTTAACTTGGGCTTGTTTCAAAAAGACATCAACGTGGCGTGGGATTTGGCGCCGCATGACATCTCCATCGTGCTTTATCTCCTGGAAGAGTTTCCCATCAGCGTCAACTGCCGCGGCAGCGCGCATGTCACTCCCGGGATAGAAGACGTCACTTCCATGAGCCTGACTTTCCACAAAGACCGTTCCGCCATCATTCACAGCAGCTGGCTCGATCCCCGCAAAGTGCGGGAGATGACCATCGTCGGGAGCAAGCGGATGATTGTTTATGATGACGTGGCGCTGCAGGAGAAAATTCGCGTCTTCGACGCGCGCGTCGAACGGCCACCGCATTATGACACGTTCGCCGAGTTTCACTACGCCTACCATTACGGCGACACCTATTCCCCGTACATCAAACAGGAGGAGCCGCTCAAGACGGAGTGCCAGCATTTTCTTGACTGCATCCAGCACGGCAAGGAGCCGTTGACCAACGGAACCCAAGGTTTGGAATTGGTCCGGATTCTGGAAGCCTCATCCCAATCTCTGCAACTGGGAGGCGGCCAAGTTTCCCTGCAGCAGGCCAATGGATTACGACCGCAGGGAACCAACGGCGCGGTCCACTGCCGCGACGTCAAGGAGAAAAACGGCAAGAGCCATCACATCCCCTCCACCACCCCCGAACCCCGCGTGGCGGCCTAGAGCTCCCCCCCCATGAGACATGTGCAACCAGAGGCGCAGCCTTTTCGTCAAATCGCCCCCGATGTCAAGCTCGGCAGCGGGGTGCGCATCTTCGGCTTTACCAATCTCTACGGGTGCGAGATCGGCGATGATGTCAAGATCGGCACGTTCGTCGAAATCCAAAAAGGCGCCCGCATCGGCTCCCGCTGTAAAATATCCAGCCACACCTTCATCTGCGAAGGCGTGGTCCTGGAAGATGAAGTGTTTGTAGGCCACAATGTCACTTTCATCAATGATCTTTACCCTCGCTCGACCAATGGCGCGGGACAACTCCAAACCGAGGCGGATTGGAAGTGCGTGCCCACCTTGGTGCGGAAAGGCGCTTCCATCGGTTCGGGAGCCACTTTGCTCTGCGGCATAACCGTCGGGGCGCGGGCGATCATCGGCGCGGGCAGCGTTGTGACACGCGACGTGCCGCCCGACGCCATTGTGGCAGGCAACCCGGCCCGAGTGCTGCGCGTGGCCATTCCTGACGCCCTCTGATTGATCCAATACTATGAAAGTACCCTTCTTGGACCTTAGCGCTCATCATCAACCGATCCGCGAGCAATTAGACGCCGCGATTCGAGATGTGATTGACGCCAATGCCTTCGCGGGCGGGCCCTTCGTGGCCTCTTTCGAGCAAGAATTCGCCCGCTACTGCGGAACCAACCATGCCATTGGCGTGGGCAACGGCACCGATGCCCTCTGGCTCACGCTTCTCGCCTTGGACATTGGCCCGGGGGATGAAGTGCTGACGGTGCCCAGCACCTTCATGGCCACGGCCGAAGCCATCAGTTACTGCGGGGCGAGGCCCACGTTTGTCGATATTGACGAACAGACCTATACCATGGATGCGGAGTTGTTGGAGCGCGCCATCACGCCCCGCACCAAAGCCATCATTCCGGTCCATCTTTTTGGGCAATGCGCGGATATGGATCCCATCCTGGAAATTGCGGGCCGGCACGGCATCCCGGTGGTGGAGGACGCCTGCCAGGCGCACGGCGCCCTTTACAAGGGGCGTAAAGCCGGGAGCATGGGGGTGGCAGGCTGTTTCAGCTTTTATCCTGGAAAAAACCTCGGGGCCCTCGGGGAAGCGGGCGGTGTGGTGACTAATGACAAGGATTTGTGCTTGGCCATTCAGGTGTTTCGCGATCATGGACAGCATAAGAGGTACCATCATTCACGGGTTGGTTGGAACGCCCGCATGGACGGCATTCAAGGCGCCGTCTTGAGTGTCAAACTAAAGCAACTGGAAGTTTCCAATGTGCGGCGTCAGGCACACGCCCTCTTATATGATCAACTCTTAAGCAAGGCGGAAGAGATCATTACGCCGTTCGCTGCGGCCTTTAATCGCCACGTTTATCACATTTACGCTGTGCGGGTCAAAGACCGGGATCAAGTTTTGCAAGCCATGACCAACCAAGGCGTCACCTGCGCGATTCATTATCCCATCCCGGTCCATTTGCAGGAAGCGTACCGGTTCCTTGGTCACGGCCCGGGCTCTTTTCCCGTGGCCGAGCGTTGCGCGGCGGAGTTCCTCTCCTTGCCCATGTTCCCGGAATTGAGCAGAGAGCAGATTCAAGCCGTAGCCAGCGCGCTTCTTTCCTGCTTAAGCGGCCTCAAGCCGAGCAAGAGTTGTTTGGCATGATGCTGGCCGCCATGCCGGAAGCCAGCCTTGTCTCGGAGCATCCGGGCGAGAGCATCGGCGCGCGGACGGTCAACCCTCTGCTGCATCCCGGGTGGGATTCGCTTCTGGCGGAGCATGCGCAAAGCTCCATCTTTCACGGTTCGGCCTGGGCGCGGGTGCTGTGCGAGACGTATGGCCATCAACCGTTTTACATCGCGCAGTTTGACGGACAACATTTGACAGGACTCTTGCCGCTTATGGAAGTCTCAAGCAGGGTCACGGGGCGCCGCGGGGTTTCGCTGCCTTTCACGGACTACTGCTTTTCCTTGCGCGCGGCTGGGAATAACGGCCACCTGCTTTACCGCGCAGCCTTGGCTTGCGGCCAGCGCCAGCAATGGAAATTTCTCGAATGCCGCGGCCTGGACGCAGCTTGGGAGGGTGCCGCGCCGTCCCTG